>JAAUXT010100948.1_pt1 | contig 10330 bp, 12 predicted proteins | sample 7278171 | NCBI WGS metagenome assembly JAAUXT01 (sample SAMN14350112, study PRJNA611818) | marine sediment metagenome | isolation source: surface marine sediment (1.8m) | place: French Polynesia: Moorea | collected 2018-08 | reverse complement strand
TTTTGCGGCAAAATGTCGGGTGGCATCAAAATTTAACATGACGCCCAATGTGACGCAGGTAGCTTGCCGCAGATAAACGCTGGGAATCGATTCTTGATGCAAGAAATGTGCAGACACAGGAGTCAAAGACTGTTGCCGCAAAACGCAAAACGCAACAATTCTATATGAAGTCACCTTCAGAATGAAACATTCTCAGGGGCACAAGTTTTTTCCTGACGGGGGGGGGGGCGTTCAGGCCCGTCTCATCCCACCAGGACCCCTGGATCTGCCGGACTTAAATTAATTAAGTCTTTGACATCAGTGTTTCATCTGACTCTGTTTCAATGCGTGAAACAGCGGGACTTCGGTGCGACTTGGTTTGAGTTACTGTTCCAGTGATTTGCATATGAAAGTCCCGACTGGGGCACCTGCCTCTCTGGAGGCGGATACTTCCCTGGGGATGGGACCATTTGGCTGAAATTGCGTTTGTTGTGTTGGTGTTATAGATGTTATTCCTATTCAGATGGTGCTTTGTGGAAAAGGTGCACGTTTCGTTTTGTTGAACACGAGAGTGCCAAAACGACAGGTCAACTGTGAACGCACTTGAGTGTTGTGAGTGTGATGGGACATCCAGGTTTGGCACTGACTGAAGGCTTTCAACAAAGCAAAGGTGATGTGAGTTCTGTTGCAATTGGATCAACCAGTGCCGTTCGTTCTGCACCCTTTGGATCTCGTACGTGCAAAAAGGACAAAACAGGAACCTTTCACAGAACATTTCACAGACCAATTGACGATCACCCGAGACAGCAGGAGGAACTTTTGTGGAAGGTTCAGGATGTGGTACAGAACTTGTGCAATCCCGAGGAAGATTTCTTCCTTTTTTGGAGATTTCTTACCGGAGACACCACGTGCAGTGAGAAGCCATATTGTTTGTGCCCTTTGAGTTGAGGGTCGCCTTTTGTGTTTCAGTGGCATCTCTCCCCGCCTGAAGAGGCTTTTACTACCGCTTTGTGCGACCACGAACAGGGGGTGTCCGCTCACCCCAACACAAGGATCTCTGAATGATGCTCACTCGGGGTCTTGTCGTCTGGTTTTCGCAGGACGCTTGTGGAGTGAAAGAAACACAGAAAGAACCCAAGCAAAGAATATTGGTCTGAAGAAAACAGAGCCACACTGCGATTGACTCTTTGTTTGCCCGTTCCAGTGACTTTGTTGTTGAAGGTCGGGTCATGCGGATCTCACCTGTCTGTGTGTACAACTCGCTAAGGCTTGTCGTGTGTGTTTATCAGAAGGATGAAGTCAGGACGTTGTCAAAAGGAAATGGCCTGTGCGTGAGTCAGACACAGGGCCCCGAGTTTATCATAGAGAAATTACAGACTTAGGCTGACGGCTAAGGCGTGTACCTGCATTCTAAATGTGCGCTTGGATATGTCCAAACCTGGGGATTGGTGTCAAAGACGAGACTCCCTACTTCAAAGCTTTGTGGAAACTTCTTCGAGGGTTTCCATGTACTAATTTGTACACTCGAGTGACTTTGTACTGGCAGGAGTACGTTGTGTTTGACAATTACTGTACTTTGGATTCGCTTGTACAGCGCAATTGAGGACAAACCCTATTTTGTTGTGGAAAGACGACAGATAAGGAAGGCTCTATCTTTGAACAAAATCTGTTTAGCAAACGTTGACTTGGAGAAGAGCAGCAGTGTACCGAATTCACCTTCACACACACGGAACCAAACTGGACAAGGTATGGACTTCCGGAAGGTGTTTGTACAACGTTGGCAGTGTCCATTGTTGGTTTAGACACAATGGGTCAGTCATGATGGTGGTGGGCAGCAGAGGGGAACCGAGCTGACTGACCACCTGTTGACCCTGTTCTATTGTGTGTGTGTGTGTGTGTGTGTGTGTGTGTGTGTGTGTGTGTATGTGTTTGTGTGTGTGTGTCACTGTTTGTACCAGTGTGTGTGTGTGTGTGTGTGTGTGTGTGTGCGTTGTGTCAGTGGGGGAAGTGAGACGGAGTGACAGTGAAATAGTGTGTATGTGTGCGTGCGTGCGTGCGTGCGTGTGTTGGCCTTGAGTTAGGTGTGTTAGTGGGATGAAGAAACAAGGGACAAAGACATCAGAGTTGTGGGGTTCACAATCACAGCTTGAAGTTTGTGTTCTCGCACTATTGCAGCAAAACAAAGAGGTTGATGTCACTTCATGAGGTCGGTGCTCCTGCGAAAAATTCCTCTGACAGAAGAAACATTGGGTCAAACTGTCAGTGAAGTTGGTTGACATCACAGTGATGGTCATGTCACCACAGACAACGGCAATGGTGTGCCTCAGACCTGTCACTCGTGGAGAAGTTGGTTGTTTCCGGGTCTTTCTTCTGAATGTGTGAGAGCGAGTTCCTTCAGTCAATTGCACAATTTTACAGCCGACGTTGGTTTGCTTGTGAAAGAACACTGACATTCCCGAAGCCTTGCGTGTTGAGACCGCAATGGGAGTGTGAGACTTTCAAAGCTGAATGGAGCAGTTGACCCACAGAAGCACCGGTCGCTCCTGACAATATCCCGGTGTTTTCAGGGCATAGCTGTCTGTAGATCTGTGACAAGCAGATGTGGATCTTCCCTCCCCCCTCAATGCAACGCAAGACGCTGTCGTTTCGCTGAGGGTTTCGCCCGCTGACCAGTGCGCATGCGCGTGAGTCTGCGCACTCAATACAGGCCCCTGCAGAGTTCGGGATCCAGGTGTGAACAACTCGGTTAATGTCACGAAAATTTTCCTCGTCCAGGGTCCGCCGTGTCCCCTCCGCTGAAGACGAGTCGAGGTTCGATTTGCGATGCAACGCTGACGTTGTGAATGTTGAGCCGCAAAGATGATGTACGAGCCGTTCTTTTCCACAGGCTCCTGGTCACAGGGATGTGAACTCCATGATGTATGGGTGTGGAGATAGTGTGTTGAGATGAGTACGTGCACAAGATCCTTGAAACCCATTGTAGAACCGGTTCGCTCTTATCAGGCAGATTTCACGCGAGATAAGAACGAAGACGTCCTTGCTTTGTTTTGAGGTGAAAACTGCAGAAACGTACTCAACTGTCTCCCCCCCTCTCTCTCAGGCTGGTTTACCGTGTGGCTGGGTGCGGAGGGAAGTGCGGAGAGTTTCTTGTTCACTGTTGAATGAAGTGATTGTGCAAAAATCCTCGTGGGTGGATCAAAGCTCAATCTCCTGCACTGGTGATGAAGGCTCCAGTCCCAGTGATGAGCTCAGAAGCCAGTGCAGTGAAGCGAGGCGGGTTTGGGAGTTGGAGGGGGGATATTTCGCGATGTCAAAAAATCAGTGCCACTTGCTGCTGTCCAAATCTGTCTTGACATTCCGCAAGAGCTTTCTCTAACCCAAAATACGTATTCAACTGCAGTGGTTGTGCCTCCCCTGCAAGGAGGCACTGCAGGGTCTGTAGACCAGGTCACAGTTGTTGGTGTGTGTGTGTGTGTGTGTGTGTGTGTGTGTGTGTGTGTGTGTGCGTGCGTGTTTGTGCGTGTGTGTCAGAATTGAGATGCGATGACGTGGCTGACTGCAGACAGCCATGTGGAGAGACCGAAGGATCGCGGCGGTGGCCGCGCAGGTAAAAACGGGTCCATCTGCAGGCGCGCGGGCGGCTGTGTTCATCACCTGCAGGCTCCCTTCTGGATTCACCTGCAGAGAAACAAGTCCGGAGTGAATCCCCGTCCGTGCACTGCTGCAGCCCTGTGGAAACTGTGGTGTGTGTGTGTGTGTGTGTGTGTGTGTGTGTGTGTGTGTGTTGTGTGTGTGTGCGTGCGTGCGTGTGTTGGGAGTGACCAGAATAGAGGTGGAACCATTGGGAGAGGAAAATGCTTGTTCCATGCCCGTGCCATGTACTCTTCTGCGTTGTGCAACACGTCTCAGCATAGAACACGTGACGTCACAGCAGCTTGAGGACGCGCGCCTTGCGAGCTCTGCGCGTCCCGTCTTTACGTCGCCTGGGCGACGAAAACTGATTCAGTTTGCACAGTTTCTGGTATTGCGAGGGGGTGCGGCTATTTTTAGCGCGTTCACCACCCGACAGACAGATGGGTTCAGAGGAAGCTCCTCACACGAAAGCGATCTGGGTGTAATGGCCGACTGAGTAACCTGCTCTACAAATTTGTGACTAATACCAGAGACGCCTCAAATTCTGCAAGTGGAAGAATCGCTTTCGCAGGTGACCTGACGGCGCACCGCAGACGCCCGGGCTGAAGGTAACGTCGCTAAGTGATGCGCCGGGTTGCCGGGGCAACGCCGGGGCTGCGTTTGTTTTGATGGGATCGCGATGAGTATTTTTCACGTCTGGTAAAACGTTGTTGTTGAGGTGGTTGAGGCGGAGGACCCAGAGCAGATGCGGGTCGCGCCCGATCTGACGATGATGGCGATGGCGATGGCGGTGGTGGTGACCTTTTCGTCCTGAAGTGGATCCACGTGGTAGGGTCTGGAAGATGAAGGTGTGTGTGTGTGTGTGTGTGTGTGTGCGTGTGCGTGTGTGATGTGTGTGTGTGCATAAGTGGAGGCTCCACGTCGAAAGCGCAGCCTGTTTGTGGCGTCAGTAGGTCTTTCAGCCCAAAAAGGTGACCGTCGTCTTGCTGTGGAAGTCTCGCTGCTTCGAGTGCGTTGTTGCGCACCGCCCAACAACGATATCGTCGCCGCAGGGTCTACGTATCACTTGACATGCAGATGTGGAAAGACACCCCCCCCCCCGCGAGGGAGGGGAGGGTGCTGGGGCTGCCTCGGCCTCAGCTCACTGGTTGGAAAATCCAAGCTGTTCGCCACGGCGCATTGCTACACTGACAAGCGTTCTTGTTTGTTCGCAACGGTCGGTGGCCCTGTCACCCGACGTACGAGTGAGTCGGAGACCGAAGACGGCTTCACGGTGGAGCCGGTCCTGCCGTGATTTGAGGGACAAACGCTATGAATCGTTGAGCGCGTTCCATTTGCGCATGCGTCTGTCCGGCGGCGAAGTGGCGCCACCCCCTGGGTCGGGGATAGGGCAAAGTCAGCCATTTGGGCTCACTCGGACAGCCGGAATGCGTAAATGGGACATAGGGATTGAGAAGCCGGGTGAGGGGTGGTGGGGACACTGACAAGTACACACAAATAGACGATGATTGTTTCCGAAAGAATGCGCAAAAAGCGTCGCGGATAAATGATCGGGGGCGCGGCAGGAGGCAGTCTGTGTGTTGTGATAGTGAGTACTGAGGAATACTCGGGATGAATACTCAATTGTGGGTCAACAAATACTGAGAGAAGTACTCAGTTTTATGCGAGTACTCGGTGCGGATTTGGTGAAGTGGTGTGGATTTCTGAGAATCGCCTCGCCTCGCGCCGTGCAGGTTCTGGATCAGGGTCGGTGCGGTGTTTCCCTCCAGGTGCGAATTCTGGTGTTGATCAGGGGGGCGGATCCGAGGGGGCGGGGTCCCTCCACCCCCGATCCCGTCAAGGAAGATTTGAATTTGAATTTCGGTTGCGTCACAATTCTGTCCTTGAAATCAGACGCAAGCTGTCCTTCATGGAAATCAACGCCAGTTCGCGGGTGGGGCAGGGGGCGGCAAGGGGGGCAGTGGTTGGTCGCACTTTTGACCAATTTGCCCCTGGGTTCGAGGGATACGAGTGTGGTCGCATCACGTCGCCCAGGGTCTCAGTTCTGTGGTGGTCGTTGATATGAACACTGACCACCCCATCCCACGTCCCACGTCAACAGTTTTGTTGGCGTCGGTGAGATGCCCAACGCCAATCGTACGGTACTTTACAGCAAGAGCAACGCCGTCGTGCAGTGGGAATCCGCTGCACTGAAACACTGCAGTCAGCAGATTGACAGACGCATTCGCCGCATCCAACTCAACGCGTTGCGATTGGTAACGCGAGGCGCTGAGTACTCGAGCAGCGATTTCAGCCGTTACCCGTGCGATAAACACGGAGGCTGCGCGGGCGCCGGGCTCGGGCGGGCTGAGCTCGCTGAGGGGAGGAGGAGGGGAAGCGTGCTGGCTCATGCTCAAGCTACACGGTACGGTGTGCCTGCGTATTGCCTGCGTACTGCCTGCAGCAGTGTTCTGAAGGGGTTTCCCCTCCTGTTGAACGGGGCAGTGATGATCAGAGATGATGCACAAGTATTCGAGCTCTGACTGAATCCCAAATCGCTCGTGATTCAACCATTGACCTCTCTTCCCCTCAGATTCGGATCTCGGCCAATTCGAATTGACTGCACTGCGTCCGAGTGTTGAGATTTTTGCATCAGGTGGGGAAGGGCTGCAATTCCTTTGGTTCACACTGCGAGATTGGTGTACACGTGTTTGTGTGTGTGTGTGTGTGTGTGTGTGTGTGTGTGTGTGTGTGTGCGTGTGTGTGTATCCGCGTGTGTGTGAGGGTGTGTGTGCGCGTGCGTGTGCATGTGTGTGTGTGTGTGTGCGTGTGTGGACGACGTGCACTTAGCGTCTTCCTCAAGTTGCGTCTCGGATCGGAAACTGCGTTGTGGCCGGTGCGCCCGTGTTGTGGTTGGGGCAGGTGGGACGTGCAGGGAAAACAGAGCGAAGGGCCGTCTCACCGGAGGGAGTGTCGTATCGCGCCGATCTCGATCCTTCTCCTCGTGCAGGGAGAACCAGCTGATGCACAGCAATGCGGGTTTTCTGTGCTTTGATAGGGTTTGCCATGCCAGGTTGTTTGGTTCGAACTCTACAAGGTCCTTGCAGGACCGAGGTCGATCCCAGTTCCATCCTGAATTACCTCAGAGAAGTGGCACGCCACACACACACACACACACACACACACACACACACACACACACACACACACACACGTCGTGCAATTGCTGTTCTCTGATTTGGGGACAAAGTTTTGAAGGTGTTCAGTTTTGACTGAGTGAGAGCCACCCACGCTTTTGTTGCATTCACATGTGCAGAGTCACGCCACCCCAACCCAGCGCAGACCTTTGGATCTGGATCCACTTGAGGTTTGTTTGGCCACCCAGATGTAGAAGCAATGGTGACAGCTGACACACGTACATCTTGTCAAAGATCTGAAGAGTAGTTTCCGTGATCAGTCAACCAGAGGGTGGGACCATTTCCTGCGTGGATGTGGTCTGTGTGTCTGAGACAAAACACGTTTAGAATGTTGCAGTGTTGTTCTTCGTGACCAAAGCGTGTGGAAACTTTGAGAAGGTCCACACGCACGAGTGTGAACGTGCGTACAAGTATTTCCAGCTGTATCCGAAGGACCCTTGTATATTGTAGCCCAACTGTCCCAGGGTGAAGCTCCTGGCCAAACTCCCCCTGGTTCCTCTTGGACACCGCAAGCACGGACCCGTTGTGGTTTGGTGACACAGAAGCCATTCTGCGCGTTTGAAAACAGAGGTGCTTGTAAAACGCGACGTGAGTTTTCTGTGTTGTGGGGAGTGTTATGAGAGTGCGCGTGCGCACGCGTGCGCAGCTCCTCATCGCTGCTGAGTACTCAGCTCGTTCATCACGGGAGGCGCTGTGCGCAGCCAGCCTTCTGCATGAGTTTCTGCAGCCAGCGTTCTGCGGGCGATTCGCGTGAGTCTGCAGCAGCGGAGCTGGAAGGGTCGGGGTCGAGTCCCTTCTGCAGTGGGGAGGTCGGCGTGATTGGTGGTATGGGAGCTAATTGGGCGATAATGCGTGTTGGATACGCGTAGCTCAGCGTGAAGGGCGCGGGTGCCGGGCGGTTCCACGGACAGACGCAGTGGAGGCTCCTCCGCAATCAGATTCAAATCGCCTGTGACTCAGTGGATACAATGCAGATAGAGGCTCGTGTGTTGTGGTGTCCATCTCATAGAGATCCACCCTTACTGTGTGGGTGTATCTTCAACTTGGGATCAAAATGTTGCACCAGCTCTTGAAGAAGTTGAACTCTTCATGATATGGATTACCAAGTGGATCAGTAGTGGAGTCAAGAACAAGGGATTTGGATTCAGAAGTTATTCTAATTTTCTCTTGGCACACAAAGGACCTCCTCCTCCTCTCCGCCGGTGATTGCGAAGGAGACCGACTCCCTCCATTGTTACGCCTTTTCAAAGTGACTTCAGGAAGCGCAAAAAAAAGTTCAGCCCTCGGAGGATGAAATACTGTTTCATTCTGAGTGCTGCTAATTTCAAGCAGACGCAAGAATAATTGGGGACTCCAACAAGCGGAGTGCCGAGGGAGGTAAATGTTAAATAGAGCTTGTCAGTCAATGCACTTTTTGCTGTCGGTTGCCAGAGCTGATGTATGATCACATCTATAAGTGAGGCTGTGTGTATTGGGGGCAAACACAGTGAGTGAGAGAGAGTGAGAGAGAGAGGGGGAGGGAGTCAGAAAGTTGGCAGACGCCAACAACACAACACAACGAGCGTGGTGGTGTCTGTAACGAACAGCGCTGCAATCACCCAGTGTATTCAAGAAATTTGGAATTGCTGGCCAAATCATACATGTGTGTGGGCCAAATGGAGTCATATTGTTACACAATGGATCATAATGAGTTGTGAACAGATTGCGCCGTGAACTGTGGATGGTTTACTCACTGGACGGAAAAGCTCCAATGGCAAAGCAGTTGGTCTGAGATTTTGAAGAAGTTTGTGTGTGCGGGATTTCGAGTGCGACGAGACTTGGTCCATTCACTGCAGTTTCTGCTGAAGGTGGTTGTGATGTGGAGGGAGGAACACCTCTCACTGCTGAGAACATGTGAAAAAGTTTGAATTGGATGGGAATGCTGTGAGTCAGTGGACGGATTCGCACCTGGCGGTCAGGTCGGGTCGTCCTGATGGAGCAGCAGCCGTGGTGCGGATTGTGATACGGATCCAGCGTTGTACGGATTGAGCAGCGGATCCGGGGGACGGAGGAGGGAGACTCGTTCAGGGTCCACCCGAGGATGCGCCGCCGCCACCCGCGGCGTAGTTACGGCGTTACACTGCGCGCGGCGGCTGGGTGGCGCGCGCAGTGTTGAGGCCCCGCGCGCAGTGGTGAAGCTCCGCCGCGGCGCGCAGTGTTGAGGCCCCGCCGCTGCGCGGAGTCACCGCGCGCAGTGGTGAAGGATGCCTGCGGCAGTGTTGATCGTCATGACCAGCGCGTGTTTCACGCGCGCAACAGGTACTACGGCATTGGAGCGCGGGACGTGTGTGTGTGTGTGTGTGTGTGTGTGTGTGTGTGTGTGTGTGTGTCCACAAGCTCTCTCTCTCCCCCAAGCTCTCTCTCTCTCTCTCTCTGCTCTCTCTCTCTCTGATGAGGGATTCAGGACGACTTGATGTCTTGACCTTGGAAATGGGAAGGCGCTCTGTGGCAAAGTGTGAAACTCCGCCTCTGGTGGCTGGGGGAGTGTGGCGGTGTCGGTGTATGTGAGATTCTATTGACTTCCCGACGGGGAGTCTCTTTATCGGGGGTGAGATTGCCACTGAAGAAGGGGCTGGAAAGTGAACAGTGAGATTATTCAGTGACTGGGGAGGGAGGCCTGTTGAGGGACGTCGCCACAAATCTTTGTGATGCCAGTTCTTTTCCGGTGGGTTTTGTTCACAATCTAAAGACCAGGTCGTGATGTAATTTTGAAACGGGTAGGACATCTGGCCTGCTTTTTCTCGTTCCGCAGGCTGTGAAAGCCCCATGGTGTCTTCCACAGGCCGAACTGACGGGTCTGGGCTCAGCCCTGTGGGATCAGGGGATCATTTGCCCGCAGACCTGCCCCACAGACACTTCCCAGTCCCTCCTGGACTCGAGCCTGCTGCTCCTACGCCTGCATCCATGTGCAGAAGGTGTTTTCCCCCCATTCAGACACTGTGTCATTGAGTGTCAGGTAAATAAACAGGAATTTGACACAACATATGCTGTGAATAAACAGGCGCCCGACGCACTGAAGCGAAAATTGATCCTCTGTGGGAGAGAAAGTATGCAAGTATGCAGCGACCGTTGATAGATCTGTATCATCATCACTCAGCCTCAATACTGACTGCCTTGTGTTTGAATTGCAACTTTTTCAATAAGTTTGCAAACGCATTCAAAACGTCTCAACAAAATTTGGCAAAAGTGCCCCGAGAAAGGATTTGTTGGTGGTGATGCAAACATGGCCCGCGGCAGAGAGCGGTCGGTGCGCCCGAGCAGCCCGCGGGAGGAGAGAGGCTTCACGCGGCGCAGGGCGGGGGGACGGAGCCGGGGGTCCGCCCGAGCAGCCCGCTGGAGGAGCGAGGCTTCACGCGGCACAGTGCGGGGGGGCGGAGCCGGGGGTCCGCCCGAGCAGCCCGCTGGAGGAGCGAGGCTTCACGCGGCACAGTGCGGGGGGGCGGAGCCGGGGGTCCGCCCGAACAGCCCGCGGGAGGAGGGAGGCTTCACGCGGCGCAGGGTGG
>JAAUXT010151414.1_pt1 | contig 10331 bp, 10 predicted proteins | sample 7278171 | NCBI WGS metagenome assembly JAAUXT01 (sample SAMN14350112, study PRJNA611818) | marine sediment metagenome | isolation source: surface marine sediment (1.8m) | place: French Polynesia: Moorea | collected 2018-08 | reverse complement strand
TTTTTTCAGCCACAAAATCAGTTCAAAGCCATTTTTTACATTTTCAAGAAATTATTCACACATACAATTCTAAAGTTTTTCTGAATCAAAACCCAAGAAATTACTCTTAAAATTACTTTCTCTAAATATTTTTTTTGAATAATAATAAAAATTCTTATTCTAAAAGCTATAAATACTACTTTTTGGGTAATTTTTTGATAAATTTTCCTTTTTTTTACTCAACTTTAATGCTCCATTAACTCATCCTACTCTCTTTTGATACTTTGAAAAACTTGCTCATTTCTACTCTTCACTTTTATACAAAAAGTCAAATCCTCAGGTATAAGACCACCCCCCCCATTTTGGCATCAATTTTGAGCATCAAAAGGGGGTCTTATACACGGGAGTTTTATGGTAATCAGCACAATATCATCCGTGCCAAAATACAAGGCTTGTACCACTTCTGCCGCTCGCTCATGATGACGGAACATGGTGACTTGACCTCGGCCCAGGTCAGTCGACTGTCGCAGCTCATTGCACATGCATGGGTCAATACTCTGTTGTCAATGTGGCTTATCCAAACATTGCCTTTGGACATCAGACCTGTGACTCCTGCAAGATGAAGACACCCACTGAGTTGGACATCAAGCCGGTGCAGCATATTAATCTGTTCTTTTGTTGGTGTCTTGGGTGGAGTCATGCTGTTGCCTGGTGGGCCTTTGAGACTGTGTTTGGTGATGAAACAATGCACACAACCAGATCCAGGAGCTGGTATGCAGAATTCCAGAGTGGGAGGACAACTTTGGTGGACTTGAGGCATTCTCCAAGACAGAAAAGTGCCAGACCTGACCCAAACATCCAAGCAGTGAAGGGAGTGGTCGACGCAGACAGATCACTGACAGTAGCTGCAATTTTCCAACAAACTGGACTGTCTACAACATCAGTGCATCAGATTTTGAGAAGATACCTTGAGTTGACACTCCAGTGCGCAAAGCTGGTGCCAAATGTCTTGACCCCCAGGCATATTGTGGAGCATTTTGTTCACTGCAGAGACATGCTCAACAAGGTCAATGCCACTCCCAGTTTTTTGAAGGAGATAGTGACTATGGACGAATCCTGGTTCTATCAGTACAATCTGGAATTGAAGTGACAGGCCTCCCAGTGGCTCTGGAAGGACTAGGCCAGACCAGTGTACCCCAAGAGGACTTTGTCAACCAAGAAATGTATGCTGGTGTCATTCTCTGACCATAAAGGAATGGTGCACATGCAGTTTGTCTGCGGTGGAACAGTGGATACTCCAACCTTCATAGCCATTCTCCGTCATTACAAGGAAGCCCTGAAGACGTGCCAACCATGCCTCACCCATTGCCTCCACATGGACAATGCTCCAGCGCATGGGTCGAGGGACACCAGACTCCATCTCTTGTTCACCAGTCAGAAAGTGGTACAGCATCCTGCATTGTCACTGGACTTAGCACCTTCGGACTTCTGGCTATTTCCAAGAGTCAAAAAAGCACTGCACGGTCACCATTTCCCTTCTCTGGATGCCCTGGAGAGAGCTGTCAGGCATGAAGTAGGCCTCATCACAGCAGCAGAATATAGGGAGACTTTCCTCAAGACCTGGCCAATGCAATGGGCGCAGTGCATCCATTGGAACAGAGATTACTTTGAAGGATTAAAGTGACATGGAAATGGTGACACTACATCAGACTGTGTTTTGACAAGGCTTGGCAGACAGTCACATGCCTTTGTATTTGTTTACATTTGATGAATAGGTCTCCTCGTTGTACTGAATAAATTGGGTTGAACACCTCATGCAAGACCTCAGTACCAAAAAGTTTTGTCATCATGAGCGAGTGGCAGAAGTGGTATACGAGGGGTCCTCAATATTTATTTGCCAACTGCAGCCAACATGATCGGCACCGAGCGATTTCAGAGATGCCTGCACAGCCACTTTGAGTCTGTCAATGGTGACCCGTGTGGCATTGCATTCCACTCAGGATCTCGCCGATCGCGCTGAACATGCTGGCAAATAAATATTGAGGACCCCTCGTAAGCCTCGTAACAATAACTGAACTTCGCCAAGTCGACGGAGGGGTTGGACCGCACGAATTTTGTGGTGTGTTTCTCAAGCGTCAAAATTCATAAATCAAACTGCTTCTGAGCTTCCCAGGAACAGACGACTGGCACTGTTTCCCCAGTCCTGGGTCCGTCCCCAAACTCCAAACAGCTGCTCATTTTCAGAAAATGTTGTTCGGATTGTAGACGAATTGTTTGCACGCACACATGTTTCAGGCCATTTTCCACGCAATGTTTGAGTGCAATTGGAGGAATCGCGGGTACGCGCGCTGCGCATTCTGACAATTTGTGTCTGTTCTTCACTGAATAGGATTTGCTCTTGATAAGAAGGTCGTGAATCTCGACTCGAAAAATCACACCAACAAACCCCAAAAGAACTCACCTCGCTGCCTTCCCGCCACGACGAATGTTCCCCAGACCGCGATTTGGGTTGAACTGCTGCTTGTCGTCACTCATTTTTCAACTGCAATTGCCAAATAACGAACAAGATATCAAACAGCAAAAAACCTGCAGCATCTCACAGTTGTGCTCTGGACAGTCATTGTGTCATCCAACAGGCTGGCAGGTTTTCCAACTTTCCACGTTTCCACGTTTTCCATCTTTCCAGGTTTTCCCAGAGGAAAATTTTGTACAGGGGGAGGTAATCCAGAATTCTGAGAGATGGGGTAGCCCGGAAGGTGAAATTTCCAGTTGGAAGATCTGGAAATCTAGATCTGGAAATTTCCAACTTGCAACTTTGTGATAGGGTTGTGGGGTAATCCGGAATTTCTGTATCTGGATTGACAGTTCATCACCCACACAGCCAGATACAGGTGCAGACCAACATCAGCACGGCTGATGAAGAAACCTTTCACATGCACACTGGACAACTCAAACCAACTCGTGACTGTGCTGTGCTCGCAGTGAGATGGAATGTCGCGGGCATGAAAACAACCCTGAAACAAAATATACTCAACAAAGATCACCTGCCAGTGAAACTACTCACCATCCCCTGTGGTTGTTGCAAGGAAATCTAACATGGCTGCACTGAAGTTTTCCTGGGCTTTGAAAACCTGACAATTTTTTTGTTTCCTTCACAAATGGAGACAGGGGTGAGAGTAGGTTGTCTCAGACCTGAATCTTGTGAATCTGTGGAATTTTGTTTTCACCTGTAATTTGCTGCCTCGACATGTCATCTGAGCCAATTCATCTTGTGCAAAATTGTCATCCCAGCAGGCTCCCATACCAACCCCGGTGTCATTTTTCTTAGGTGTCCACAGACTGTGCCACAACAGTTCATTTCACGGTGTCATCACACTTGGCCAATCTCACAGAAATCTTGGCTTGCTGTCACAAGGCTTGGCCTGTATGCAGAGCACTGGACGGCAACTCGGCCAGTTTGCAAAGTTGAAGCAACAGGGACGACAGCCTGTTTCTCATTCAGTTAGTTCAGCTGGCTGAATGCCTTTTCACATTGAGTAGAAAAACGTGCGTTTTTAGCCTCGTTGCCAACAATATCATCAGAATTCAAACAAGAAGTTCCGGTGGCGGGGACCCGATGGTGGCGCGCCATCGTGTCGTGTCCACGTGGTGGTGGTGTGTGTGTGTGTGTGTGGGGGGGGGGGGGGGTAATGGCCAAGAGGGGGTAACAGTCAAGGTGTATGGGGGGGGGTGATGTCCTGGGGAGGATGGATCTTGGTGGAGGCCAACAGACCGAGGTGGGGGGAAACAGACCCAGGTTGGGGGAAATAGACCCAGGTGAGGGGGTATGAGCTTGTGGGCGGGGGAGGAATGACTGAGGCAGGGGAGTAATGACCCAGGTGCCCAGGTTGGGACGTATGGGCCCAGGTAGGGGGTAATAAACAGGTCGAGGTGGGGTGAGGGGCCTGGGCCGGGGGTATTGGCTCTGGGAGGTTACGGCTTGAAATGGGGAGGTTGTCAAAGTGTGGACAGATACATACACGAGTGCCACTGCTTTCAAGCCGTTAACGGCATCTAGATGGCAGGCTGCAGCGACAATCAACAAGTCGCAGCGTTTGAACACGGTGCAACACGGTGGCACTTCACAAACAGCTCAGAAACAATGTGGAACTACGAGGCTTCCTATTATCGCTCAACATCTTTGTTGCGTCAGTGATTTTCAAGAACATCAATCCATGCGCAGTTTGATTTCATGTGCCACTAACCTTGAAGGTGAAGTTCTAAATGTTCCAGAAATCAAACGCTTGCTGTTGTGACAACGGGAATGAACCAGTTTCATGAGTTTCCCTGCACTGGCATACTTGTTTTGGGCGATAATGCAAAACTACTAAACAGCAAAACGCTTGTAGTTTCACCAGGTAAACAGCAACACGACACAGAATGATCGACCGCGACATTGATAATTGACTGGTTACTCGTCGTTCCTCCAGGACCTGGCCGGCTTCTATTTCTGCTTCTCATTCTGCTTCATGGTGGTCAGAAGTGAGATTCGTCTCACTGCTGACAAAATGTGAATTTTCACCACGCATTTCATGATTCATTGTGTTGAACTGATGGTGATCTTTGTGAATGTGCATAGATACCATTGGACAAATTTGTTTAGCTACCCACCTGTGCTTTGCTACCTGCAACAGCAATGAAGCTGGCCACCAGCTTTACCTACAGTGTACATTTTCAAATTTCAAACTGTTACAGTTTTCAATTGAGGATGCAATGTGGTGTGACCCGAGAAAGTGGAAAACCACTCACCTTAGCCTGGTGTTTCGCCAAGTGGATGGACAAGGCCAGTCTGATGATCAGAATCCTCAAATTAGCATTCCAGATGGGTGCTCCAAAGCTCAAATATTGCATCACTGAATCTATCACCGGTCTAAAGAAGAGCTGCAACTCCAGCTGATAAGAGTAATAGCAGATTAACAAGACAATCTGTTGTTTTAGGAAGGAGAATACTTCACATTCAGTGACATCCATTTTGAAAAGGAAAACCCCCAGTGGTCATGTGATCACCCCATGGGGGGAGGGATGCAGGCTAAAGCCAGCAAAATAGTGATATTGTGCTATTTTCTATCTATTTTCTATCTGATTAATTTTTATAAAAATATCCGAAATATCAAAAAATTGTCTGTTGATACCAACACCCCCTAGCAGGGGAGGAGTGTGGTGTGACATACTGGCCTCAAATGTTAGAACCACTCACCAGATGGTGTGCTTGTACATAATAAATACAGAGGTTCCTGCCACTGGGGACAGTCTCTCCTGAGATACCAACGTGCTTGTTTGTGATATCACCACACAACAATCCATAAACCTCACTACACATCCCCTGACCTCACTGTACTTGAGGATAGAATACTAGTGATTACCTCTGAGTGCCAGAATGCCTTGAACATTGACAGAATAATCCACAGGAGTGCTTGCTGCACCAATGATCCCTGGTTCTGAGATAGACCAGACCAAAATGAATGAGACACCAGTAATTGTGTAAGCATGATGTCAATGTCACAATATTTAGGATGTTGTTGATCGGCAGAATGTATACACAAACCAAAAGGAAGTGTTACCCTAATTTGCTTCACACTGGTGTCAGGACAAAAGACTGACCCTGTCCTGGATCTAGAGAGGTCGATATAGATAGGTAGACAAATTTGGTCTGCCTTTTGGCTGTATTGGCCATAACTTGATATTTACATTGAAGCAGTGTGACTGTGTTGTGGATGTTGTAGCAGATTGGTGACAAGCTGTCACTGCATATTGAGACTCACTGAAAGAATAAATCAGAAACTGAGAAATGGGGAAATAAACCAAATATCTTGAGGAGAAACTTAACAGAAAATGTGAAATCATCAGTGATCTGAAAGATAAACTCCAACAAAAAAACCCAGTCATAAGAGACCCAAAAGCAAGGCTCAGAGAGAATGGGAACTACATCATCAACTTGCAAAAAGCAGGTAGAAAGCTGAAAGAAGAGCTTGACAAAACTACAAAGTTGTACAAGGAATCTGTTTGGCAGAGTTGGGAGGTTATTCAATCCATACTGGAAAAAGAAATAGAAATTGTGAAGATAACACAAAGGAAATTACAGAGAGATACAACAAAATTGCTAAACTTATGGAAGAAGTGGAAAAAATCCAAAACAAAAACTTTGACCTGAACCTGCAAATGGATGACATGGCAAAGAAATACAACAACAAAGTTGTATACTTGAAAGTATAGCTGAACCAAGAAAGTGAAAGAAGAGAAAAAGAAGTCAAATAAGAATATGAAAAACAATTGAACACTGAGAGGCAAAGACACAAAATAAGGATATATAGCCTTCTCAAACAGTGTTAAGAACAAACTGACAGGTTGAATACTTACAAGGCTCAGACCAATGCATATGTGCCACCTGGCTATGCACAAGATTGGGTATTACACTCAAAGATTGAGAAGGTGAAGGAGCTCAGTATGGTATTGCCAGACACATTGGGAGGAGGAGAAGGGTAGCAGATTCAGCAAACTGCACAACTGATTGACTCAAAAGCAAGTGTGAATGGTACTGAGGTGAAAAACAAAGTACATATTGAAAGTACAGGGGCCTTTGAACCACACAGAGTCACTGTAGTAGAAAAGCCAAACCAACAACTTGGAAGAGTGGCAAGCTATGCTGAAGTGGTAGGAAGAAGCTTCACAGTGATAGCCCCATTGTGGAGAAGCAACAGTATATGTAAACAAATCAAGAACAAGACTGTAAATAGTTAAATTTTATAAAGTTTAAAGTTATCCTGTTTTGGCCAAGCTGTGGTCAGATTGGAAACAAGCTGCTGCAGTACCAAAACCAAATAAATAAAATGGGGAGGAGTGTAAGCGTGACATCAGCATTACAATATTTAGGACATTGTTGATCGGCAGAAAGTATACACAAACCAAAAGGAAGTATTACTCTAATTTGCTTCACAATTGACCCACAGGCATGGTTATCTGTAGGTTGTAGGTGGGCTGCTTCGGCAAAGCAAGCCACTAGCAAACGAATTTTGGAGGCTGACCTGGTGGGTCAGATCAGCCGAAAGACTTCAATCAGTTCCCACACTGGTTGCAAATGAACCCTGACTTGAAAATTCAAAAAGGTGGAGGGGACTGTGATAAGACACCAGTAGTTGGCCCACAGGCATGAGTTATCTGCAGGTGGGTCATCATGGCAAAGCAAGCCACTGGTGGACAAATTTTGGCAGGCTGGCCTGGCAGATCAGCCTGAAGCACCTTTTTTTGATGACAGTCTCTATGACCATTTTTCAGTTCTAAGTGGAAAATCAGCTGCAATCTCATTTTCACAACTTGCTCAAGAAATTGAAGTGAACCTGCAGTTCATGTTATGAGTGGTTCACTGCTCTCCAAAACCAACTCAACCTGTGCAATTGTGATGATGCTGTTTAGATCGGAGAATGAAACCTTTATATCCAAAATCATCAGCAATAAGTCAGTGACCATCACCACAGACCTGCCAGAAGCTGAAGAACTTGGGAGTCCAGTCAAGCCACCATTAAGTACATCAAACAGGGAGCTTCACCAAGAAACCCCATCACTTAAAACCAGGGCCAGTCACAGTGAAAGCAAGGTCCAAAATCCAAGCCAAGTAGCCAAGTAGGGGTGTATGTCATACATGGGTATGAAATTTCTCTCTTGTTGTGACCTGAGACCAGAAAATCAAGACATGAGGTGGGGTGCGTGTTATGCTTGGGTGTGACTTATACGTGGGTGAATACCATGCCAAGGCACTTGCCTCCAACCAACCCCCAACACACACTGCCATTTTAGTCCCAACATGGCAGCATGGACGACAAAGCCAAGCGCCAACAAGCGGGACTTCTTGTTGCTGTTGTCCACTTCTTTCTCTAATTGCTGTCATTCATTGGACAGGCATACAATGGGGAAATGGTGGCACGTTTCAAGTGAAAAGCCAAAAGCGCAGTCAGTAATTTTCCTCGGGTGCAAGTTTATTTCTGGCAAATGAATGTGTCTTTGCAGCTCGTGAGTCCCACAGCTGTATCATTGTGCAGGCGTCGAGTGACTGTGACCAGCTGATTGGCGCGTGCAAGCAGTTGACATGGAAAAAAAAAGGCAAACCGGAGCCAGACTTTCAAGCAGAATATCAGCCGCGTACCAGCCGTTGGTGTTTGGAACATTCCTCGATTTTTGGAACTCGGAAATTCGGAAACAAAAGACAAAAGGACAAACATTGTTCTGACCAGGGAGGGGGGGGGGTACCGGTCACTCAAATCTCAGAAATTTATATAGGGACAAGGCGCAAATCTTTTTCTGAGGGGGGGGGGGACTTATAAATTCGGAAAAATTTACAAGGTCCAAACATTTTTCTGACAATGGGTTGACTGGAAAATGCCAGTTCGAGAGCCAGATACAGGGAAAAAAGCAACATCATCACGCTTCGCGACTGACAAAAAGATTGTACACTCCACTCAAAATTTGGCAGTACAGTTTGTGACGCCTTCACAATTTCTACGTGCAGTCCCGGTGACTGCATGGAGAAGCCCCCTGCACCACAGAGAAATGTCACGTTTTGCCATGTTCAATTTTCAAAGTTGAGATGGGAATTGGGATCCTTTCCAGACGTTGCAACAAACTCTTGCCAACTACGTCTCGACCTGTCAGACACAATTTTTTGGTCATCTTTTCTCTGCGTGTTTAGAAATTGAAAATGGACTGGGGTTTCGTCGGACCGAAATCCTGTCCGAAAGACATCTGCAAACTCAAAACGCATCCCTTTGCCCTCGCTAGCTGTCCATCTTGATAAACACTTTTGGTCTGGAAAATATTTTGATGGCCTCCTCCACTTCTGCTAATTTTCGATCAAGATCCTCCTTCTTCTTCCTCATGGTCAACGTGTCAGTTCTTATTGGCAGGCACGAGATCTGTCTCATCAATTCGGCTTGCGCTGAAAAGGGAAAGAACAGTCTGGATTGTGCGTCAAGCATTTCGATGTAAGTCAACTTCTCTCGACTGTTCTGGTCAGCCAAATTCTTTGGTTTGGAATAAAATGACAATTTTCAGAAACAAATCTCACAATTTTTCAGCTTGTTGAGGGTTTCTTGTTGTTCCTGTTTAGGCATCACCCGGTGACCTGGTGGCATGTCTGGATCAGGTGTGCTTGCCCGCCTTTCTTCTTCTTGCTTTGCCCACTGCTTCTGTCTGTTTATCAGGCTGCAGAAAAAATAAATCTGTGATTTTGCTGATGTACTCGTTCGGTCTGGTCGAATAAAGTTCGACCGAAATTGTTTTCCAAATTCCGGATTCTGATCCTGCCAGAATCCAACCTTGTCTTTGTTCCAGTGCCACTTCCTTTATCCTCGAGTTGACGTTTCAAGATTCATGATCTCTGACCCGTGCCTGCCTGACCCAACATCTGGCTCCAGAAGAAGTTCTTTTTAAATTCATCCATCTTCCGACTTTCGTTTTCTGTTTCCGAAAAGATCACAAGGTCAGTCTTGTGTATCTCTTGCCCTTGAGGGTCGAAGTTTTTTGATGGCCGAAGATGACCAGAGTCAAACACGAGGTGTTTGGAGTGTTGTAGGTGCAGGTACCACAGGGGGAAAGGAAGAAGTGGCAGGCATTGACTCAGATCTGATTACACCTTTGAAAGCCACGACACAGACACGGAAACTGTCAATGCCCGCCCCCCTGGTTTCTCCTCATATGGGGAGAAGCTGGCAGAGGACAAACACCACGAGAATGTCTTGCCTCCTTGACAGCAGACAACCACAACCTTCGAAGCACTTGGTCGTGAACATCAATTCACTTACTAGTTGGGGACGACACCTTTCTGATAGCTGTTTACTTCTTCTTCTTTCTTCTTCTTTAGATCGTCCAACATCGTCAGACTTGGACTTCTGCGGACTGTCGAATGTCTGGCAGCTCGACCGTTTGCTTTCACGAAGTCAATGTCATGACGCACAAGTTTCACCTGGGAATTATCACCACCAGAAATTATGAATCTGCCATCCTTTTGCACAAAAAAACCCAAAATATTCCAGTTTGTTCTTTTGAAACTCAGGTATTATTCGGGACCAAAACGCAGCAACTGGACTGTTGAACCCAAAATTGATACCAAAAAAATACCTCCATGGAGGTCGCGGTGATTCGAACTCGGGAAATACCGGGAAATCCTGCGTATGACGTCATAGCCTCATTTGCATAAGTAGGTCGCATGCTCAGAAACTAGGTCACTGAGCTGATAGGTGAAATAAAAAATGTCTCAGATACCCTCCAAGACCACATCACAAAGATTCCCCCAGTGATACCCTCCAAGAATCTGTGATCAAAGT
>JAAUXT010107097.1_pt1 | contig 10333 bp, 9 predicted proteins | sample 7278171 | NCBI WGS metagenome assembly JAAUXT01 (sample SAMN14350112, study PRJNA611818) | marine sediment metagenome | isolation source: surface marine sediment (1.8m) | place: French Polynesia: Moorea | collected 2018-08 | reverse complement strand
TGTCAGGCATAACCCCCCCCCCCCTGCAAACCAAATTTTTCCCACACGGACATTGTCTGGGTCAGGGTATCTTGGACATTGTCCGGGGCAGGGTATCTCACACATTGTCCGGGATACCCCCCCTCCTGCTTAACCTTGAATTGTTCCATTGAATCTTGTAAAAACTAAGTTGTGATATACCATGCAGAAAAATAAAACTTTATATTATTATGCTTGCAATTGTTTTTTGAGAAACATAACACTCTGCAGACTTGCACACTATCCACGTGCAGTACTCAACTCAAACAATGAGTAACCCCTACCTACCAATAACAAAAATAGACAGTATAAAATGGGTAAAGCTATAAAACATAATACTGATCTGTAACTATTGACAACCCATACAATCCCTCAACCCACACAATCCATCCAACTGGAACGCGGCTGATTTTCCACTTGAAAGTCTAGTTTTCACCTGGTTTGTGTTCTCCCGCTGTACGCTTGTCTCAAAGGGTGAATGGGCGGTTGCCCCTCGCATTCTGGTCCACAAATGTTTTGTTCAATGGGCATTCTGCCTTCTCCCAATTTCCATTTTCAAGGACAGGAGGGGTGTTCTCGTGAACCGGCTCCAATATTCTTTCTGCTTGTTCAGATGTCCCCTGATAGTGGCCAATCCCAAATTGAACATTCCATGCTCAGGGTAGGGGCTGTGCTCTCCTGAAAATAAGTTACCAACAACGGCTTCAGAACTTCGTGTTTTGTGTTCAGGGTCACTGTGTGGTCGTGTTCAGCGAGGAGGGGCAGTTCCTGCGTCGCATCGGTTGTGAGAACATCACCAACTTCCCGAACGGCATCGACATCAGCGACGCGGGCGACGTTCTGGTCGGGGACTCGCACGGCAACCGCTTTCACGTGGCCGTGTTCCAGCGCGACGGCTCGCTCATCGGCGAGTTCGAGTGTCCCTACGTGAAGGTGAGCCGCTGCTGCGGCCTCAAGATCACCTCGGAGGGCTACGTCGTGACGCTGGCGAAGAACAACCATCACGTCCTCGTCCTCAACACCTTATACATCACGTGAGCTTGTCGCGTACGTTCGATTTACAGTTCATGTTATTTCTTGTTGTTATCTTATATACACACATATAAAATATACATACTTTTTGAAGTTCTTGCTTGAATGATGGGTGTCAAAATAAAGACAAGGGCATGTTGAGTATGACTGGTCCAATCCAGCGACTGGATGTAGAAATTTCTTGCTTGACAAAGATGTCATATCCTCGTACACATTCTAGTTGTGTGCAGATTTGCCGTTACATGTGTGACCCGAAGCAAGGTGACAAATAATTTACCAGAAGAACGAAGACACTATTGATTTTCCAGGGCAGCAAAGGGATTTGTTTGACACTTCGTAGGTAAAATGGAAGGATATCAGACGAATATTTCACAGCATAATTATTTTGGGTTGGTCTTCTGTGATTTTGGTACACTGCTGATGCCTTTTGGGGGTGGAGGGCACCTCTGCATGTCTGGGCTCCACGTGTACACAGCCCAACATTACTTATATGCAACTTTATTATTATTTTGTTTATTTTGCTGTGTCTAGTCAGTGCATAACTGTTTGTCGTGCCTTAGAATAAAGATATTGGGGGAATTGTACCAAGAAAAACTGAAAAAAAGAAAAAAAGCAGACCAAGGGTGGTTGACCTATTATGGCTTTCATTTCAGCTTTTCTTACGTGTTTACCTTGACGTGTTGAACTGTACAAGGATATCGTTTAGTCATACGATTGTGTACTGGGTAACCTATTGTTTTCTCACGAGCCAGACAATTTACCTCTGTCTCGGTAGAGAGTGCAGCTTGAATCTTCAGTTAAAATTCATATGTCGGTATAGACTTACACGTGAAAAACGCTCAAATGTTTTACACATAGAAATAGAAAGGGGGTGCCAACAGGACTTCGAACTATTCAGCAAAACAAAACAAGCTTTGGTTGCTCCTGCTGTTTCAGAACAACGTCGCGAGGAAATCGAACGGAACTAAGTGTCAAGTGTTGGTCCCACCTCAGTGTATCATTCATGTCAACCTCTTCTCAAACACAGTATTGAGGTCGAATTCGGATACTAGTTTATTCAATCCACAATGGCATTTAATAACTGGTGATTTATTAGGCTTTTTTTCTGTTTTTGATATGTATTCACATATTTACTATACATTGTTCGATACTCCCCTCAGATGTAGACACTTAAAATAGGTTGCTCCCTTTTGAGCACATTTTAAGTAGTCGCAGCTTTCATTCAATACTGATTACAAAAAAGAAACATTTCTCCGCACAGTGTAATCTGGACACGTTCGCATGACAGTCTGTGCATGTGAACGTGTTGCCTTCAACGAAACTGAGAAGTGACCAACAAGTTTTGACAGATGGGTGAGGCTATAAGGTGTTCGAATGATCGTGGTTGTCGACCGCTAAAGGAAACGGTTTTTCGCGAGAAACAACACAATAACGGTTTTCATTATTCCTGTTGCAAATATTTAATCAAAGGTTTACACATATATTCGGCGGTGATGCGACTTTTGAGATGTATTTTTTTTTTTAATTTGAACTTTTTGACAACCCTTCTAAGCTGTGAAGTGGTCCAGTGTGTGAAACAATACAGGTGTGATCAAGGGGCATTCTCCACCCAGTCTTGTGGTTTCGCTTGGGCGACTGTGCACTGGTGAAATAACCTGCGAAAAACAAAGCTCCATTTGTGCAGATGTTTGATTGGAGTGTTCGTGCTGAGCGAGAAAGAAAGAAAAAGTTTGCTGAGAGCGCAGATATCCCCAAGGTTTCCACGACACGAGTTCTATTGTGGGGAATGCCTCTTTGAAAATTCTTTACTGATCGTTTGTTCCGATTCGCACTTTGCTGCTGTACATTGACGATAACTGTACACATTTACATGCCAATAGTTCTCTAGATCTGTAAGAACATTTACCACTGTACTAAGCGTTTGTCCTTTTTTCGGTTTTTTTTAGCCTAGCCAAAGTTAAGTCAAGCTAATGGAATAATTTGTGTGTGCGTTGTGTTTACTTAATTTACAGATAGTTAGATGTTCTTCAATGGTGCAATGGTGATAAAAGCACAGGCTGGTAGATACGGACACGTTCTTTTACATTGATCGTAGCATGTGTAGTTTGGTTTGATTTTGTTCGCGCGTGGTTGTGTGAAGTATTGTGTAGTTTTTCAAACATTGATCTTGGAAATGAATGAGAACCCAGTCAGAAGGAATGAAGAACGGCTGAGTGAAATTGTGCAGGACAAATCAAGCCAGGTTTACAGTCTTGATTCTCCAGAATGAACATGTCTGTGTTGACAGAACCTCGCACGATAGGCTGCAGTTGGGACTTGAGGTGTTTTCCTTTCTTTTTATTTATTTTTTCATCGAAGAAATTCCGCACTAATAGTCGGTCAGGTTCAGGTCCAAAATTTAGGCCCTGCAATCGGTGCTCAAGGAAGTTTTCGGTTTTCTTCTTTTTGCTTTTTCGTCGTGAATGTGTTTTACACATGTATCTAACACTTTACACGTGCATACATCTTGGTTCAAAATGATTAATGCTTTAGTAACATTTGTGATGATTTACATTGTTTTGTCAAGTTAGGAAATTCATTTTGAGGTAGCACAGAAATATTACTGTATATTCTAGATCGACAGTATTTAGATTGTTTGAAGACTTTCTTTCCGGTCTGTGTTATGTGAGTTTTATTCACGCGCTCATGTCTATGCGGTTGCAACAAAAAAAATCGGTTTACTTTTATTTGGTATTACTCGTTTACGTTTTGGAAAACTAACGACTAACATCTTTTTTGTGGGTTGCCTGTAACAGATATACATGCAAGCGCCAACTTTTGTCTGATTCCCAGCCACTGCGATTGCGCATCTCTGTACACTTTTGTAGCAAGATTTTTCTGTGCATTATTCTAGCAGTTTAAGGGACGTTATCAAGACCGTTTACTTGTACATGTACTTATATCTGCCGCATTACTATAATAACATTAGATTTAAGAGCAATGGAGATTTTGGTTTTGGAGTTTATATTTTTTTTGTCTTTGTGAAGTTATACAGGCTGCCCGGGTTGGGCGGATCGTTTTTTTCCTTTCGTGATCATACATATTAGACAATTGCAAATATATTGAAACATTACCATTCACAATGCTATTGTTGGTTTGAGAACTTTGGCAGTTGCTTTTTGCCATTTTTGGTAGTTGTGTAAGTTTTTCAAATGTGAGTAACATTTCATTCGGAGGATGATGCACCTAAATTCCTTTCAAGCGACAAAACTGTTCCAAACAGAATGTTTTGGCCAGTCAAGAGTGAGGAAATTTTCGAAATTTCGAGTAGCAGAGAACAAGAACAATAAGAACTTCGGGAGGACGTTGCTTGTCGGCTGAGAATCCCTTGTTCTGTTCCGACGCTTCACTCGAAGGGAATTTAGTAAGTTAGTTTACAGAAGCAAGTATTCATACACTATTTTTGGAAGGAAAGTACAAATGTGAATGATTTCTATATGTTTACCCAATAAAAAGGCAAGCAAATGCAAGTTTTGCTGTGGTAAACGCGGAGGAGCAACGAAAGGAATCAAACTCGGCACGAGTACTTGAATAGTGATAGCATGCAGCAAAGCCAGAATTTTCCGCGTTCTTCGTGGTGGTGTCGATCAAATGTTTGATTCGAGACATTTTCACTGGGTTCAGCGGCACCTTTGTTTCCCGATGACTGCAGTGGTGGCCAATCCGGTCACGAGGGCAGATTGCACAGCACTGCAGGTCCGACGGTGGGAGGATTCCCCTGGCCTCGTGTGCCATGAAGCGGCAACCTGAATTGTTCAAATCTTACACGAGACACTGCAAGCTTCTTGTCACGAAGTCTATTTCACGTTGCGAATACAGCGCTGTAGTTGCACGAGTAAAAAGCACCTGGTCAAAAATCACAAACAAAACAAAATTCCTACACGAACACGAGACTCGCGAATGGTTTCGTTATACAAAACAAGGGCGCGTTCACTAACAAGGGGGAGGCTTGATGACAGGTGCCGTCACCTCGCAGGGATTTTCACCAACCAACGTAAAAATCACATCCGCGCTCAGTCGCGTTCGAAACGAAATCCCTTCGTCAAAAATGAATAAGAGCGATTGTTTTTCAAATTCACGAACGGAAGACAAACTGCGGCTGACATCAAACAGACCAGTGGCACCTTCCGCCGCAGAGAAGCGAGCAATAGAACCGAGGCGCAATCCAGACCGCTTTTGCGCGTTGACTGTTTCTGCTGAATCACAACTGTGTTCACGAACTGCAGTCCGTCACGTTCTTGAAGACGAAAGATCCACTGCAACGTCCGTCGTGTCCATGTGATCAATGCTGAGGCCTTGTCCCTGCCAATCACCGGTCTCTTCCTTGACCACCACGTGTTTCGTTGCGTCCAGCTGGTCAGCGTCTGAAGCGTTCGACTCGAGCTTGACACTTTTCTCTCCGAGCTGGAGAGTGAGGTGGGGAGCAGCTCCGGCGCCGGGTCCTGCTTCATGAGTGGGACTCGGCTCCTGCTTCACCTTGACTGTCTCCGACTCAGCGACCCTGTTCTTGTGCTGCTGCTCCTGCAGTGTTCGCAGAATGTCTATCACCTGGGGGGATCTCATCAAACCCTGAAATTAAAAGTGCCGGTGCAAGATGCTGAATAAATATTGGAGCACAGAGATCGTGAACTGGCCAATGCGCGCTCGGTGCCTCCAAGTACACCTGCTACGAAAGGTGGTGCAAAAGCGAGCAATTTTTCGGTGCATATTTCTCTTGAAACGGACCGTTTTTTTCTCGTTGAGGATTTCTTCCAAGAGGCTGGGGGAGACGTGATGGGGGTTCACGGGCACTCCACCGGAACCGTCCGGACCCGAACCCTGGAACACAAAGAAACAAATAGCACGTGAACACATTTCTGAGCTCTGTGCAAGGTCACTCGAAACCTCTGGCTCGTTCAAATCCACACACTCTTCACCCTTCACTTTGACATACTCAAAACTGCCATGGTGATGTGCCACACCTGATACGGTATTCTTGCGATATTTCTTGCGCACTCGGTATGCTCTGCTGTACGCTCTGTGTCACTCGCGACACTTCTGCGCTGATTTCCCACGACAGTCTTGATGACACACGCGGTTGCACTCAGAATCTCTGCTGAGAACACGTTGTCGGAATAATTGAAACCGAATTTGGCCTTTTGCGCTTGAAAACGACTCTGCAATGTAGAAATTCTGCACGTCTTTTTCAGTGCCCAGATAAAACCAAAAGATGCACATAAAACCTCGCAATCTAACAAAATCACTTGGTCACTTTCGAACGCATCGGACTCTGTACACTTTCCTTCAACTTATAAAGCCATTGAGGTGCAGCCCAACACTCGCGAGACCGGATCGTCGCTTGCACTAGGTGACCTCACAATTGGACATCATTTTCGCACAGTTGCCGTCTAATGTCCATTTAAGTGTCATTGATCGCGGCTCACTCCACACTCAACTGCTGTCCATAGTTGGGTCAAGGATCAGCATCCTGCCCACAATGTGAACAGGAACTCTCACATGAAGATCTTCAATCCTTCAGCAGAAACAAGAAGTTTCTTTGAGGCTTTGAAAATAGACATCCAGGTCTGTAAATGAAAGCCTTCGGGAAGGGCGGTTGCACTTTCGTTGGTGTGAAATGAGCTGAAGTGACATCGAGACTCAATGAAATTTTTTTCTCTCCAGTTGGAGCAACACCTGGTTTTCGCAAAACCACCTTTCGTTGGTGCACTTGTCTTGGGATGTGATATGTTGTCAGACTAAACGATACAAATGTCACTATGTCCCGAATGCACTGGCAACAGTGAGATCTGACCTCCCGTCAGCTCTCACCACGAAGCTTGACATTTCGCTCGGTGCAATCATCTCTGCGACAGGATCATGGATCTGCTAAATCCCACTTCTCAGCCACACATCATGCACAATTTGGCGCGGAACAGCAGATGTGGATATCTGCCGAAATGGGAAACATCCAGGTGAGTTGGTCTTCTTCCCACACGAATTCGTACAAATCGTGCTTTTGGAGGAAACATTCAACTGGGGGTTTCGGGCAACATTTCAAAAGAGCTGGATTTCTTGAGCACATGAGATTTACAAAGAAGATATCTGGAAACACAAACATGCACACTCAAACACGTTCACCACAGCGGGGCACACATACGCACACACTCAGAATACGCACACGAGCACACACACACACACACACACACACACACACACACACACACACACACACAGAGGGGTCTTGGGACAGGGGGAGGAGTCCTGCTTCACACCCTCGGCGGGCAAGGTGATGTGCACTGAATGTGTACTGAAGTGCTTGCCACAAGAAAAACTCTCATCATGACGCGAAATCCCAAATTTTGACTCTGTATGATGACTGCAGTTTGACACGGGTTCTCCCGCATGGTAATTGTGAATCAGCACAATGAAGCCCGCACACAACACTTGGGGGATGAAGTTGATGAGGGATTAATCGTGCAGCGCGGACAACGTGTCAGCTTTATCCGTCATTACAGCTCGCACCGCCAGCTGATCACTGGGGTCACAGAGCAGATGGCATCAGTAACTGCCCACGTAATGTCCCTCCGTCTCCCTCGAGACTCAAGACTGATTTGCTATTCGAAACGAAGCCTTTCTTTCTTGCACGTCTTGCACAGACGCACTGGAGTTTCGTTCTCGTACTTGAAGCACTCCTCACACAACGAAACGAACGAAAACTGACGGTTTTGTGACGGTTCCTGTAGCAGGCACTCACCGACGCGTGAGAGCGCCTCGCTTTCTTCTTTTTGCCGGGGGACGGCTTGACGAGCGCGGAGTCGTCGTCTGCGCTCGGCTCCTGCTCCTTCTCAGCTTCGTCCCTGTTCTGCTGAGCCGCCTCTCGCTCCTGCTTCTTCTTCAGCTTCTCCCTGCACAAAAGCAAAGAAATTATCTTTCCGTTTGTGTGGAAAATGTCTCGAAGTGTTCGGATACCAGAACTGAAGGATTCAGAGCTCCAACTTTGCACGAAACCCGAAGACCGCGTACCAATTTGCAAAATTTTGTGTGAAACACTTTTTGTGTCCCCCCCCCACCAAAAAAAGAAAAAAAAACTAACTAAACAACTTCACTCCCCTGGGCAGGAAGGCGAGGTAGGTAGGTTGAGGTTGCCCTGTTTGAAACACATTTTCAGAGAGCGGATTGTCCGGAACAGATGTTGGGAATTGGGAATGGTTGTTTGGGCTCGTCTCTGAAAAATTTAATTGTCAAGAGGTACGGTCTACCATCTGTGGATCTGCTCAAAGCGAAGTGGCATTTCTGCTGAGGTGCAAACTAAGTTGTACAAATCGCATCACTGCCCTGAGTTGTACTGCCCAACAAACAGCACAATGCCTCGTACTCAAAGAGGCAAAAACACGACAGCTCCTACCTGACGCAAGTATGATGTTCAAAAGTTATCTTGTGTTTGTTGCTGACCTGAGTGACTCCAACCCGCCAAAATGGCTTCCCAACTGAGCCCAATTCAAAATGACCGGACACGCGCTTCGACCATCCAAAACAGTTGTTTCCGGTTCGAACTGGACAGTACTTAGTCGTGAGACCGACGACTGACCACTCGACCAGAATCGTCTCGCTCTTGGTTCGAAACTCGTCACGACAAATCAAACCAGAGTTGCTCGAACTCTGCAGCTTACCTCAGCCGGGCGGACAGTTTGACGTTCGGCGCTGGCGTGCTATTCAAGGTGGACGCTTCAGCAGAATTGCTGTTGTCTGCGGCATCCCCCGTTCCCTTGGGCAAAATCTCCCGTGGGGGTGGGGCCTTTGTCGTTGTTGGTGGTTTGGGTGAAGAAACGTTCACCTGTCCCGCGGGCAGAACAATGTTTGTGGTGTGAATCGCTGGGATCACAGGTAATACTGGCAACAGCACTGTCTCCGAAGCAGGAGGGGCGGGTCGGGGCGAAGCCGCCGCGGGTTTGCTGGGCACGACCATCACAGGCAGCGAAGGCACGGCCACGTTCCCAACAGGGGTCGATGTGGAAGACGCGGTCGTCTGCACAGAGTCCGTCTCCGCTGACGTGGCTTCCATTGGCACAGCTTGTCCATGTGTCGTGTGCCCACCGTCAGACCTCAAGCTCAAGTTGATCGCTGCAGGTTCCTCCTGATCGGAGGTGTTACTCCGAGCTGCACTCATGTCAGAGGCGCTCCAAGCCTGGGACACACGCACGAGAATGAAAAGACCGGACTTTGATAGACTTGACTGGGCCGGGCTTCAGGAAATGTTCATTCTGCAAAAGAAAATAAAAGCTATTTTCCCGAGGACTCGTTTTCGAAGTCACCTCCCCAGAGCCCATCTGAACGGCAAGATCATCCCCTCATCCAACGAAATAATCTTGACAAAAGTCAAGGAAGGTACCTTCATGCATGTCAACACACGAACATTCGTGCTTTGCTCACGATGCTGTCCAAGTCTGCGTGATTTACAATTCACAATGATCAACACGCGTTTCCATGGGGCAAAACAAAACAAGGATGCAAGCCAACTCTTTTGTGGAGGTCTGTTGTTTTTAACAAACACCTGCGAGGTTTGCGTTCCAGGAAAACACAAAAACAATGTTTTACAAAACTACAGGAACTCCAAACTTCTGTCAAGGTTCTGGAAAACGTGAACGCAAAATGTGATCTGTGTTGTCCTTGTTTTCAAGATGAGACCTTAAAATACACAGTTCACCAAAGGCTTCATGTATCTGAAACTGAATTGCAATGACATAGCCTTGATCATTCAGGGCGTTCATCCGGAGTCAGCTGATGGGCCAAAATCCGCCCACTACCGCGTGTTCAGAGAAACAAAATCGCGCAGCCCAGTTGCGTGCAACAACACTCCACATCTTCTGTAGCCTTTTTTTCGTAAATGCTCAAAAAAAAAATCCCTGAAAATTTTCAGATCATTCCCAAAAAAGAGCTGGGTGGGGTCAGGGCAGAAGTATCGGTGCCAGTTCTATCTTGAGAAAACAGTCACGTCGAAAACTCAAAAGAGAAAACAAATCTTCTCAACTGGACGGACGCATCTCAATTGGTCTGTTGGTGCGCCTTGGTGCGCACGCCAAAACACTGGAAGACCTTCAGGGTTCAACAAGACCGCCACAGAGGAGGGTGTCCGTTGGCAGCTACAGGTTCGCTGCAACCAGATACGAGGCATGCAATCTAAGTAACCGATTCAGCAGCATTTCGTGTGGATCAGGTGCAAACTTTGACCAATCCTTGGGCAATAACCAAGAGATAACCTTTATCT
>JAAUXT010099733.1_pt1 | contig 10335 bp, 12 predicted proteins | sample 7278171 | NCBI WGS metagenome assembly JAAUXT01 (sample SAMN14350112, study PRJNA611818) | marine sediment metagenome | isolation source: surface marine sediment (1.8m) | place: French Polynesia: Moorea | collected 2018-08 | reverse complement strand
TTTCCATTTTCGCACCAGTCAAGAATCAGTGTTTTCGAGCGCTCGTTGTGAGGCTGGCGATGAACGTCCATCTTTCTCAACAATAGGTGAGTGGTTTTCAGTCACGCCACACTGAATCTCATGTCTGTTTCCACAGGAGAAACAACTTGACAACAGTGCAGCCACATTTTGACTGTGATTGTGATTGTATCGCATGGATGGGTCTGTTCGAGGTTCAGTTTGATGTCCCTTTTCAGATGCAGTTGGGAGTGAGTGGTGGTCGGCCGCCCAGTGCTCGGCGATCAGCGGGCAGAGTTAATCCAATCACGGTTCGTTTCTTTCGCGACGCCGATCATGCTGCATTGTTTCCACAGGTTGATGTTGATATTTTTCCTTCTCTGTTGCAGGGAGAGGAGATTCTGCCAAGTGTTTCTGGTTCTGCTGTGCACACAACACCATTGGCACCGAGACCTGGATCCACCTCCAAATCCAAACCGGACAGCCGGCCCAAACAGTACGGAGACAAAGATATTCTACCTTGTAGATTCTGTCTCCCCGAAGCAGTTTTCACGCTCACGCTTTTTCAAGCCGCAAATTCAGCATATCGGCGGTGTTGTGCCACACCGCAAAAAGAAAAGGTGGGCCAGGGTTTCGAAATAATTGTGTGAATTTCTCATGTGCTTCAGTGTTCCAGCTCTGAATCTCAGAGGGCTCGGAGATCGCGATGAGAGGTCCAGTGCGTCCATTGCGATGGATCCGTACCAATACAAACTCGACACACCGCAAACCGGAACCACTGTCAGGTGGATCTGATGTCCCTCTCCCGATTTTCTTGACTGTCCAAATATTTTTCCCAATCAGTACGGTCACAACAGAAGTGCCATCATCTGCTGGGGTTTGTATGCTCGGTTTGTTTTGCAGTTGGGGAACTCCGCTGACAACGGGGAGAAAAGTGTCAACCAGACCTCCGAGTGGGGTAAGCAGTTGCAAACTGCTTTTTCAAAGTTTGTGAACGACCTGTTAAGTTTTCACTGCATTGTATGATGTCCGGTTTGCTTTTGTTGATTGACAGACAGCGCGAAACGCGGGGCGGGTTGGAGCGCCCACGCAGTCAAGCAGACATCATCAGAAAAAACAGGTTGGTTCCAAAAACGTGCGGTCTTCGTCTGTGAGGCAGGCATGAACACAAAACCAAAATGTCGTGTCAAGTGTTTTCACGGAGACGCTTGCTTGCTTGCCCGGATTTGCTCGCTATGATCAACTAACTCAGCGATGCTAGCTTCAAGCTTTGTTGTCGCGAGGTAGATTCTAGTCACGTCTTGGATGTTTGAAGCCAACGGCCTGGGACCGGCCAGCTGTTCCTGAGAACCTGCCTCCCCCTCCAGACCGATACAAGCAGCAGTACGAGATGTACAGCGAGGACATGAGGTTCTCCTACAGGCAGCATGCAGCTGGAATCAAACCCACAGAAGTAGGTTTCTGGAGGGTTTCCTGTCGTTTGTTTCAAATGAGAGAGAAACTTGGTTCTGTATTTCTTGCTTTCACGTTACTAAATTGTGTTGTGTCGAAGAGCATGATTCTCTGAGCCTATGGGCGTCCGTTTATGGGCACATGTGCAGAATTCCTTTGTTCAGTCTTTGTTTTTGTGCCCAAAGCACATCAACGGATCATCTGCAAACAAAACTGTATCAATCAAACACCGAGGATCTTGCCGTCAAGAAACCGCGACCCAAAGAATGGTTCTTGTTTTCTGGTTGTTTGAATTTTGTGAACTGAATCGTGCGTGCTGTTGCGCCAAACGCCAGGCTGAGATCGCGGCGACCATGGCTGAGTTGAGACTAGACTTGACGGGCGGCACCGGGTACCGAGACGAGGAGGAGGCGGAGGTGATGGAGAAGCTGTGGACCACGCAGCCGTACTCCAAGAACCAGAACATCCGCAGGATGGACAGGGCAAGTTTCCGATCAAAACACAAATCCAGATGAAGGCTTGCCAGTCTGGGCAGATGTTGGATTGAGTTGTGATTCTCAGTTTTGTTCCAAGAAGGCTGGCGGTCGATTTACCTTTTCTTTCCTCTGTGGTGGACCCAATAGACAGTGGAACATTACATTGCAGGAAGAACTGGAAAACGAAAAGAAGTTGTTCAAGTTGATAGAGACGGTCATGATTGACCAACTGTCCAGGTCAGTGTCTTGCCGAGATTGATTGTGCGAAGTCCCTTCAGGGAAGAGCACTTAGTGGTTGTGCCAAGTTTGTTTTTTTTTGGTATATATATATATGCCAACTTGGAGAAGATGTCCCCCTTTTGTCCCATGTCCCATCACGCCCCCCCCTGTAGGGGTTATTGGTGGCCAATGGTACTGGCCTGGGACAATTGGTCCATATTGTCTGCCTATGTACACAAGTATATAGCATCTCAGGCAAGATGTCCCCCTTTGTCCCATCATGCCCCCCCCCTGTATGGGTTATTGGTGGCTGATGGTGCTGGCCTGGGACCATTGATCCATATTGTCTGCCTGTGTACACAAGTATATAGCATCTCAGGCCAAGTATATGGCATCTGAGGCAAGATGTCCCCCTTTGTCCCATCACATCCCCCTGTATGGGTTATTGGTGGCTAATAGTGCTGCCCAGGGACAATTGATCCATATTGTCTGCATATGTACACAAGTATATGGCATCTGAGGTCAAGTACCGTATAATCCCGCATATAAGACCCCCTTTTGATGCTCCACAATCTATGCCAAAAAGAGGGGGTGGTCTTATACATGAGGATTTGACTTTCAACAAGGGTATTGAAAGTTAAAAGTAAAAATGAGGAAGCAAAGTATCAAACGAGAGCAGGATGAGTTGGGAAGCATCAAAATTCCATGAAAAAACAAGGAAATTACTCAAGGGTTTATCAAAAGCTTACAGCTTTTAGAGAGTGAAGAACAGGGGGGAAATATTTAGAGAAAGTAATTATGAATAGAACTTTTGTGGGGTTTTTTTTGCTTTTTTTCTGAAATTTTTGTACATGAGTTATTTTCTTGAAAAATTAAAAAATGGTTTTGTACCAATTTCACAGCTGAAAAAAGGGGGGTGGTCTTATATGTAAAGGGGTCTTATACACAGGATTTTATGGTATATGGCATCTCAGACAAGATGTCCCCCTTTGTCCCATCACCCCCCCCCCCTGTATGGGTTATTGGTGGCTGATGGTCCTGGCCTGGGACAATTGATCCATATTGTCTGCCTATGTACACAAGTATATGGCATCTCAGGCCAAGTATATGGTATCTCAGGCAAGATGTCCCCCTTTGTCCCATCACACACACCCCCTGTATGGGTTATTGCTGGCTGATGGTACTGGCCTGGGATAAGACCACCAAAGCAAAAATGCGGGGACTTCGCACTTGCAGTTGCCCTGTGCACTGCTTCTCTTGTTTCTCGTTACACCGACCTGCCATGTGAAGTGTCACAGTCAGTTCTTCCAGTTTCTCAGTTGGAGCGAATTGAACTGGACCCTGTTGTTGAGTGTTTGGTGTTTTCAGAGCTGTGGTGAGCAACCCGGAGCAGAACGAGATCATGTCGAACCGCGCCCCGAGCTCGGCGCGGCCCGGGCTGAAGCGCGGCGCCGTGCGCACCCTGCATGACTCGCAGTGAGTGGCTCCTGAGCTCGTGCAGCTCCTCTCAACGCAGATCCACGAGCACAGCTCACTTACACCGTTTTCCACTGCCTGAGAAGGAAAACAGGAGACACACACACACACACACACACACACACACAAACAAACAAGTCTGACATTCCGTTTTCAGTGTGTCGGCTGGAGCTACGGAAAACGTTTTGTCGAACCGCGTCCGGTTTGGTGCAAGAATTCTGACCAGGTGAGTTCGCAGAGTTTGGCGAAACTCTTGGGCTCATTCTTCGGAATTTGCGTTGTGCAGGTGTAGGTAAGTGTGTTGAAGGCTCGTGCGTCAACCCTTTGATTGACAGAAGCGGTCGGGACGCCATGCGGGAGTTGATGGGATTCTATTTCGCGATCGACGACAGCCTCACAATCTACGAGTACCGACAGTTCGGTAAAAGGTACGAATTCTCATTTTTCACTGATGCTGACTGCATTTCATTTTGGTTTGGCAATGTCGATTCGAGCGGGGGAGGACGGCACATGTGTCTGTGTTTTGTGATGCACAGTTCACTGTCAACAAAGTTCACTGTTTTGGTCGTGTTCCAGTCACAAGGCGATGCCGCTCATCCACAGAGGAAACTACTGCCACATCGGAGGGCTCAACGACAGCAAACAGTACCGCCTGCAGCACATCTACGCTGTGAGTGGAACGCGCTCTGTACGAGAACCTGCTTGATTTTTCTGGCCACAACATCCGGCTCTGTTCCGTGCTTGACAAAATTGGAAAATCATCTTCGCCGGTCCCTGCGGTCAACTGAAGAAATGCTTGAAGCTCTTGGGATGCAAAAAGGAAAAGAGTCAATGTGTCCTTCTTTCCTCAAGGGCAGCAACCTGGTGTTCGCCACGGGGGAGCAGCCGCTGCCCGACAGCCTGCTCGCGCAGGACCGCGTCGTGTTCAGAGTCACCGACGTCGACGAGGCAGACAAACGCAAACTCCTGTGCGTTTTTCACCTTTTTCATTTGTGCTTCTTCGGTGTCAGCGTTGCTGAGACGCGTCAAGGGGTTCGTCAGCCCTGATACATGTAGAATCCTTAGATCTGCTCCGTGTGACGCACAGCCGCAGACCGAAACATTTGGTCAGACACCCCAAATGAGGAAGCACGGGTGTGGGTGTCCACCGGTTGTGAGAGACTCTTGTGCGACTGTGATACGCGTTGGCAGGTTGGAGCGCGTGCCGCGAAGTGAGCACGACGAGCAGTGGAAGAGGCTCCACCTGCCGGAGACGAAGGACGACGCGCAGCGCCTGCTGCTCATGGCCGAGATGCACGGTGGGTGGGCTATGAGGTGGACTCTTCTTCAGAACCTTCCGACCTTCAACTGCACCTGTACGAATCTGACAATTGCTTTTCTGACAACTGGAATCTTGTGATTGGAACCCTTCTTGCAGCTTGTGCGAAGAAACAACTGAAGAAACGCGGGTCCAAGACTCTGCTGGGCCTGGCCAGCCTGTTCAGGCAACTGGACGGACAACAGGACGGGCAGATCAACCGAGTGGAACTGGAGAAAGGACTGATGGACTTCCACATTGACATTCCGCAAGAGGTATTGACAGAGGCATGAGAGGCGCGTGAACCTTCTGTTCTGTTCGTGCGACGTGAAGCAAACACGTCCAATCCTTTTCCAACGTGCCCCAACACAGATACCATTTGGTCACTTGTCATTGACTCTCAGTGCAAATTCAGGGCGACTTTGGTTGTCTGTGTCACCGACCTGGCAATCGGGGCACCCAAAGAAAAGACGTGCTTTACCTGGTCAATGTGTGTCACAATTTCTTACTTTCGGAATCTTTACCGTTCTGCTGACGTGTACTGTCAAGGTGCATGTGAATTGTCAGATCAAGGCTGTCTGAAGCATCTGCGAAAACGGGGGCTGGCTGGCTGCTTTTCGGCAGGTATTGGGAAAGCTGCCTTGTCATGCACGCATACCTCACTCTCACGCACGCTTACTGCAGCATCTGGATGACATCTGGGAGCTGCTGGACGTGGACGGGTCGGGCTACCTCGACTACGGCGAGTTCCTGCGCGGCGTCGTCGGGGAGATGAGCGAGAGTCGCAAGGCGCTCGTCAGGAAGGTGAGAACCCGGGGAGGATCCAGCAGGGCCTCGCTTCAACCGACACTCGCCGTGCCTCGGCCGACCCGTGCATGTTGAGCCACACCCTGTGATCAAACCTGAAGTGTTCTGCACTGATCTTATTTTCTCACTATTTGTCCTTTTGAAATTGTGATCTGGCCCAAACGTTTTCGTCGGCTTCTGATTTGATTTTCCTTTGTTGTGACGCAGGCGTTCAAGAAGATCGACCCGACGAAGCGCGGCTTTGTCACGACGAGTGAGATTGGCAAGTTCTACTGCGCGTACAAACACCCCACCGTCAAGTCAGGTCCGTCCAGTCACGACAAACCTGCCTCCTTTTCGAATTTCGGATTCTCGATTTTGTTTTGAGCCTGAACAAGGCCGGAGCTGGAAATTTTATGGCTGATGTAGCAAATTCGTTGAGTTCCACCCACCAAACCCACACTATTCCACTGACTGCTCATTCAGCCTGAGCGAATTGCATTTCTTTAGTTCAGGGTGGTGTCTGAGCCGAGGGAGGACACCACTGTTTTCTTTTGATTTCGTCTCCGTCATCTGTTTCGCTTGTGCTCAGATTTCCCTGAGATTGAAAGCCCCCTGTGTGTTGTTTCTCCCGGAACAGGCGAGGCGACGGAGCAGGACGTGCTGCGCTCCTTCCTCGAGACGCTCACTTCCGGCTCCGCCCACGTGACTCAGGACGAGGTCACGTGGGTGCAGTTCGAGCTCTACTACGAGGGCCTCAGTCTGGGCATTGAAGATGAAGAACACTTCACGAACATCATGAAGAACTCGTGGAGTATATGACAGAACTAACAGCCCTTCTTGGGATCCCTTCAAGGTGAACCAATTCCAATCCCCTTGTTCAAAGTTGCAAATGTTACGCAAATATTGCTGCCAGTGCTGGATCTGTTCTGTGTTCGAATGGCTGTGGTGCATTTGCAGTGGTTCGGACTGATCAGCGTTTGGAGGCAACTGTTGATCAATTGAAGTTCTTTTTGCGGGTCTCGTACCTCCGAAGTAAGTGGAGCCAAATGAAGAGAACAGACTGATGCAGAACCAGTTTTGAACAAGTTCACGAAAGAACCGAAGCCATTTATGGCAAGCTTTGAGCTGGGAATCGTTCAATGAAAGAGATAAAACGTCTATCATGAGCTAGTCATTGGATCCGTCCACTGTGAATTTCCGTGTATTTCTCTTGCAAGACGGTCCGTTGTTTGGTCAAGTTGACCGTTTGGTAGTACTGTAGTGCGTGACACAAACGTCGCTGAAGTTGAAGTCTGTATTATGTGGCACAGTGAACGCCAGGACGCTCCCGGCGCGAACCTTGCCTCCCGCTCGTCTCATCGCCGCGTGTTCACAAGGCGCTGTGCAGCTTTGAAGTTTTCTCGGCCTGTTTTTGTCAAGGCCGCACCTCGAAGCTGCGCTAGTGAAGTCAGTTTCGCACTTTCTGAAGCCCTCAGCTCATGTCTGCACGGGCGTCGAGCCCGAGTTTTTGCAGGGCAGCTTTTCTGATGCGGGAGGCTTTCATTTCACACGTGGAGTCCACTTAATCTAGCAGTGACATTTCCTGGGTCCGTAAATTAATTTTCCCCAAGAGATTGCTGTCGCAGTTTCTCTGGAATGAAGTTCCACGCGGCCTTGATGTGTATAATGTTTCCGGTCTGAGTTCAGTGTTTCGTTGAGTTGCGCTTGTGACAGGCCCGCAGTTTCTTCGGTTTTTTGATTGGTGAAAGTGTCATTCATAAGAAGGTGGAAAAGTTGACAAGATTGTTCATCAAGAAATAAATGTCGCATCGGAGAACGTAACCAATTGTCACATTTAATTCCAACAAGAATTAGCACACTTGTCCCGTTGGCCGCTTTACTTCAACCAGCGCCCCTCTTGGGCCGCTCTGTGGCTGTGAAGTTCAGACGCAGGTCTCGAACGAGCTGTGAGACAGGGACAGATGGCGCTGAGGCGGCAGCTTCAGACGCACCATCGGACCTGCAACAAGCGCCAACAGAGCCGCGCGTTCTTCATCTTCGAAATTGCATGAATGAAGCGGTTTTCTGGTGACATGGGTTGAGTTGGGAAGCCAACCAACGGACATGGCTCAAGTGATGCATGATTTGACACCATCTGCATGGCGAGAAATTCATTTGACAGTGGAAACACAGTGAACAACGGCGCGAGCGCGTGGAGTTAAAGGCGCATTCGATTTACCTGTGGCAGATGACATGCTGGAGCTGCGGAAAGTTCTGCTTCCTGTGGCTCCGGGGGAGTGGAGGTGCTGGTGAGGTGGCCAGATCCTGGGCACGGAGCCGTGCGCCGGGAGGAGGCCCCGCGGGGCCAGCAGCGGCGACGGCTGCGGGGTCCCGGTCGGGGTCAGTCGGGGCGTCGACCCGGGCGTGCCTGCAACAGTCACATCAGAATGTGAGAGGCGCGTAACCACCAGAATGGGAGGCTTCCAATAGAAGAACTTTCCGCTTGCTCAAAGTGGGAGAAGAGTCCAGCGTTGTTCATCGCCCTTCTCCCAAAGGGTGGGTGGATGCAGGATTTGAGGCTGAGACCACGGATCACTGTGGATCACTCTCTCGGAGTTCCGAGGCACCGCCTCGTGGCCTGTGCATCTGACTTGTGCGATGAAATGGATATATGCGAAGACCTAGGTGAACACGCACGCGAAATTGGTCATTTGGGAGAAAAGTTTTTCGCAGTGCACCAACAAATGCAACGCAGGTTCACTTTGCGCGCTTAATGTCGGAATAAACCTCTCGTCTGGCGCAAGTCGGAAAAAGGTGGAAGTTGAGAGAAGGATTCACTGAATGCGTCATCGGTAAACTTTATCCCAGGACAGTAAACGCTCAACAGGGAATCAGTAGTGTCTGCCAGAATTACTGCCAGACGTGAGAATACGAGCGACGCGTCACCTCTCGGGGAAGGGTTGAGCGAGTCGAAGGTGACGAGGTTGGTGTGTGAGAGGCTCGGGGAGTGGTGGAACATGGCGGGTACCGTGCTGCCGAGCAGGAAGGTCTCGGCCTCGCGCAGCTGGTGCAGCATCTCCTGAACCTGCGGCGAGAGGACACGGGTCCCAGGCGTGAGAAACAACAAGGCCGAGCACAAGATCAAGTGCACAAAGCTTTTGTCGCAGGTGAAATGTTCCGGATGGTCTGTCAGAATGTGTAGAGGTCCCCTTTGCTCTGAAGAAGTTGTTTGGAATGAACAAACGCGTCAGGACAGAGGCTTTGGTTTTTCCTCGTTTGCTTTTAATCAGTGACACACCGTCAACGAAGGACGAAGTTGTACCTGATACAGCTTGAGGGTGATGTCTTTGCCCACCAGAAGGTGGATGATTGAGCCGATGACCGGATGTGACGTCATGAGGATGCGCAGTTCGCTCACGGACCACGTGATCAAGACGCTCTCCTCCAGCGACGTCACCGTCATCTGAAACAAAAGGCGACATTTTGATCTGTTTGATCCGTTTTGAGGCGAGGGGCTCTGACCTTGACAATCAAGCAGAGCGCAATTTCAAAATACTTGTCAATCGCCTGACGGCGCAGCTTCAGGGGGATATACGAGCCGGACGTCTTAGAGTTCTGCCCCCATTCGAGACGAATGACTCTCAGAAAAAAGACACGTCTTCAAACACTGATCACAAGTTTCGCACACTGGCACAATTAATAAAAAGGGCTTTCGGCGAATTTCTTGTTTTCATTTCTGAAGCACGACGAAAAACAATCATATCAGCAGACAGAATGGAACAATTGCGTGTGGCACTGTGCAGCAGAGTGTGAGAGCTCTTGTTCGTCACGTCTCTTTCCAGTCAAATCAAACAAAGCCTGCTATGGCTCTGACCATGCACAGGTTGTAAAGTTCGCAATTGGGATGTACGTAACCCGCCCTGTTTATTGCGAGTTCGTGCGGTTGGGTGGATTTCGCCAAGTAGCCAGTTCTTCCTGCAGTAAACGCGTCATGAAGAGGTTGACTCATGCTCGTACATACACGCACGACACAAAGGAAATCAATGTGAGAGACACACGCGCACGAAAGACCGAACGTCGACATCAGTGAGATGCAGCTAAAACACAATATCCGAACTTGGCGCGCTTTGTTCCAAAGGTTCTTGTGGTTTTTGTGTTTGTGGTGATCCAGACTCGGAACCAAGTCGCGGTTGAAAGGAGACAGGTGCTGCACTGTTCGGGGAGCCGGGCCGATTCGGGGACCCAGCCGGTAACGATTCAAGAATCTCAATTTCATCAAAACGTGGATGGGTAACATTAAAGATAAACGCCTCGTCGTTGTCAGAGTCCCACGGATCCGCAAGAGAATGAGTTGTCGCCGACGCACACACGCACCTGGTAGTAGCTGGGATGCTGGAGGGACAGTCTCTCTGAGGAGGAGTGCGAGACGAGGTCGAATTCCACTGAGTCGACGAATTGGTTCGGCTCGACCTTGTGGACGAACGTCCCTTCAAATGTCACCTTCAGCCTGAAACACGGGCAAGGGCAGACCTGTGTGGTGTGACACACCAGCTGTGAATTTGAACCACCGTGGTACAGGTGGCAGCACTGTTCATTCAATAAACACAGAGATTCGCGCCACCGTGGCCAGTCTCACCTGAGATACCCAAC
>JAAUXT010149062.1_pt1 | contig 10337 bp, 9 predicted proteins | sample 7278171 | NCBI WGS metagenome assembly JAAUXT01 (sample SAMN14350112, study PRJNA611818) | marine sediment metagenome | isolation source: surface marine sediment (1.8m) | place: French Polynesia: Moorea | collected 2018-08 | reverse complement strand
CTCCCGCACCCCCAACCAACCCCACAACCCCCCCCCCCCCACAACCACACACCCACAACCCGGGGGGGGTGGTATACTTGACGCCCCCCCCCCCCCCCCCGTCCTCGACAGCCCTGGAGGAATGTATGAGCAGCAGGATTTCAGCTCCACTGCAACACAATGTGAACACAAAGCCTATTCACGATCACACAGCAGATTACTGAGACCCGATTCACACTGCATGCGCCATGCGTCCCACACCTGCACAAATCAACAAGATGATTCACACTGGATGCGTCGTGCGTGGAGCCCCTGCACAAGTCAACGCGTCTTGCTCGCTTTGGGCGCAACACGCAACGTCCCTCCACGCCCTGTTACATGGATCTGATGCCGCAGCAAAGCTGACGACCCACCCCATTGGAAACGCAGATACTTTCCTGTCTCCATATTGCAAAAAGGAGACGTATCTGCCTTTACCTGACCGACTCTGAAAGTGACAAAAATTTTGTTGGCGGGGGGCACCGCACGACTGTATACCTGACGCAGTGTTGCATCACAAAATCACAAACAGGGATTTGACTTGCTCTCAGATGCAGCGGATAACGCATGCGGTGTGCAAAATGCGCTGTGACAGGCAGAGATCCACATGGACCTGCACAGTGACGCAACGCGTGACGCATCCAGTGTGAAACATGCATGCGTCAAAACAAGCAGAGATCTACAGTGACGCACAGCCCACGGACCTGTAACGCGTGACGCATGCAATGTGACCCACGCACCAAGACGCGCAGCGCAGTGCAGCCTGGGCACGTCATCAATCATGTGACCGCGCGCGCTGCCCTGAATGGTCGGCGGCCACATGAAAGGGTACGCAGCCTACCATTAGAGCGGTAGGAGCGGGTACGGGTGGAGGGTACGCCCCCGGTACCCCTCAACCCGGGCCTGCAGGGCAAGGGACCTCCAGCGGATCCAGGGTCCGGGTCCTGGACCCAAAATGTCAAAATTTTTGCACCACAGATGCACATGCACACACACACACACACAAACACAAGCACGCACGCACATACACACACACACACACACACACACACACACACACACACAAACGCAGCAGGTGCAGCACTTTCAAGTTTTACGTGTTGAAAATTTCGTCTCCCCTGCCCTCCCAGTTCGCTCCCTCTGACGTCAGTCCTCTGGATCCCCCCTCTCGGGGGTACCCCTCACTCACTGGGAGTAAAGCGCAGAGGAAACACCCTTGAGCGATCCACGGAGGGGTTCCCCGTACAGGTGTGCGTGTAGCTACCGTTAAGGGTACTCCAGGTCCTTGAACATGGTAATTTTAGAATCTCAGGCAACGTTCTGCGATTCTGCCTATTCCTGCCGTCTGACAAAGGATTTGGCCAAGAAGACAGCAGAGCTGCTTTGGCACACAAATAAAGGCGAAGGCACATTTCTTCAACTGCAAGAATTTTTTGCCCCACACCAAAAACGAAGAGTCCAGACTTGTTCCCGAATCAACGGCATGGACTGGACCTTGTTGTGTCTCCTCTGTCGGCTTCTGGTCCGTTTCGTACACTGCAGTGAGTCTCTGCACAACTGACCAGGGCGTTGCTTCCCATAATCTTCGCAGCACAGACACACAAAACGTGAAACAAGGTCTCACTTCTACTTCCACCCTCTTGAAATGCTGCTGCAGGATCCCAACCCAACACACACACACACAGCACACACACACATTGAAGTGACAACCACGCCTTCCTTTCCACCTTCACCCCCGCCCCTCAACCCTCCAGGATCTCCTCTACTCACCCTTCAAATCACACCTCAGACGGAGGCGCCCCTAGCGGCGGTGCACGGAACCACACCGCGGCTCGCTGCACCGGGCTGCCCCGCCGCCGCCGCTGCCCTCCCCTCCTCCTCCGGCTCCGAGGCTGAGATTGGGCCTGTGAGTCAGTAGCTCTGATAACAGGGTGCGAGGCGCTCGCTCTGTCATTATCTCCCACTCTTGTGTACACACCGTGGGTGCTGCGACCAACCCAGGCTCTACATGGTCATATTCATACATCACTGAAGAATAACGTAAACATAACGGGGTTTGAAGGACCCGGATCCATATTTTTGAGTATTGGTTTGAGTACTCGTAGGATTGACTGATTGGTTGACTCACTGTGCAGTGAGTTTTGTTCGTCTCGACACGCGTTCAATGGCAGCAGCATTGGTGAGTTAACTTTTCATATCTCCTCTCACTTTTTTTCAATGTTTGGATAAGGTTTTAAAGTCCATTGAAGTCGCGTGGACTTCAATAGGTAAAGTTTGCATAGGTATAAGGTGTTGTTGTAGTCAACGTGTCCTCGAGTCAAGTTACTCAAGTGGTGGTGGAGGTCAAAAATGTTCTCGCTGAAAATCTGAACGACGTCGGGTGGATATGTTCGTGTGTCACGCAAAAAATTGCGTCGTGTTCGTGTGCAACTTTGATACGAAGTGTGTTGCGTGAAGACGTAAAGACTGAGACAGGTGAACCAGTTGCGTAGCTCGGGCATCGGGGTCCGGGCGCTGGTGCTGTGCGACCCGACGTGAGAAGAGCGAGGGGCTCGGCGGAGAGACGGGGCCGCCCGACCGGGGGCTCAGGTAGCGGGGTCCCAGGGCCGGTGCGGCGGGAGGCGCGAGGGGTTCTGCGGCGAGACCCGCACGGTTCGCCGCGGAGGGAGGACGGGGCCGCCCCGGGAGGGGAGCGGAGCCTCAGCCGCGGGGGACAGCGATCCAGCGGGGAGAGCCTGGAGTGATTCACGCTTGTTGCGTCACGCTGTGCGCCCCCCCCCCCCAAAAAAAAAATCACCAGAAAGCCTATAGACTCACACAGGGGCACAGCTTGCCTGGATTTGAACGCGCCCACTGACTTACACAAGGGCTCAGTTCGTGTGCGTGTGAGCCAGGCCCTGTAGTCCTTGAGTCTTGAGAGGCTAAGTGTGAATGGCGCACGCCACAGTCCCCGGATCCGAGGCATCTCACCGGATACAGATACAAAGTGACTGGATCCGGTGTGAATCAGACACCCTGCGCCGGATTGAGTGATAATAGGAGTGGTGCTGCTGATGATGGTGATTGAGTCATTGAGCGGTTGTGTCATTATCATGAGAAGAAGAGCAGCTTCCTATCACATTACGTGTTACCATCTCCCACCGCAGTGCGCAGTGCACAGTGCGCCGGGACACGCACGCACACACACACACACACACACACACACACACACACACAGAGATGGGCAGAGAGATAATTATCAGACAGAGAGCGACACAAGCAGACAGACAGACAAACAGACAAACAGACACACACACACACACACACACACACACGTGTGCAGGGACACAGCGCCTGTGTCACGGTGCAGGAGAGACGTCAGCACTGGGTTCTGTATCGGTTCCAAAATTTAACCAAGAGATGTCAAACTTCTGCCTTGAATTTCTTGGTGGAGGGTGACAAGAGCACAGCACCGGAGTCTGTTTTTTTTTGTCTGAGATTGAGGTGAAGATGGCTCCAAACTTGGGGGACCCACCATGAAGGGTTTTGGAGAGAGGGAGAATTTGTTCTTTTTGATTGGTTTGACGGGTTGCAGAGGATTTCTCACCTGTCAAGCTTTAGTTGTTGGTGTCAGGCTTTACACGCGCACACACACACATACATACACACACACACACACACAGCACAGCAATTTCATTTTAATTCCGTCTGAGGTTGAGAGGAAAAACGACGTTTAATGGGTCAATTGCGACATTTCTTCCGAAACAACAACGAGAAATACAAAAGCAAAAGCGAAAATCTCACACAGAGCGAATTGCGAGTGGCCTTCGTGAAATTCGTCAAAAGAAAGCGAAAAGCACAAAAGTAAGTCTGCAAGACAAAAGCTCGCACCACTCTTCTTCACAAAATTCAAGTTTTGCTGAAAAAAAGGCCTCCAAGATTCTTCATGGGCAGGACGTTACTTCACGTGGCATTGAATTTCAGGGCATAAAAAAAGAGATTTGTATCTGATCATCCAGACAATGCCTTTGGTCATCTTTGTCAGGAATATTCAAATTTTCTCAGCAAAAGTCATTTTTGAATGAATCTACAAAAAATCACAGGTGGGTGCCAAAAGTAAGTACTGACGTACTTCAGACAAAGATGAATGGGGTATTCTAATTAATATCGTTTCATTATCTTTATCAGCTGTGTTAGCGACAGAAGCACTTGTTTCGTGAATCAGGGGAAGAATGCGTGCGGTTGAAAGTCATTATGACCTGCGACCCTGCAAAACCTGCACCCTTCCACAATCTGCAGGCTGACGTCAATTTGGCATTGCAACGCGTCAAAATGACGTCAGAAACACGCCTTGACGCTGCAGGATTGCGGAGAGGGTAATGAGGAGATAAGCTCTGTGAGGATTAGGCAGATTAACGCAGATTAGTGTTTTTCCCCGCTCCCGTACCCACCTGATGGGTCCAGCACAGGTGCATAGAAACTGCAGGGGCTACTGCAGAAAACCTCAAAAACCTCGTGCTTCGAGTAGGAGAAAGAGGGGACTGGGGAACGAGCAGACATTTTGAAGGTCTCTTCTCACTGAAGGAAATTTCACTGGAGAGGAGCAATTTTTCTTGTGGATGTGAGTGTGAGAAGAAGTATCTCATGGCTATGGCGGGTACAACAGCGTTTGCCGGGACCAGGGACATAGAGCCATTCTCCAACCACACCGAGCAGGTGAGACAGTCAAGTACAAGCAGTACACCCACATACTTCTGGTTTGAAAGTATGAGTAAAGAATTCTCACATGTCACAAAACTTGTGACAATGTGTGATTTTGAGGTGTTGTTTGGAGTCTCTCACTGACAAATATTTTGGAAGCCAGAAATGTGAAAGTGTGACTTTGTACTTGAGAAAATTCTTCCCACGAACTTCAATGGGTCGGGAGCATTTTTTTTTCACCTGAGGAACCTATTTTCATGCTCGACGAGTCGTAGTCCTATCCGTCTCTCTCCCTATGCGTGCGTGTCTCTCTACATTCCCTTGTCAACACGCGAGGAGTTGAATCAAGCCTTTTTAATCCTATAAAAATCAAAAGGCATAAAATTTTACACGCATTTCATCTTAAACTTGGCTTGTGAGGACGACGCTTCTTATTCGCTGCTGATCCGAGAGAAAGGGTACAAAAAAGGTACTTGAAAGTACTTAACGGGTGTTTATCTGTGATCAGTGACTAAACACGCTGTAAATGCTGCGGCGAATGAAACTGGCGCTGAAAAAAAAAACGCCATTGACGCGGACTGTGAAGAATTGCACAGATAAATCACTGGTCGCGGTGGGGACAAGAAAACACTTATCACAATTCAGTGGAAGAGCACAGAGGCCGCGCTGCACTTCAAACGACGCGCAGGAATTTGCCTTGTGCAGCGTGGACCAGGAACCACAGAGTCCTGGCTCTCATTAACTGGTGGCGCATGAGGCTCAAATTTTGATGAGAATGAGACCGGGTTCCTTGAAATCAAGAAAAACCTACATTATTTCTGTGTGAGAATATGTTGTGACTGAGACCTATTTTTGCAGCAGGAATTTGCCTTGTCTGGTGGTGGAGTATGCGTGCCGAGTCTTGGGTTTCATGAACTGGGGGGCACGTAATACTCAAGTTCTGATGAGACTGAGAGAAGTTGCTTGTGCCAACAAATTATATTGTGACTGAGACGTGACTTTCAGCATTGATTGAGGACTGCATTGTGCCTCCTTCCCGTCAACAATCATAAGAACGTACGTGTGCTACATGGTGCACTCACTCGTCTGTTCTTCAACCCTGTCTCACGGGTACCTCATAATTTCTTGCGGTGGCTGAAAGCCCAAATTCCTGCCTTTCTCAGCTGGGACAGACGGTGCAAGTTGATCATGATCAGAATTGCTACTTCCGGCCCAAGTTTCACATTCAACGCGTCATGCTGTGTGCAAATTGATGGTCGCTGCGGCGACACATGGCAACTTGTGCAGGTAACCTTCGGTCTCGCTCGGCCCTCTGACAAACGAGCGCGGCTGTTCTGCTGCGGCGAGGACTCCGGGCGCTCGCGGTTTCCTCTGCCGCCGATAAGCGCGGAGCGGCCGGGGAGGCGAGGGGCGAGCGGCCGGGGAGTGGAGGCCGGGCGCGGGCAAAAAACGCAGAGGGCCTCAAACTTTTCACCAATGCCCCAAATGTCCACAGAAAACCATTGGATTTGAAAATCTTAGAGGACTGACCTCAAATCACAGAGCAAATTAATTGTGTACGGTGCCTCGTCAAACAGGGGAATACAAATCCACAACGGACACAAACACATCCCACAACGACTGAGAAAGAAAGTATTGATTTCAAAACTTCCAGATCTCAATGTTTTGTTTCTTGTGTTGAAATCAATGGATTCGCCTTTTTGACAGGGAGAGATATGGAATTGTTGACACTCGGGCTGTAGATCCACGAATCCCGGTGTATTAACCTTCACTGAGATCTATTCATCTCACCGGGGCCCGGGAACCGGTCGGGAGAATCACGTGGAGACGATGCCATCCAGAATTGCGGCAGTCAGGGGTGGATTCAGGATTGGGTGGAGGGGACGACCCACTGGGGGACTGACTTTAAACTCTGAAAATTTGTGACAAGAAACTGAAGAAAAGTTGCACAGCGACACAAAATGAAGGAGACAAATCAAATTATTTGTGAGGATCAGCTGATTGTAATTTTGGTTCAACTGTCTCTCTGATTTGTGAACCCATTCCTGGGTTTCTGTGGTGAAAGGATGCGGTGTGTTTGATCAAATGTGAATCGATGGAAGATCGCATGGAAATTGTTGGTGCGTGGAGCAAAAGAAATGGGAAACATTGGGAAGCACAGTCAACGTGTCGTGACACTGGATGAAACTGCATCTCCACATCCCGTTGAGGTCACTTCCCCGACCAAGACACCGTTGGATCAGGGATCAGGCCTTTCAATCTGCCAGGGAGCATATTCCAAAATTGGACATCAATATCTGTCGTATGATATGGAAGATTTATCGGGCCCTGGAGAGCCGCCCGTGTTAACTCGACTCTGTTTAGGGAGGCTGGATCAATAGTCTTCATCTATAGACCATTTAGCATCGCGGGTCCCAGGGGCAGTGCACGGGGCTTGTTGTCTTTGGGTTCGCACAGTCCAGCCGTGATTTTTGGGGGAGATGTGTGTGAAGGAATTTGATTCTAATGGGTTTGATCATTTTGGACGTGTTTGAAGGGGGTTTGATGCTGTTGGGGTCTTGGTCAGGTGTTTGTCTCTTGCTCAGTGCGAAAGAGAGAGAGAGAGAGAGAGAGAGAGAGAGAGAGAGAGAGAGAGAGAGAGTGTGTGTGTGTGTGTGTGTGTGAGTGTGTATGAAAGTGGTAGAGAGAGAGAGTGATAGGGACAAAAGAAGCAAGAGAAGAGAGAGGACAGACACACAGACAGACACACAGACAAAGAGAACCGAAAGACCCACAGAACTAAATTTCCCATGGAAAAATGAAACGTGTTGACGAAATGACATTTTCTTTCAACAGACGCAACCTCAATGCACTCACTTCAAATTGCGTTTCAGATATTGAGTGGAGATGTCAAAAACTCAGCTGCATCTTCAGGACAATAGCCCCTTACATCATTAATGCACCCACGCTCTTTACCCGAGTACTTTAGCAGTACTTTTTGGTACTTCCAGGACAATAAAAACTCGCAAGAAATCCTCAGCTTCCCAAATGACTTCAGATACCCCCAAATGGTCAAAGACCCAGGATGTCCATTTGGAAACAGTACAGATGTGCAAACAGCAATTAGATGAGTACAACTCGGGGTCTCAAGTAGTTTTTAATCGCGCCCTGTGTTATCGCCCACATCAGTAGCCCGAGGCGCCGTCCTCAAGGTGAGGGGGTTTACAGCGGGGCCTATGATCAGGCATTAATAGCCGTGTTTTTCTCGGGGTGCATTTCAACAGGATTGGGGTTAAAACTTAAGTGCTTCAATCTTTATCTGTTTCACCCCAAAACACATTACGCTGTGAGAAGAAAATGTCTGTGCGGTTGTGATTGATGTAAGAAGCGCAACTGTTCCACAAGCTGTTCTCCACAGAAAAGCCAAGTTCGTGAGAAACATCCGCGTGTGGACAAACCTCCGGGTCCAACTTGATTGATCCTTTTTGACCACGACCTGAAAATATTGAGAGTGAAGTCTTTCTTTCCTGTGGCAGGAATCCGCCATTTCTCAATTGGCAGAAACTGACATTGGCAGTTTTGAAGCAGGGGAAATTCTCGTTGACTTGTTCGGAAACATAATGATTGGGATTTCAAGGCTCACGTATTTCTACATGTTAGACCCTCATTGTCTTGGTCATGGCCATTTTGAGGAAATGCGGGAACATTTGTGGGCTTGACACGAAAAGGAAACATATCGTGCTCAAAGTCAGTGGTTCCAGAAAAATAAAATCCAGTGTGAAACAGGTCCAACAAGAAACGCGAGTTTTTGCAACGCAGTGCTGGGTCCGTGAAGACAGTGCCACCTCCACTGACCACTGCGTATTGTGCGACCAGGGCAACAAGAAAAATGTCTTGGAATAGCATTTCCCCTCCCCGCCAGCCTATCTGCCCTCGGAATCTCCCCGATGTGGAAAGACCCTTTAAAACTGTACGCGGAGTGTTTAACTTCAACAGAACCTGACACTTTTATTGCTCAACCCTTGTTCTTATCAGCTAAAAGACATGATCAAATGCTCAGGTCGGTTTCACAGTTATCTGGGTGCCTTTTCTCCTTCAGACACTTGCGAGAAAAATGTTTGAATTTTTTGAAATTTTGGTTTGTCGCTGCACTTTGTTTCTTTTGTGCAGAATACTAAATGCCACTGATGTCTGAAATTTCTTTCTGTTTTGAAAACAATTTTAACTTTTTGTCATCAATTTCCTAAAAATTCCCCAAATCGGGCCAATGTTGTATTGGCACCAGGCGTTTCCAATATGGCTGAACATGTCCAGCGAAACCGTATGAAGCTACTTTAGGAAACCTCCCTTTAATACCCAGTTCGGTTCTTCAGTTTAGGAAACACAGTAATTAAATTTTACCGGGCACACCGTGAGCGGAGCAGGGTGAGTCCCGGGGTTCAGTTTCAAACCCACATAAGAACCCTCGCTGCGAAAATTTGTTCGGCGAGCATTTTTGTTGAAAGAGTTCCTCAGAGGATGTGCACATTTGTAGCGAGAAAAAAGACGAAGGGTTCGTACAATGGCGCAGGAATGTTGCGCTGTTGGGTTGAATAGGATTGAGTTTCTTTCAAGTTTCATAGGCCTCGGAGGGTTTTTCTGCGCGTTGAGAACCCCGTCGCTTTTTACACGCAGAGACGTGTGGGGAGTGGGGCCTTTGGTGGCGCTTCAAAATGTGACAATCTTTTCACGGTGCTCGCAGATTGGCAAGTGTCATGTAGGGAGAAGCATGCTGACCACTTTGACGGGTGGAGGTGTGAGGGGCTGGATTGGGTGATGGGAGTGCGGGGTTTGCAAGGAGAGGTTTGGGACTCTTGTGTCTCTCTGTGGAAGATGGGGAATGCTCCGCTTGTCTGTGTCAGGGTTTTTGGTTATATATCTGTATGTGTACGCGACTCTTTCCCATTTTCGTAGATGTCGAAAATTCAATGTTGTGTGTGTGTGTGTGTGTGTGTGTGTTGATTCTCCTTCACTCTAAATTACTCTGAATCAAAGGAAAACAGGGCACCACCAAAATTGTTGGCTCAGTCTTTCTCACTTCCATTGCTGCAACAATCAAAATCACGGAAACACTTCCGCTGACTTGGATGCCTTTTGGTCTTTCAAAGTCAGCAAGGCAGACAAAGCTGAGTCCACCGCGTCCTGCGATTCCGGAGCCGATTGCATGGCTGCAGCGGTCGGTGACTCCAGCCCCAGGACGAGAGTGCCTGACCCCCGGCCCCCAGCCCGATGAAGAGCCACTTCAGACCCTGGTCACACTTCTGTTGGCCTCGCGCCGGGCCCGCTTCCCAACCCAGAACGAACCTCAAAGCCTTGTCCCACCAGCCCCAGCCCCGGCCCATGGTCCCATAGAGCCGTCAACCCCGGCCCCATGTCCACACCACCCCAGGCCCTGCCACACCTGGCCGCCAGGTCCCTTTGCCCCGGAGCCCCGAAACCCCCCAACGTGTACCCCCCCCGGGCGGCGGGGCCCCCCCCCCCCCCGCGCCCCCCCCCCCCCCCCCCCCCCCCCCCCCCCCCCCCCCCCCCCCCCCCCCCCCCCCCCCCCCCCGCCGCCCGGGGGGGGCAGACGTCGGGGGGGTTAGGGGCTCCGGGGCAAAGGGACCTGGCGGCCAGGTGTG
>JAAUXT010053261.1_pt1 | contig 10337 bp, 16 predicted proteins | sample 7278171 | NCBI WGS metagenome assembly JAAUXT01 (sample SAMN14350112, study PRJNA611818) | marine sediment metagenome | isolation source: surface marine sediment (1.8m) | place: French Polynesia: Moorea | collected 2018-08 | reverse complement strand
GGAGGGAGGGAGGGAGGGAGGGAGGGAGGGACGGACGGACGGACGGACGGACGGACGGACGGACGGACGGAGGGAGGGACGGATGGATGGATGGATGGATGGACGGACAGACAGATGGACGGAGCGAGAAAGCCCCTGTACATCCCGCCAACTGAGCCCAGACAGCGAATCAATGAATTCTCGCCTGCAGTAGAGCCTGCAGAATCTACGCGACGCTGCCCACTGCACAGATTTAAAGGAGGAGGAGGAGGAGGAGGAGGAGCAGGAGCAGGAGCAGGAGGAGCAGGAGGACGTGCTTCCGGAGCTCAACCGGAAGCAGCATCTGTCCGTCCCTCCTTCCGGTAGAGACTCTGGAGGAAGCTGCATCGAGAGCACCAAAGAACAAGTGTTCAAAAACACGACAGGCCCCCGGGATTGGACATTGAGTGAATTTCCAGCCTCAAAGGCAGTTCCCAGGTGGGGTCAAACGGGTGCCTGAGGGGCGTACCCTGGATGGACCAGGTTTTAGTGTGTGACCTGCACTGCACAAAGAGCCCATCTCCAAATCTGCAGAAGGGAAAGCCGTGCATATGCGCACAACAGTGGAGAGGAACCGTAAACGAAACAAAAACACAGTGCACACAGCACACAATCCTTCAACAAAAGCAAAAAAAAGCCTTTCCCATCCTAGTTTATCCGCTTTCAAACAAGAACACCTCCTCTCTCCGGACCTGAAGGGCACCGCACGCTCTGCAGGTGACAGACGTGCAAAACTCACAGACGCGAGGTGAAAAGCAATGAGGATCCAGATGTTGAGATGGCAGGGTTGACGCACTGTTTGCGAGTAAGAAGAGCAGTTGTCAGAATGGACAGCGAATGGACATGACAGTCCTGAGATTGAACTGGATGAACACTCCTGACATGTACAGTCGAGAGTATTCACGTATTCACATTTCAGTCGAGGGAGAGAACATGTCCATGAGCCTGCTCAATTTGCTCATCTCACACAAGGCAACTGTGTGGTCCCGGCACAGGCCACCCCTTTGGCTGCGGGCTCACCACCACCGACGGGGCAGTCGGACGGGCCACCCTGTGCCACGACAGTCCCATCCAGAGGACCGCTCCAGTGTGTTTCCAATGCATGCAGACACACCTCACAGGACGGGGCGGTTGCACGGGCTGCCCCATTTCCCGGACTGCTCCATGAGCCATTCTCAGCACAGCACACCCCTGTATGGGTCGTCTCGTCCGACTGCCCCGTCGGTGGTGGTGTGCACCCAGCCTTTGTCCAGTAGCTGGTCACTTTCTTTCAGATAGGGTGCCATCACAACAACGCACATGGCACAGCCACGAACAAAGAAAAATTTCCTGACCCATTTTTGTCATCCTAATTTTTTTCTAAAGTTGGTGGGTGTCTCACCCAAAGGACGTGGTGCCCCCCTGATCAAAGTCTGGATCCACCTCGGGGGGGGGGGTTGCACTTGGAAAAAAATATCATCAGAACAACGCGTTGCTTCACTCAGAGTCTTTTTTTTTGGTGTCACAGCTGCAAAGCGGCTTCCGTGAGACAATGCGTCATAGTAGGGAGTTTTAGCGTCACGGTGACGCATGAAGAACGGTGAACAAACCCTTTTGGGGTTTTCACACAGGCAGAGCAGTGTCAGATTGTCGATGCTGACGTCATACGTTTGATGCGCAGGCATCAAACATGACGCCCAACAGAGAGTATCAAAAAGTTCCTGGTGTCGCGTCAAAATTTTGATGCTGCGTCGTCTGTGTGAAAGCCCATTTGGCGCTCTGGGCCAACATGGTGACGTGCCACTGCAGAGGTTCAGGGTGCGGGGTGTGCCAAACGCGCCAACTGAGGTCCGTACTGTGCGTTTTGTATCACGTCACTACATTCCAGCATCAACGCTTGAGGTATTGACTTGGGCAAAACTGCTGAGCCCCTTCCAGTCAGAGCAAGCAAAATCCCACACCAGCACTGCAGGAACACACACCAAGGTCACAGCCTTCAAGAACTGGTCAAAGATTTGGTCAAGGATTGGTCAACGATTTGGTCAAGGACTGGTCAAAGAATCAAAGACTGGTCAAAGAGTCAAGGACTGGTCAAAGATTTGGTCAAGGACTGGTCAAAGATCTGGTCAAAGGTCTGGTCAAAGATTTGGTCAAAGATTTGGTCAGAGTTCTTTGCAGGGATGGAACCACAGCAGAACTCCTGCCGCACCCTCCTGCTCCAGAGCCTGATCTTCTGCTTGGCTTGTGCTGTACAGCTGGAGACCAGGTTCAACAGACTGAGGGCTGGAGAGGTGGTCAGAGGAGGCACTGGGTACCAGGGCAGGTCTGCTGTGCTGGAAGACTGCATCATCAGGTCAGAACTGACAGTTTGAAATCCCAATGTATGTATGAGACACAGACTGAGCAAACTTTGTGCAGTTTGCTAGTTGTCTGAAAATTGGTTCAATGACTGCCACCCAAACTTTGGTAGGAAAAGTTGACTTGCATAGAGGACACAGTTCTGCAATTGTGTTCTTTTCAGACTTGGAAAGAACATTTCTTCTCTTGTGGACCCACAGGCAAAATACAAACAGAGACCCTCTGACAACAGGTTCCATTTTTTATCTTTCAGGTGCTCATTGAGTGAGAACTGTGTGGGTTCAGCATTCAATGTGAGGAACAACATGTGTCTGCACATTCACCCTCCCACAGCCACAGCTGATGCAGAGAACTTCACTGCAGGTGGCAGCACTGAAATCTTCACCAAAGGTGGGTTACAATGTTGTGGCCCTTGATATGCACACAATTTTTAGAGTTTTGTTGAGACAGTTGACATTTGTTTGTTTCAGGTCTGCAGTCACACAAACTTCTGAGTCTGTTTTCCAATACCTCTTGATGATAGGAAGATGCATTGGCATCATTCTAACAGGCAGCATGCAAATTCTTGAACGTGTGTGGCTTGGAAAACCACTTGTTTGATATTTTGTTCTTTCAGGCCTGCTGAATGATGTTCAGCAGAATGTGTCACATGTCAGAGAGTCAGGGAGTGGAGGCACTGCAGATTCAGGAAGAGGAAACTTCACTCGGAGTGACACCATGGCGACAACACTACCACCATCATCAACAACTGGACCACCAACTACCACAACGACATTGGAAGCAACCACAGCTGCCTCCCCACTCTCCTGTGCAGATGTCACCTGTCAAAACTTGGCAGATTGTTTTGACACCCAGAGAGGATTCTGCTGTGTGTGTCCTGGGGGCCTAGGAGGAGAGTTGTGTGACATGTGTAAGAACACTTACAACTTGTGTCCAAAATCAAAAAAAGCTTGGTAAGAAATTACAAAGATAATTCACATTGATAATGTGTTGTTTTAGTTCTGACCCAAGGTGGCCAGAGTCAGGCAACATGGACAGCTCGCCCTGGATGGACAAAGCCAGATCCTGATTACTACAATGACTTTGAACAACTCTACTTGACTATGTCTCTCATTCAAGGAGCCAGGCTTACAGCAGCAGGGGCAAAGGTAATAAAACAATAGATAATGGGATGAGAGAAGCACTTTAGTGAAAAGCCAAAGGTCAATGATTTCAAATTTGCAGGTTTCAACAAGTCTTGTGGTTGATGGGGAATGCAGTCAGTGGGCTACCATTCAACCCTACACTGGGCTGGACTGTCTCAAGGAACACCACCAATGTAATGCAGAGGGAGCCACTGTTGCAGTTTGGCTCAAGGTCATGGAGTGCACAAACAAAAACCGGATCCTGTTGCTAAGTGACGAGGAAGTTGCAGTGGAGGTGACATGTGGCATGCACGCTGCAGAATTGATGTGAGCTTTGAAAATCACAGTCACTGAAAGTTCCTTTTCAACAAAAGATTTTTTCACACCTGTTTTTTCAAGGGCACAAAAACATAATGACCAAGAAAAACAAAAAAAAAGAAATTTTTGCAGATACAAAGTTTCAGTAAGTCTTCACCTTTGAAAGTTTGCTTTCCTTTGCAAGATATTTGTGTGCATCATTCTTTCCATTCCAGCATCAAATTCTACACAACTGGGAACAACCATATTGTCTCTGGCAGGAGGATCCTCCCAAACACCTGGCTCCATCTGACCATTGTTATCACAGGCAGGACCTCTGGCTTCAGAGTTTATCTGGATGGTACTGGAGTTGGCAGTTCTGGTGTAATGATGGGAGTCATGTTTGAAGAGAGTGATAATTATATCATGATATCAGATGGCAGAACCAGTGTCATGGTGGATGAACTCACTGTCTGGGCTTTTCCTCTGGATGTTTCTGATGTTCAGATGCTGTATGAAAGCTACTGAACATTCTGAGAGTTTGAGGGTTGATGACCTCAGTGTACAGTTGGGATGATGTGAAAGCATCAGTCAGACTTTTGAGAATATATCTCTCATACATGTATGGTAAGTGTGATTGATTGAACCAATTATTTATAGACAATTAAATTGTAGCAATTCTCTCGTCCACACATTACCACTCATACAATTTGTTGCGATGGCAGTCAAAGAATTCTTTTTTCTGTGTAAAATTTAAAAATAAATAATTATACTGTGTACCCTGTAAATATTTATCTGAATTCTTATTTATGTGAAGAAAAAAATGTCAGTGCTCGGAACTCTTGGCAAAAGTTGGGTTGTTTGTAACTGCAGTGTGAAGTGTGGGTACCGTACCCTGAAGTGAGGGTACCGTACCCTGAAGTGAGGGTACCGTACCCTGAAGTGTGGGTACCATACCCTGAAGTGTGGGCACCGTACCCTCCGCCTCCCTCCCTCCCTCCCTCGCCCTCCCATCATCACGGCTGATCGCTACGCTGAGAGACGCAGTGCGCAGGCGCGGACGTTTTTATGCGTTTCCGTCAGCCAATGTGTGTTGATCAATGTTGTGGATACGGAGATCTGCTCCTTGCAAATCAACAAGAGTTACTGTGTATCTGCTGTGGTAAAATTGTGTTGCTCTGAAGAAAACTGAAGCTTATCTCACGACTATGGTTTGCCCGCATTTCAGTTGGGGGGTTTTACACAGGCAGGGCGGTGTCAGATTTTTTGACGCTGGCGTCAAAATTTTTAGGCGCAGACGTCAAATTTTGACACTACGCCCGATGGAGAGTGGCCGCCTCTGTACCAGCATTGAAAAGCCCGTTGCAGGCTTCAAGTTTTTGTTGGCCTTTTTACAAATCAACCTGTCGCCCCTCGACAGTCACGTTGTCAGTACTAAACAACAACGACAGGAACCTTGACGTGACGTGAGCTTTACGATCACGTGACAGAACAATGCACAATTACGTGTTCTCTTTCAAAAGATTATCCTGCCCACCTCAGAACAGAAACACCTTGATCAATCGTTCTCTCAAGCAACCAAAAGTGGAAGCAACCGGAAATCACACCGGAAGTCGTCTTTTCATGGAAGTCGCAACAACCGGAAGTGGCCTTATATAACCGGAAGCGGTACTCACGTGTCGTGCGCGTAGTGGTGTACGAGAAGCGGAAGCGCGCTGAACGCCAGTGGCGACCCCTCTAGTCGGAGCCCGAGCGCGTCTGTGCGTAGCAGGTAGTGCTGGATCCCTCCACCAGGGGGCTCTGGGGTCGCGTCACTCGCAGCGCTGCCGCCAGAGTGGTCTGCGGTGGTGTAGTAGTTCTCACTTTGTCCACCAGGGGTGGTGTCAGAGGTCAAGGACGAGTTCAGAATTTGTCCACCAGAGGGGTCTGCAGTGGAGTAGTTCGCGGTTGTACCACCAGGGGTAGGGACGCTGCCGGAAGACACGTGGTTTTCACTTCCGTTCCTGCGCACTGAGTTCAGCACCACGTGGTCTGCGGTGACGTCAGCAGTTTCCCCTGATGAGGACGGGGCTTTTGGCGCGCCCACACGGACAGACAGGGCCATGCCATCCTGACTGGAGCGACGGACCAGGAACACCTGGAAATAGGTCAAGAGGTCACGTCAAGGTCAGAAAGTGGAACAATCGGAGATGGAAATTTCTTTGACTCGGACGAAATTATCGCGAGAAAGGAGGAATCGGTTCGCCGGGTGTTGTCACCTTTGCGTGCAAAAAGCACACGCACACATGCACACACACGCACACACACGCACACACACGCACACACACGCACACACACGCACACACACGCACACACACGCACACACACGCACACACACGCACACACAGAGATCAGATACTCACACAGACGATCATGCACACAGATAGTCCTACACCCATACAGACAGTCGTATACACACAGAGAGATGATCACACACACGCACGCACACACACACGCACACACGCACACACACAAACGCTGGAAAGCAGGCCATCTGACCAAATCAAAGGTCCATGGCTGCTATTTTTTCCCATTTCGCATTGTGATAAATCTTATAGAAGCAATGCAATTCAATCGACCAAAATTGTTTGTCGCAATGGCCAAAAAAAGTTCGATTCAGAGCAGGAAACATTTGTCAATGTGCAAGAAAGGAAAAAAGAGATTTCTTGATTTGCAAAAAGGCTGTTCAAAACACATCAAGCATCTCAGGCAAAATCCAAAGATCTTCGCTGCCCTAAGGGGCGGATCCAGAATTTTGTCATTGGGGTTCTGATTCATAGGGAGGGTGAGTTGAAACTTTTGTAGGAAAGGAAACACGTGTGCATGCGGTGCGCAAAGAAGTAAAATGATCAGGGAGCCGGTGGAAAAACGGTGACGAGAGAAGGGTTTTTGTGAACACGGGTGTCTGGCCATTGTACACACATTGAGATCAATTGACTCACGCCACTCGGGAGGCCTTGTGTGTGTGTGTGTGTGTGTGTGTGTGTGTGTGTGTCTGAGTCTCTGTGTGTGTGTGTGTGTGTGTGTGTGGTGTCTCTGTGTACGTGTGTGTGTGGTGTGTGTGTATGTGTGTGTGTGTGTGTGTGTCTGTCTGTCTGTCTGTCTGTCTGTCTGTGTTTGTGTCAGGTGGAACCTCTCTGCATCAACGTGAACATTGAGATGACAAGCCACCCTTTTCTCTTGGTTCAGGGTGTCTGGCTGTTTCGTTACACCGGGTCCAAAGCCCCACCTGCACCCGCCCCTTGCTGCCCATTTCTGCTCTCGCTCCTTGCATTCATACACGTCCAACCTGTCTCTTTTGGGGGTTTGAAACCTGTCTCAGGCACCAGTGTGTTACATATGGCTCCCTTCAGCATGTTGCAATGGGTTTCTGAGGTGCACCTACACACCGCACGTAAATTTTGCACTTTTTTCAGTGGATAAGTGGAGCCTTTCTTCCAACCTGAGACTTGATGGTTCCCGGGTTAGATTCTGCACATCAGTCACTTCAGGGGAGAGATCCAGGGGTGGATCCAGGGGTGGGTACAGGCGTGGGTGCAGGGGTGGGTGCAGGGGTGGGTACAGGGGTGGGTACAGGGGTGGGTCCAGGGATCCTGGGGTGGGTCCAGGGATCCTGGGGTGGGGTGAATCCAGGGGTTGGTCCAGGTGAGGGACCAGGGGTGGAACGAGGATTATATACACGTAGGGTCACGTACAGGTGCCCTATTTCCAACATGTTTTTGATGTCACAGTTTGGATCAGGCCACACGCACTCTGAGTGGTGTCAAATCATTCCCCTCCCCGCCGCCCGGCCATCGCCCCCATCAGTTTTGTGCACCGTCTTTTGACGTTGCACACTGCCTGCAAACAAAAGTCTGGTTCTGACTCCAGCGGTCTGGATGACCCAAACCAAATCTCCCTTTCAGAATGTCTTGGGTCCACCCCCAATCCGTGTCACACCACTTGCTGAATCCGCCCTTCATTCTCGTCAAAAACAGAGATGGATCCACCCCCCCATGCACTCTGGATCCTGTGTCCCACTCGCTGCCTGATCCACCCCTGTCTGCTCTGGTTACCACGCCCTGGGTCCGCCTCCCATCCACGCACAACGTTAATCTCTCACCCCGGGTGACACGCTGCCATTTGCGGCGTTCCCTCAGCCTGAGAAACGTGTGAGGTGCGTTTCACATTGGAAGAGCCATGATTACTGTCCCTGAATTTGTGTAGATCTATGAGGGGCTGGAACAACTCCCCTCACATACACAGGCACACACACACACACACCGCACACACACAACTCTACCAGTGATCACCATGGTGCAACCACCCATTGTGAAACAACCCCGACGGATACACGCACACACACGCGCACACACGCACACAGACACACGCACGCACACACACACACAATTCTGCCAGCAACCGCCAGTCACCCAATGTGAAACAGCCCCCACGGATACACACACACACACACACCCACACACACACACACATCCATGCATACTTAATACACCAAAGCACACACCCAATTGCCCTCATGCACACGCACACACACACTCGCACCCACCAACACACACCCCTCCCATTTGGGTTTCGCCTGACTTCAGCCAGTTTGATCCTTTTGTCCAAGATTTGCACAAAGCCTCCCAACATCAGCCACCAAGATCGGTGGAAAATCGAACAAGACCAGCAAACAAAACGGAGTAATTTCCATCAGAACTCGATTGTGTGATCACACACCCACCCACCCACACACACACACACTCGCACACACACCCACCCACCCACACACACACACACACACACTCGCGCATACACACACGTGTACACACACACACACCACCACCACCACCAGTATATTTTCCTTCACAGTTTTTACACAGTGAACCTGCCCACTGACCTGACGTACCTTTCCCCTCCAATCACTTCACAACAACACTCCAATTGTCGTCCCAAATTTGGTGACAATGTTTCTCTGTGAGACGTAGAGTGATTGACACGAGAGAACATTCCTCCGGCCTTGTGTGGTGTGAGGTGCGAGAGCTGAAGTGAACATTTCAGCTGAAATACAGGGGCAAATTTGTGGAGCGAAATAAGGAGCTGAATACATACAGATCACTGATCGAGAGACAGAAAGAGAAGGAGGCAAGAGAGAGATGGAGAGAAGAGACAGAGACAGAAACAAAGAGAGAGAGAGAGAGAGAGAGAGAGAGAGAGAGAGAGGAGTGAGAGGGAGAGAGGACAGAGAGAAAATAAGAAAGAGAAACAGAGGGACAGAGAGACAAAGAGGGGTGGACAGACAGATAGACACACACACACAGACAGACAGACGGACACACACACAACACACACACACACACACACACACAGACGGACACACACACAGACTGACAGACGGACACACACACAACACACACACACACACACACACACACACACACACACAGACTGACAGCCGAAAAACACCCGTAAACGACCCAACACAGAGACACTCCACCACGACAGCTGACAACCAAACTCCACCCACGTCTTTGTACCACAGAGTCAACCCTTGTCCTTCAGCAACCCTTCCACAACACATTCCATTGAACCCCTCCACAAAAGGAAATGCCTGGTGTTGATCGCGCTGTATTTAAATCCCCCTGATCCGTCCCACATGGACGGATCAGGCTCGCACCAACACCCGTCTCTTATCGCGTCAAATTTCCCGCGGGGGACGCAGGGGGCGTCAACACATGGGGTGACACCCCAAGGTTCACGCTGGTTCACACTGTGTGCGCCAGGGGGCGTCTATGTACGAGGGCGCCACCACACAGGGTGTCAGCCGGGGGGGGGCACAGGCTGCACAGGAAGCATCAGCACACGGGGTGATACAGTACCCCTGACTGACCCCTCGTTCACACCGCGTGCGTCACCGCACATGCACACCAGAGTCACAACACACCACATTGGGTTTCGCCCATGGATGCGAAGTGTTATGGCAATGGGGTGTGGATAGCTGTGTTCATACTGACACACAAACGAACACATTGCACCACCATGATCATAGATGGGTCCCAATCCCAACCTTGCCCTGGTGCACAGTGCACAATGTTAAACCTGTGCACTGTGCACTGGCGCACGTGGTGTGAATCAGGGGTGAGTCCAGGTTGTCCATGGAAGGCATGGCGTACCGCACGTCACGCACCCAATGCCACTGACATCACCCCTTCGTCTGCAGGGACGCCGCGCATCCAGCGTAACACAGCACCTCTTGACTTCCAGTTGCGTGACGCGTTCAACGTGAAGCAGCGTTTTGTGCCCTTTTAACAAACACATACGCCAGTACTTGAAGCCTTCACCCTTGACCCGTGGAATTTGTCACCGTCTGTGCACAGATCTACCTGTCAGATAAACCTGTCTTGTTGTCCAGGGGCTCAGCCAGAAAAAAATACTGGGAGAGAGTCAGTGAAGTTGTGACGTTGAGGGAATAAGAAGCAGTGCTCAAGGCAACTGCAGTGCGAAGTCCCTTGCCAGTAATGTCGCTGATTCTATCTTGTCCTC
>JAAUXT010088045.1_pt1 | contig 10339 bp, 10 predicted proteins | sample 7278171 | NCBI WGS metagenome assembly JAAUXT01 (sample SAMN14350112, study PRJNA611818) | marine sediment metagenome | isolation source: surface marine sediment (1.8m) | place: French Polynesia: Moorea | collected 2018-08 | reverse complement strand
GAGGCGCACATCATTTTTATATGTTCTCATTTCCGGACGCAAGGAAAGTTCACAACTGACTGCGATGGATCGGTAAGACACGAAAAATGGCAGGAACCAGCGGGAACTCTGTTGGTGGCTCTTACCGCGTACAATTCGACAGATTTCGTCACTCCCGATCACAAGATGCTGGAGAGGTTATTTGATGCTTCTGGTCAAACTTTGTTGACGAACGCATTTCCACTTTCAGCCGTTTGCATCGGAGAGGCCGTGCAAGTCTTGCGACTCGAGTTTGACGAAGAAAGTGACAACGCATTGGGAAGGTGGCAAAGGCTGCAGGGACAAGATCAAGATGTCGAGGTGAAAAACGAAATAAGCAGCAAAACAGCGAAAAGCACAACAACCACAACAAAGTTGGAAACTTAACTGTGTGTTTTGATGCTGGCTTTTAGGGGAGACGACAGAAAATATGCCAACGCCAACAAGACCGTGTCAAAGCACGCGAAACAGCTGAAGTCAAACGGCAAGAAAACAACGAAACCACGCCACGCGTAGGTGCAAGGCGTCGACAGGGTGTTAATGAGCCCTTAATTTTGTACGAACTTTGTATCGTATTCTCATTTCTGTGAGAGACAGAAAATCATATACCTGGTATTCTTCAGGTTTTGTAGATCATCAGTTAGCCTATTTGTGGTGTTGCAGTTTTGGAATGAAAATGGAGGTGCCAGCCATTCTCTGTTTCGAACGAGAAATAAAAGATCAAATTGGATCGTTCTGTTTCAGCCGGATTCCGTGTACATTTTGGTGCTTTGCTCATGTTTTTGTCAGGTGTGGATCCAGGCTCTCCCCGGACTTTTGCGCTCAGTCTCGCTTCGCCGTATTTTATTTTTGACAGCGATGTTCAATTGCCGTAGATACTCCAGTATGTGATCCAATTTGGATGAGGGCGGATATCCCACACGAACAATGGCCCGTCAGCATTGAAACAACAATGCAATAGTTGCATCTGCAGGGGCGTCACATTGCACGAAGAACGCCAGACGCCTGGATCCATCCCTGAGGGGGTTAAGGTGTTGCTTTGTGTCCAATTAATTAAATTGTACAGCGGCAATTGTGTAAAGAAGCGCAAGCACATACCGATGGTTCAAGCACAAGTTCAGGTCGACTTCTCGCCAAATTAGGTAACTCGCGTGCACAGCAGCAGTTGTGTGAAGCAGTTGTGAATAAAAATCTCACAAAAGGTTTGTTGCCAATTCACAGTTGGAGTGGATACGGTGTTCAAACCGAAAACTGAATCTGACATGATCACAAGCGTTTGCGTCGGTGGAGCTGATGTGGGCCGCTCTCGCATCGTTCGTAAGTTTCATTGCGACACAGCGGAGTTGATGTGTTGGCCTCAAATGCCGAGGAGGTGGCCTGTGTATCAATGTCTGCTCCGAGTCGGAAACAAGATCGGAAGGCGTTTGGCTTCACTTCCAGTCTCTTTGTCAGCTGCTGCAGAATTGTGGGGTAGCACTCGTAAAAGTCGCAACGTAGACAAATGAAACAAAATTCAAACCTGATATGCAAATAAAATTTCCTGAGAGTGCTTAATTCCGCTTGTTTTCCATCTTTCTGCACATTTTGGTCATTTTCTGTGAATCAGGCTGAAAACGCCAAAAAGGTGTCATAATCAGACAAATTGGGCCAAAAAATGCTCAACTCAGCCTGATTTGTGCCTTTTTGCGTGCTTTTGCAAGTGTTTTCTGCATGAAAATGGCCAAAATTCCTCTTTGTGTCAAAGTGGCTGCATAAATTTGGCTCAAAGTGCTCAAGTCAGTGTCTTGCAACTTTTTCACACATTTGCCATTTTGAGTGAAAGTGAATGGGCTGAAAATTACCCCAAAGGTGGCAAATCAGATAAATTGAGCACAGATTGCTAAATTCAGCATTGGGTGGCCTCATCACATCAGGGCAAAGAAATTCTTCAATTCTTCTTAGAGCCTGAGAGAGAAGGAAGAATTCAGATTTTGGTCACCAAAATTTTGGTCGAACAAAATTGAGCCAGACAGCGCTCTATTCAGCCTGTGTTGCACCATTTTGGCTGTTTATTGTATGAATTGGGCCAAAATTCCCCCAAAAGTGCTGTGATGTCAAATGGCAACTGGCATACCAACTGCACGGAATACTCAGCAAAGTATGGCGTGTCCTGTTAAGTGACGGCCAATGTTCAAATAGTGGATGTCAAAACTTGCTGGTGACCCTGACAAATTTCAAATATTGAGTGGCCCTTGGGGGGGGGGGGTCACTCAACACCAGAAATTTTGGAGGACAAACATTTTCAGTTGCTGGTGACCCCACTGGCCCAGCAAATTTCAAATGCTGGGTGATCCCCCCATCCCCATTCAACATTGAAAAATGTAGACGTCACCTGACATCACATTTTTCAAATGTTCGGGGTGACCCCCCCTTTGGTAGCAATGAAGATGTCTTGTGTACCCAGAAGTGCGGTGCTAGTTGCCGGGGGTCACTGAACATTGAAATATTGAGGCAAAATCACCAGAACAACACACTGCCGCTCAGATGAGAGTAAACAATAATGCTACGCCGTTCACGCAAAACATATTTTGGCCATTTCATAAAATTTTGGAAATTTCCATGTTAAGTTAGGGGGGGGGGGAACTCAACATGGCCAAAAATTGAAAAATGCTTAAAATAGCCCGAAATGATCCTGGTTGAATTTCACCATGTTGAGTTACCCCCCCCCCCTGGTAGAGCATTGATCCAGTGCCCAACCAGTTCCAGTAGCCGACCAGCTCCAGTAGCTGACCAGCTCCCAATGTATTCCCAATGGGAAAAAATCTGAAGGTGGTTGGCTACTGGAGCAAACTTCAGATTTGCTCCAATAGCCAACCACCCTCAATTTCACTGACTTTTAATGGCAGATCTTGATGATCTTATGTGCATTAGAAAGCCTGGATTCTAAGCTTTCCAATGCACCCAATATCATATCAAGATCTGCCATTGACAAGTCAGTGAATTGAGGGTGATCCGACATTGGAGCAAATCTGCTAACCACCTGAAATTTCACTGACTGAAATTCTGAAATTCTCAGCTTTCCAACGAGCCCAAAATCATTAAGATCAGAGCACTCTAAGTCAGTCAAATTGAGGGTCAAAGATTCGAGGATAAGGTGAAGATCAAGCAGAATGATCTGGGTCATCTGCTACTGAAGCATTCCTTTAACTTGACATGGGCTGGCCAACTCAACATGAGTGAAAAAATCAAAAATGCTCAAAATGATCCTGGTTAAATTTCACCATGTTGAGTTTACCCCCCCCTGCAAAATTCACACATACATACACACATACAGACTGATGGTGATTACACTAAGCGTGTGGTAACGACCCTTCGAGACCACACACTTAAAAAGTGATATTTTGTCTTCATCACCGTTGCCTGTTACACCGGGACACTTTTAAAAACAAAAGTCAGCGCAGTGGTCTCAGAGACCTGTGGGTTGTACATTGATATGGGTTTATTTTCTGCTAACATGACGCACCAACATTTTTGTACAGCTTCATTGAAAGCTTGAGTGAGAGTCGTCCAAAGCACCATTCACGGTCAAAGCGAACGAAAACTTTTCCTCTTGGAACGTAACAAAATTGCGCACTTGGTCTTCCGCATCCAGTTGGGTGCCCTGGATACCGAACCTCATCCCCAACCCAATCTTGATCTTTTAGAGAGTGTTTTGTTCGTGTGTTCATTGGAAAAAAGTCTCAAGCACGATCGAGAATGCTAATGTTCGGAAAAACATATCCTACACAATGTGTCTCGTTGATCACGAAAGGGAAGATTCATCATGAAATGTGTCGGCAAATTAGACTGACTAGATTTTCGAAGACAAGAAATTTGTTGGCCACATTGCCACACAACTGCACAAAAATCAGAGCAAATCACTGAACAAAGATTCCAGGACAATAAAAAACAAGAGATCAGAGAGTAAATAAACTGTTCCTTTGCTGGTCTCAATATTTGCTGGTTTTGTGTGTGTGACGTTCAGAAAATGTCGAATATTGGCAGGCATAAACAAAATTCGCGCAGTTGTACGACAATGTGGACCAGATTTTCTGACGGAACATAAAAAGGCTCTTTTGTTTGTGAACACCTTGACCTTTGGCAAATTCATAACCGAGACTTTGGCCAAATAGCCTTCGTACAGGCATGACTCCACAACTGCCACGGAAAAACACAACAATCAGAGCATCGTTGTGTTCAATAGACATGGTAAACTTTTGTGATGCACTCATAAAATTTGTTGATCAACAAATTTGACGCGCACTTTTAACAGTCCAATTGAACAAGTCTGAGTTTGTTCATGAAAATGAACAATCCAGACAGCTAATTCACAGTAACAGAGTGAAACGAATCGACCACGAAAGCATGTCGTGGAAGTATCACATGAACCTGACTGAGAAAGTCTTCTTAACTTGACGTCAAAACATCCAGAGTTTTGTTCTCATCCAAATCCGAGTTCACAAGAGCGTTCTGAATTTTGGGGTGGGCAAATCCAAGTTCTTTGAACTGACCCAGCAGACGAACGTACTCCTTGGCCTGCAAGAGAAGAACGAGACTACAACGGGTATTTAGTCGCGCTGTGAGTTCACCAATGCAAAAACTTTTCAATTTCTAACTCTGGAGTAGATGCTGTCTGACTGGGGCGTGGGGTCACGCAGCATCTACTTTTTGCGAAGTGCCAAAATTTTTCTAGTTCAACTCAGTATAGTAGATGCAGCGTCACACAGCATCTGCTCCGAGGTGATCAACTTGGAGTGGATGCTATTTTGAGTAGATGCTGTGTGACCCCCCCCCCCCAAGTCAAACAGCATCTACTCTGCTGTCTGACCCAAGGGTGGTGGTGGTGGAAACTCAAAGCCCTTCGTTTCCAAAAGGGGCCACAGACGGGTGGATCCCAGGTCCGAGAAGTTGGTTTGTCTGTGGTCTTGAACTCTGCGAATTCGACTTGAAATTTTCCACTTGCCAGTCTCAACGTGCATGAAAGGCCACAACTGGCCCGTGAAAAAAGAGGCAGGTGACCCGACACAATGACACATGAATAAAAAATGACGCATAAATTTCCTCAAAACTCCACCTAGATCTATTTCGAACTCTGTTTCCTCCAAACCAAACCAAACAGATCGAAAAAAAGCGATATCATCCTCCATGTTTGTGGTGAACACCTGGTGAAAAAACAGTTCTGACGGTGTTTGTTGATGATGAACGAGACCACTGACCTTGTCCGGCTGCTGATCGAAGAGATGCAGCGCGACCTCAGCCTCGTCCGGCTGCAGTCCGTCCTCCTCCAGCTTGTTCACCATGCACAAGTGATCAACCACCTGTGTAAACACAACAAGAACACCTGTAAGTGCAAACACGTGTTTCTCTCCACCGCAATCAACAAAGGGGAAGGGGGTTAGACAACAAAGAACACAACCCACCATCACCCCGCGAATTTCTTTTTTTGCAACGCACACGACAATTCTTTGTTTTCCGTCTTCATGTCAGGGTCAAACCAGTCAGGACAAGGTCCGCGCTTCATACATTTGTCTCTGCTCCTCTCGGGTCACTCTGAAAATACGTGCTGTCGTGTTTTTTAAATTGAATCCATTTTCGAAGAAACCAAGGTACCTTTTGATCTGCGTTTGTCACGAGTCCACACTTCATCTTGGGCCTGGTGTTTTGACGAGCAGGAGGTGCGTTTTCACCAAATGAAACAATGAAACGTCGAAACGTTTCTTTTTCAGAATACATTCTCCTTCACCCGCCAAAAAAGACCAACATGCCGATAGCATGGAAAGCTCGCCGGAGTGTGCACTCACACGGTGATGTCACCCAACACTGAATGTCGCGTGACATCACATTTGTTGGGTGCCCCCCCCCCCCAATGACCAGACATTTCATGTTTGGTGACATCAAATTTTATGTGTCGCGAATGCAACTTGGGGGGGGGGGGGTCACCCAACATTAAAAAATTTGGATGTCACCTGATACACATGTCGATGTAGGCTGCCCTCCCCCCTCCCCCAGTCACCAGACGTTTACTGTGTGGTGGCTGGTGGGGCGGGTGGGGCGTGTGTATGTCTCAAGAGATATTGAAATCAGATACGAAAGCGTCGGAATAATACACTGCGCCTCCGGCGACTGTCACAATAAAGCATTATTGCTTTGAACACAGACGTGACGCGAGCGCATAGATCTGCGTATGTGCACTTTCCGAGTGGCCGTTGCCGGGGGCGGGATGACCACAGAGAAGTATTCTGTCGCCGCGAACCCAAAAGGACCACCAGGCAACTCTCCGGGTGTCCACTTTTCTGTAGCCGTCAGAAAGACAACAGGGCGTGAATGGACAAAGAAGGGGGAAACACACACACACACACCTGCACCCACCCACACCCGGTTCAGTCGTTTCTTCCCGTGAATCAGGCAAAGACGATCAGTAAAGTGATGAAAATCGAAGTGAAAATGGTGGGTGCGAGTCGACATGAAAGGGTCTTGTTTTTTCGGTGTTTGCCTGTGCTCTTCTGCAACAAGCTGAAGTTCAGAGCAGCAGTCAGTTCCACAAGAGTGCATGAATCTTCACCCTTCATCCCACGACAAGTGAACATCCTGCGCCAGTGACACGATTGCATTTCTAATGTCTCTGAAAGAAGACGAGGAGTCACGGGTTTGCGAACATCAAGATTTTCAAAGAGGTGGCGTGTTCTGATCCTGCACCACAAAGCTACCGGTACATGTGTCCTGCACCTGACATCAAGCCACACCTGCCATGGGAGAATTCAGAACACTTTAGCGACTTCCAAGTGTAATAATACCTGGAGAACTGACATGCACAGGGGACTTCGAGCGAAATATTAAATCAAATATCCGCCTTCATGCAATGTTCTGAAGCATTCCGTATCGACCACAGACTTTTGTGAGGGGGTTATTTTCAATCTCCACTCGTGGGCCGTCATCGATGAATTTTTCCTCACGGTGCTAAGAACCCCCACTGTTTCAACTCTGCTTTGAGTTATCTCTTGCAAATGTTTCTTCACTTGAGGAGGCACCTTCATTCCAATGAAGTCGTACACCAACTCCAGCATCTCCTGAGGTCGATCAGCTAAATCCTCGTATTTAATTTGCAGATAGTTACCTGGATATTTATGCTTCAATCGCAAGTAAGACTTCATGTCTTCCAGCATCTTTGCACAAAAAAGATTCGCCCCTTTACCAAGATTGTTTCCGGATGCCCTGGACAGCATTTTGTACCTTTGTGCAGACAACACGGCTCCCCTGGGATCCCGAATTTGATGAATAATTCTGAAATTCGGATATGTTTTCACAAGAGCTTCTGTGTCTTCCAGCCTCAATCGCATCACCTTTGCTGCTCGAATGCGCGACTCTTCACACTCTTTTGTAGCAAAATGTACACAATGATGGAACGCACTTTCCAGGGAAGATTTGTGCAAACACTCCCAGTAAGCTTTCATTTTTCTAGCGGTCGCGTTGTTCGTTGGTATTTTCGATTTTCGACCTTCAAGAAAAACTTTGGCGCTCAAACAATCAGACGAAATAGCTTCTCCAGCACTAACTTTGCACTTCACAGGCAAAAACTTCTTGCGGCACTCATTTGTGATTCCCTGCAAATGAGACTTTGCCTGTTTTTTCATACATGAAACGTACTTTCTCCATCTGGGACCTGACATCAAAATGGAATCTTGATGCACCATCTCCACTGGCATTTGGGCCAAGTGACACAAATAAAAGTTTTGAAGGTGCTCATAGATATAATCTAGTTCAACCACTGTTTGACTTCTCCTTGTGCCATTCAAAAAGAACAATATATCCTCAGGAATTGTCATCAATCCCATCATGGCCAAATATATGGGTTGACCAATTTCAAACCAGTAGAAGGCGTCAGGGTTGGAAGCGAACAGTCTCCCGTGGAAGGTAGATCCTCCTCTCATGTACACCAGGGAAAGAACAAAAACGGTCTGCTGTGTTTTCTGTGTCGTCGCCAGTGTCCAGCGCAGCGGCTGCGTTCGGTATTCCGTTGACTTCTGATGCAGTCCATGTGTACCGAAATCCGTGGAGTGTTCCGAGAAGCGAAGCAGAATGACAAGAAAATGCATTCCAACGATCCAGAAAACGACGACCATGAAAACAAAACCTATCCACACCCGAAATATTCTCATTGTGAAGAAGTCAAACGATTTGGCACAGGCGATACGAGGTAAATCTCAGTTCTAGCGCCTGTTTTTTCTCTTCAGCAAAAACTCAGCCACCGTCTGCATATTGTCGGGCGTGACGCGTGTGTTTTTTAACCAAAGTGACCCACATGCCAGACCAACCTACACACTTCTGAAAAAAACAAGGTGCTGGTTCTGAGATTCCCCTCATAATTTCTCAAGAAGTCGACGGCCACGGATGAAGCCTTCAATGGTCTGCTCGCCAAACAAATGTCAGCCCCCACAAAAAAAGATCTGTCGACCATGCAGACGTTCAGTGATGCTCTCGCGCGCCGAATCGGCTCGGCAAGTTGTGAGCACAATTGCGACGACTCGAGCGTACAAACTGTGCTTGCCTGTAACTCCTTTCTTGATTTCTTTTCCTGGGTTTGCTCAATAAAAATTGGCTGAGTGACTTGGCGCAAAACGGGAGGAGGGGTGTGTGAGTCACTCAACCTGGAAAATGATCAGCATGAAATTGAAAATTGGCAGAGTTGGCTCACCCCACCCCCACGGAAAGTCACACACACACACACACACACACACACACACACACACACACACACACACACACGCCGATGGTGATGGTACTTAGCCCAACCGTAAGTGGCCAAATCACGACCTGAACCCTTACGTCAGAAGGTCTCAAAATCGTTTCGGCCTTGGTTCAAGGTGGCATGAATCCTTCAACGAGACGGCTACACGTGCAAAGCGCGCGGTTCCACTCGGCTGGCATTGCCGCACGAGTGTCCACGTGAAATTTGGTAGACAGAAAACTGGCAGACTCTAGCCAAATTCTGAAAACGGGAGGGGTGGGGGTGGGGGTTGTTTGGCAGCGACGAAAATGCTTCAACCCCCGGCAAAAACAAATTCAGGCAAAATAAAGAAACTGACAAGTTTCCTGCAGGCCAATACCTCACTAAAAATTTGGCTGACAGTTTCCTTGCTCAGCATGTGGTTCACCTTTGGCATCTTCACTGTGCAATTACAGTCGACTCTGCTAACGGTGGACACTGTTTACCGTGGACAAACCGTGGACAGTTGATGATGCACCTGCATTTTTGGCCAAAAACTCTGCTTACTGTGGACAACTCTGTCAACTGTGGACCATGGACACTATTTCCTGGCATTCAGGACAACTTTCTCTCCTTACCATGGACAGTCCATTTTTTCACTTTTGTTTTTGTAACTTTTGAGGTTATTTTGGGGAGACCTTTTTTTGAATCTCTTTATTACTATTACATTTTGAAAGAGCTTTACCTTTCAAATACAGCTTTCTCTGGGTCTCTTTTCCTTTTGACCTTCAGGAAGGTAATACAGCCAAGCTCATAAATATTTATGACTCTGCTAAAGGTGGATACTCTGTCAACTGTGGGCAAAATGCCAGTACACATGGGTATCCATGGCAAAGAGAGTCTACTGTAGAGCAATCACCATTGGTATATTTTTATGTGTGCATCTGTGCACTACTGCCATGGAGGGTGCACATGCCAGACACCCCACCCTCACCACTTTTCAAAATTGCTTGTACTGGAAAGTCCATGGTTCCACAAGGCCAAGTCGGTTCCACACAGCCAACTTGGCAAAAGATCCTTATGTCAGAATTTTTCATCATTACCTTTTAGTTTTGGGCCCAGAAACGGCTTCAACAGGCCAATGACACAGTTTTGCCAAGACAGCCTTCTTGAATGACTTTTCAGAAATGACACAAACAAGAATGTTATGCATAAAAAGCATGTGGTCCATACATATGTTCGCAGTTACAGGCCATGTTAAGTTTTTCAGAAAATCCAAGATGGCTGCCAAACCGCATGACCTACATAGTGCCTGACACACTTGCATGTGGGGGACCACAAAACTACTTCACCATGTAAGTTTGAACATTGTGCAGGCAACCATCATTGAGTTATGGGCCATATTAAGTTTGGGGGGGGAGTACATGCAGAAAAATTTGCCAGAATCATTTTCAGCCAATTTTGGAAAAAAAATTGGTCATGACCCATGTTAAGTTACCAGAGGAGGGGGGAACTCAACATAACAACAAGAATGCTATGCATAAAAAGCATGTGGTCCATACAAACGTTTGCAGTTCATAAACACCTTCAAGTTCAGGG
>JAAUXT010020358.1_pt1 | contig 10339 bp, 13 predicted proteins | sample 7278171 | NCBI WGS metagenome assembly JAAUXT01 (sample SAMN14350112, study PRJNA611818) | marine sediment metagenome | isolation source: surface marine sediment (1.8m) | place: French Polynesia: Moorea | collected 2018-08 | reverse complement strand
GTCACTCGGGTTTATGCTATTGACGGCCAGCTTTGACCACGCCCTGCCTCAGCGGAGGGTCACGTCTATTTTGACCGGATCGAGACTGCCATGCCCGCGGCCCACATTGTCGACGTCGGTAACATCCGTTGCGGATCGGATCGCCTGTTTCTGATCGCCGGTCCCTGCGTCATCGAAGATAAAGTGACCATGATGCGCACGGCCGAGCATTTGAAGACCGTCGCCCAGCGGCTTGATTTGCCGCTGGTCTTCAAGTCCTCCTTCATGAAGGACAACCGCAGCGCCATCGAGCATTATCATGGTCCGGGTTTGGAGGAAGGACTCACCCTGCTGGCCCGGATCCGGGAGGCCTTCGATGTGCCCGTGGTCACCGATGTGCATTATCCCGAGCAGGTCCCGGCGGTGGCCGCGGTCGTGGATGTGGTTCAGATCCCGGCTTACCTGTGCATGCAGACCTCGCTGGTGATGGCGGCGGCACACACGGGGCTTCCCGTCAATCTGAAGCACGGACAGTTTCTGGCTCCGGCCAATATGGCCAAACCGGTGGCCAAGATCGAGTCGACGGGGTCGCGTCGGATCATGCTCACCGAGCGCGGCTATACCTTCGGCTACAACGATCTGGTGGTCGATCCGCGCAGTTTCTACGAGCTGCGGCAGACCGGCTATCCCGTGATCTTCGATGTCACCCACAGCATCCGCCGCTACGGCATCCCCAGCAAGGACCCGAGCGGTGGCCGGCGTGAGTACCTGAATACGATCGCGCGCGCCGGTGTGGCCGCCGGTGTCCACGGTCTGTTCGTGGAGGCCCATCCCGATCCGGCCAGCGCCCGCTGCGACGCCGCCAGCCAGGTGCCGCTGTCCGAATTGGAAGCCTTCCTGAAACCCCTGGTCGAAATTCACGCGCTGGTCAGCCGTCAGCGATCGTGACGGGGAGGCACGATGGGCCGCGGGTTCATATCAACCCAACCGTGAAAGGGTTTTAATGCGATTATACCTTGATTCCGCCGATTTCCGTGAAATCGAAGAGGCCTTCAAGCTGGGGTTCGTCCAAGGCCTGACCACCACACCGACGTTCATGCACCGCCACGGCATATCCGACATCGACGGCGCCATTGTCAAACTCTCCGGCATGGTCCCCGAACTGCATGTGGAAGCACTGGGTGAGACCCACACGGAAATTGTTGCCGAGGCCCGGCGCATCCTCGCGCTGCCCCTGGTGCGCGAACCCGTCTTCAAGGTGCCGGTCTCACTCGAGGGCCTGAGGGCCTGCAAACAGCTGGTGGCGGACGGCCACCGGGTCAATGTCCATCTGGTCTACACCCTGAATCAGGCCTACATGGCCATGGCCGCGGGGGCCAGCTATGTCTGTCCCCTGGCGGGACGCCTTCAGGATCAGGGGCATGACGCCCTGGCGCTTTTCGAGCAGTGCGTCCAGGTGGTGGAACGCTACGACTACGCCACGCGCGTCATGTTCTCTTCGGTACGCTATCCCGAACACGTGCGACGGGCGGTGCAACTCGGCGTTCACGTCTGCACCGTTCCCTGGAGCGTCATGCAGCGGCTCTGCGACAACACCCTCACCACCGAAGGCACCCACCAGTTCTGGGAACATACGCGATTGATGACGGTCAAGGTCAAAGACGTGATCCGCCCCCACAATCCGGTTTGCCGCCTTGAGGACACCGTCAATCAGGCCCTGGTCAAGATGACCGCGTCGCGCATCGGGGCCGTTTCGCTGGTGGATGCACAGGGCGGACTGGCCGGTGTCTTCACGGATGGCGACATCCGTCGCAAACTGCAGGATGACGGCCCGGCGATTCTCGATCGCCGGATGGCCGATATGGATTTCACCACCAAACCGGTCACCGTCAATGCCGAGGCCCTGGTTTACGAAGCCGTGAATCTGTTCAACAGCCATCAGATCGACAACATCGTGGTGCTGGAAGACAATGTTCCCGCTGGCATTCTGGACATCCAGGACCTGGTCCAGATGGGCTTGCTCGGTTAGCGTGCGGGGTGGCGGCAGTTGACGGCAACATTCCAAGCCGACAAGGGTAAGCGCGTGACAGCCGGCATCCGGCGGTGGATCGCGGCGGCGAAGCCCGGTCATCTCCAGCGGGCGGGCCGCTGGGCCGGCCGGCTGGCCTATCGGGTCGATCTTCGCCACCGGCGCATCGTCCGTCGGAATCTGGCCTTTGTCTTTCCGGAACGCGCCCGCCACGTCAACGCGCGCCTGGCGCGTTGTGCGTTTGAGCATCTCGGCATGCTGGCGCTGGAGAACATCCAGGCCCTGGTGCTGCCGCGGGAGGCTTTTGGCCGTCGTATCCGCATCGAGGGACAGGCCATTCTGGAGGACGCGCTGGAACAGCCCGGGGGATGCCTTTTGTTCTCGGGCCATCTGGGCAACTGGGAACTGGGGCTGCTGGCCGGCGCGGCCATCCTTGATCGTACCGCCCTGACGGTGGCCAAACCCGTCAAATTCAAGCCGGTCCACCGTTTGCTGACCGCACTGCGATCCCGCTTCGGCAATCGGGTGGTATTCAAAAAAGGCGCGCTGCAGCTGATGACCCGCGCCCTGCGGGAGGGCGAGACCCTCATCATGCTGATCGACCAGGGGGTGCGCCGGGCCGAGTCTGTCGAGGTTCGGTTCTTCGGCAAGCGCACGCTGGCCTCGCCCGCCGCGGCTTATCTGGCCTATCGCTGCCGGGTGCCGGCGGTGCCGATTTTCTGCCTGCGTGCGGCCGACGGCGACTACCGCCTCCAAGTCCTTCCACCGGTCGAACGTCCGCGAACAGGGTCGCTCAAAACCGATATCCAGGCCTACACCCAGGCCTTGATGGACACGGTGGAAGCGGCCGTAAGGCGCCACCCCGAGCAGTGGTTCTGGTTCCACAAGCGCTGGAAAAGGACTTACCCCGAACTCTACCCGGAGTATCAAATCCTGCGCCGACGACGTCGGCTCAGGAAGGCCCGGCGGTCCTGAGTGGTGACATCCGGCCAAGCATGTGGAAGGGGGATGGTGAAACCATTGCCGATCGGTCAGGCCGATTTTGTCGCCGCCCGTTGGCGCGCGTGGCTCGAGGCACGCGCATGGACGAATTTCGAACGTCTGTGGGCCCTCGATCTGCCCGCCCTGGATGCCGCCAACACCTCGCGGGGCGGTGTCAGTACGGTCGCCCTGCTGGCACCGGACCCCCCGGACCGCGAATCCCCTCGGCTGATCATCAAACGGCAGCAAAACCATTTGAGCCGCACCTGGCGCCATCCCGTTCAGGGCGTCCCGACCCTCGCCAAGGAGTATGTCAATATCCGGCATTTCATTCGTTGCGGACTGGAGACCGTGACCCCCGTGCTGTTCGCCCAGAGGCGGGACGGCTGCGGTATCCGTGCCATTCTCCTGATCGAATATCTCGAAGCGTATCAGTCGTTCGACATGCACCTGGAACAATGGGCCGGGGGGGCGGCCCCAGAAAGCGACGCGCGGGATGCGATCCTGCGGTCGGTGGCCGATCTGATCGCCCGCATGCATCGCTCCGGCTGGCGGCACAACTGCCTTTATCCCAAACATGTCTTTGTGGGCCGCAACCGGCCCCGGCTGGACGTCCGCCTGATCGATCTCGAGAAAGCCGGCCGGTCTCCGGGTTTCAACCGCCGCATGGCAAGAGACCTGTCCGCTTTTTTTCGACGCTCCCCGCACTGGTCGCCCGTGGATCAGGCCCGTTTTCTGGTGCACTATCACGGAGCCGAGCGGATGACGCCGGGAATCGAACGGGCCTGGCGCCGCATTCGGCGGCGCATGGTCCGCAAGGCATCATTGCCGACGGTGTCGCCGCCGGTCGATCATCCGTGATGATCATTTCCGCGACGGGTTCGGGTCCGTTGCGGGGCACCCGCGCCTGCCGTGAACGAGATGGCCTGATCGCTTCCCCGGGTTGAATTCTCGAGCGCCGTGCGAAGTGTTTCGTGGATCGGGCTGCCTTGCTGCCAGTTTTGCAGAAGCCGTACGCAGTCTTTCCGGAAGCGGCGCTCGAAGCGCTGCGGTGATCGAATGATCCGCAGTCCGTCCAGGTCCATTAGAATGACCCGGCTGTGATCGACGATCAGGTTGGTGGCTTTCATGTCCCCATGGCTGACCTGGGCGGCATGCAGGCGAGCGATCAGCGCGCTCAGGGAGGGGAGCGCATCCATGCACTGATCGTCGGCTTGCCCGTCGTGCGGCCAATACGCGGACAGGTTGGTGCCGGCCTGGTGGTCGCAGATCAGAAAGGCCCGCGCGCGGAACGGCCCCCAGCGTTCTTCGATCAGGGCCCGTGGTGAAGGGGTGGCGATGCCGATCAGTCGGAGCATGTGGGCGTTGCGCCACGCCGTGCGGCCGCGACTGGGTCGCAGGCAGCGTCGCAGGAGATGCCGCCGGTTTTTGATGTTGTAGCGTTTGACCACCAGGGTCTGCCCCTGGTGTTGAACACGGACGACCGTCGCGCTGTTCCCGTCCTTGAGGCGCTGCCCCGCGTGTATGAACCGGTCCGGGTCGTCCAGCAGCGGCTGCATAGCCTCTGCGAACCACCGGCGGTCGCAGGCCGTATAGCGTCGCCAACGGCGGTGAACGGCAACATCCGAGCAACTGCGGGTGACTTTAGCCCCCCGTTGCCGCATGCGCTTATGGCGGCAGCGGCGCATCAGACGCTTCAAAAGCAGGGTGCGTTCCGGGCGCACCGCCCAGCCACGCTGGTGTTCATACGTTTCGAGGGCGTCCGCTGCCCAACACTCGCTATCCGGGTCGAACTGGATTAAAAAATGGGCCAGGTTGATCAGGCTGCGTCGTCGGCGCCCGAACGCCGGTGGCGGCATCGCCCTTACAGCGTCCCCGTCGATGAGGAAAATAGCGTTGCCGGATATCAAGAAATTGCCGGGATGGGTATCCCGCTGGACATACCCGCAGGCATGCAGCCGGGCGATCAGGCGGATACAGGCCTTCAACCGGCATCGGCGCTCCGGCGCCGCCCAGTCCGACCAGCAATCCGCCAGGCTGCGGGCACCAGCGACGGCCCTCGTCACCACCAGGGGGGTTCGCCCGTCCGCCAGCGTGGTGGGGCTTAAAAGGGCCGGGGTGGGAATGCGGGCCTTGTGCAAAGCGGCGATACCCGCGCGTTCGCGCCGGCTATGTCGCCCGGCGTGGCGGGGTGCCAGGAATAATTTGACGATGACGTCGTCGCCGCTGACGCGGGAGGCGCGACAGACCAGACGTTTGCCGGGCAGGTGGCGCAGGATGCTACGGCAGGTGATGATCTCTCCGGAATCCTTGGCTGACAGACGCAGAGCGAATGGTACGCTCAGATGCCGCTGACGGTGACGCAGACGGTCGATGCCGATGACTTCCGGATCCATGCCTTCCGGGCCGGTGGCTTCCGGCGCCTGCTGGGGTGGCCGGTCCCCCGGATTTACCTGGAATGCGGTCATGGCCGTCATAGATACTAACTAATTCATCGGAAAGCAATTGAATGCCAGCCGTGACGCGGTGGCAAGCGCATCCGCACCCACCGGCCGCCGCTCCCGGCATGACGAAGATCCTCCGAGCGGCCGTGGCCTCATCTTGCTAAAGACGGCCAAGCTTGATAGGTATGTCTCCGCGATGGTTGCGGTCCGTCGCGACGGAGCGTTTCGTTTGGGTTTTGATTTATGACGCCGGATGTCAGGGAGGCATTGGCAGACGATGGGGATAAAAGAGGAATTGCTGGAAATTCTGGTATGCCCGCAGTGCAAAGGGGATATCCACCTCAAAGATGATCAGAGCGGGCTGATTTGCGAGACGTGTCGCCTGGTCTACGCCATCAAGGACGATATTCCGATCATGTTGGTGGATGAGGCCTTGCCGCTGGATTCATGAGCGAGCCCCGACCGGCATCCCCGGCCAAGCTCGTCATTGGTTTTCTGGTCGGTGATAAGTCGCTGGCCCGCGGCATCATGGACGCGTTGGGTGCATCTTTCGGCCGGCTGGATCTGGTCAGCCCTTGGCTGAAATTCAACTATACAGACTACTATGCCCGGGAGATGGGATCGCCGCTCTACCGGCGCATGTTGGCTTACAAGCATCCCGTGGCCCAGGATGCCTTGCCGGACGTCAAGCATGCCACCAACCGTATCGAAACCCGCTATGCCGTCGATGATCGGCGGCGGGTTAATATCGACCCGGGGTTGTTGCTGCGCGAGCGCTTTGTCCTGGCCACGGGCAAAAACTTTTCCCACCGCATCTATTTGGGCCGGGGCATTTACGCCGATCTCACCCTGGTTTACCGCGCCGGCGGCTTTGATGCACTGCCCTGGACCTATCCCGATTACGCCGATGCCCGCCTGCAGGCTTTCCTGTTGCGGGTCCGCGACAAGCTGACGCGCGATTTGAAAACGGTTGCCGGCAGCCCATCCGATGCACCGGCCGATTGAAAGCGGAAGGAAATCTTCGATGCTGCAAAGCATGACAGCGTTTGCCCGCAGCGAAAAGCACACGGCGGATTGCGAGATCGTTACCGAGATTCGCAGCTACAATAGTAAAAATCTCGACCTGCTGGTGCGACTGCCGCATTTCGGTCAACCGCTCGAAGAACGGATCAAATCCATGGCGGGCAGCCGCCTGCACCGCGGTCGCGTCGAAATCCGGATCGAAATTCGCGAAGTGGGCGAGGGCTTCCGCCGCTTCGAGATCGATCTGCCCAAGGCCCGAGCCTATTATCAGGCCGTGCAAAAGCTGAAATCCGAACTCCGTCTCGAGGGGGCCATCGATCTGGAAACGATGCTGGTCCCCGGCGGCATCATCAAACCGGCCGAAGATGAAAAGGACCTGGAGGGGCTCTGGGAATTGATGGCCGCCGGTTTGGCCGAGGCCCTCGACGCCCTGATCGAGATGCGTGGCCGTGAGGGGCAAAGCCTTACGGCCGATTTCATCAAGCGGTTGCAGATCATCGAAGACCGCATCGCCGCGGTACATGCCGCTAGTCGGGGACTGCTGGCGGTTTACCAGCAGCGCCTGAAGGAGCGGATTGCGGCCCTGACCCAGGGCGTGGTCGATATCGATCCGGCCCGAATCGCCCAGGAGGCCGCTCTCCTGGCCGACCGCAGCGATATTTCCGAAGAAATCGTTCGCGCCCGGAGCCACCTCGAGCAGTTTCGTCACATCATGGCCCATGAATCGCCGGCAGGCCGCAAGCTGAACTTTCTGGTCCAGGAATTCAATCGCGAATTCAATACCATGGGGGCCAAAACCGGCAAGGCCGAAGTTTCGCACCTGGTGGTCGAAATGAAGACCGAGCTGGAAAAAATCCGGGAGCAGGTCCAGAATGTCGAGTAGCGAAACCCAGCCGCAGCCGGCCCCCAATCGCAGCCGGCTGAAGTCGGCCACGCCCGAGGAGGTCAGCGCGCGTATGGAACCCAGATTGTTGAATATCGGATTTGGCAGCACCGTGGTCGCCGATCGGGTGGTGGCAATTGTCTCGCCCAATTCGGCGCCTATGAAACGCCTGAAGGACGAGGCCAAAAAAGAGCAGCGGCTGATCGACGCCACCCATGGCCGCCGGACCCGTTCGATCATCATCGTGGACAGCAACCACATCATTCTCTCCGCCATCCAGGCGGAGACGATATCCCAACGATTTGTGACGGTGAAAGAAAACGGATGAGCGTCGAGCGTCCCAAGGTTTCACCGTCGGACGGCGTCCCCGGCGATGAAGACGCGCATCATCCCCGCGGCCGTCTCTTCATTCTCTCGGCCCCTTCCGGCGCGGGCAAATCGACCCTCTGTGCTCTGCTGCGCGAGCGGCTGCCCGGCCTGCGCTACTCCGTTTCATACACCACGCGCGATCCCCGTCCGGACGAGATCGACGGAAAAGATTACTTCTTCATCGATGAGGCCGAATTCAAGGACGGTATCGCTACGGGGCGCTGGGCGGAATGGGCCCGTGTACATGGTCATTACTACGGGACGGCATGGGCGTATATCGACCGCATGCTTTCTAAGGGACACGATCTGCTGCTGGACATCGATATCCAGGGTGCCGCCCAGCTGGTGGCGTTATACCCCCGGGCGGTGACCATTTTCATCATGCCGCCGTCGATGGAGGTTCTCAGGCAGCGCCTGGAAAAGCGGGGGACCGACAGTGCCGCAGTCATCGCCCGACGCTTGCGCAATGCCGAGGGTGAAATGGCCGCCAGTTCACGCTATCGACACATCGTCGTCAACGAACAGCTGGAGCGGACGGTCGAGGATCTGTTGACGATTTTGACGCCTGGCAACTGAGGCGCCGGCAGCGCTTCGGCCGTCCCACCGCCACGGGGAAATCCAATGGCGCCTTTAGCGGCGGAAATCCTTTACGGTGTGCATCCCCTGGAGGAGGCGCTGCGCGCCGGTCGCCGGCGTTTTGACGCCCTCTATATCCGCAGGGGGCGCTCGGAGCGGCGCCTGGCCTTAATCGCCGCGGAGGCGACCAAACGCGGGATACCGGTGGCATCGGTCCAAGAGAGCGATTTGCAACAACTCGTTGGGCACGGGGGGCATCAGGGGCTTTGTGCCCGCGTGGCCCCGCTGCCGGTCTGGTCGCAAGCCCGCCTTCTGGATGCGGTGGCAACGGCATCCCGGCCGCCGTTCTGGATTTTGCTCGACAATCTCCAGGACCCGCATAACCTGGGTGCGATCGTGCGCACGGCCTACTGTGCCGGGGCCGACGGCGTGGTGATTCCCCGCGACCGGGCGGTGCCGCCGCTGCCCTCGGTTTCCAAAGCCTCGGCCGGCGCGCTGGAGCATCTTCCCGTGGTCCGGGTGACCAATTTGGTCCATCTGATCCGTCAACTCAAGAAAGAGGGCCTCTGGGTGGCGGGTCTCGATGCCCGGGCGGACCGTCAGGTGTTCGCGACCCCGCTTGACGGTCCGTTGGCCCTGGTGATCGGCGGCGAAAGCCGCGGATTGCGCCGCCTGGTCAAATCCCATTGCGATTTGCGCGTGGCGATCCCCCAGGCCCGAGCCTTCGACTCGCTCAATGCCTCGGTGGCCGCGGCGCTTGCCATCTATGAAATCTACCGGCAGCGTCTGCACGCATCGGGCGCAAACGATGCTTAGAATAACAATGGCCGCAATTAGCGACGAGGACGCCGATGAACCCAAACGCGCATGATCAAACCCGCAGCGACCCACGGCCGCCGCGCCTGACAGGGGGCGAAGGTCAGCGGCGTGCGCGCTGAACATCCACCTGCCGCCGTCGGTGGTTGGCGTCGTTTTTGGAAGGCGCTGGCCGCGGTTGTTTTTCCAGACCGCTGTGCGTGCTGCGGGTCATTCTGGGACCCGCCGTGCATCGGCGTTGACGAGGCCGTGGATGGCGACGACGTGTTCGATCCCATCCGCTGCCATTTGTGCCCGGCTTGCCTGGAGGACTGCCGCGCGGTAGGGCCACCCATGTGCTCACGCTGCGGGCTGATGTTTCCAAGCCGTCGCGGCGACGACCACCGCTGCAGCGACTGCCTGCTACGGCCGGGGCCCTACGGCATGGCCCGGGCCGTCGGCGAATACGCCGGAGGGCTGATGGACCTCGTGCACCGGCTCAAATATCAAGGGCAGTTGGCCTTGGTCCCGCCGCTGGGACGCATGCTCGAGCAGGCCTATCGGTGCTATTGGGGTGAGTGCCCGGCGGATTGGGCGATTCCGATTCCGCTGCATCCGCGGCGTCTGCGCCGACGCGGGTTCAATCAGGCCGACCTGCTGTTGCGATCCTGGCTAAAAACCGCAGCAGCAGCGGGTCAGCCGGCGCCCCCACACGGGGGACACATCCTGCAGCGCACCCGGGCGACGGCGCCCCAGACGGGACTGCGGCGACCCGAGCGCCGGCGTAATATCCGCGGTGCCTTCAAGGTGGTCGCCCACGAGGAAATTCAAAACAGGCGCCTGCTCTTGGTGGATGATGTGTTCACCACGGGCGCCACGGTCGAGGAGGCCGCACGTGTGCTGCGCGCCGCCGGCGCCGCGTCGGTGGATGTTCTGACGCTGGCGCGCACACCGCGGTAGCCGGGCCGTATCATCGACGAACGCCGGATAGGCGATCATTGGAGCGTATCGCATGAGTGCATCCCCGTGCAGGACCAAGCTGCTGACGCGCGCCGAGGCCGTCGATCGGGCCGCGGACTGCCGCCGGCAGGGGAAAACCGTGGTTTTTACCAATGGCTGCTTCGACATTCTGCATGCGGGGCATGTCCACTATCTTCAAGCGGCACGGGCGGCCGGCGATGCCCTGTTCGTGGGCCTCAACAGCGATGCCTCCGTGCGGACCATCAAGGATGCCGGGCGGCCTCTGGGTTGAGCGGCCGC
>JAAUXT010004075.1_pt1 | contig 10339 bp, 13 predicted proteins | sample 7278171 | NCBI WGS metagenome assembly JAAUXT01 (sample SAMN14350112, study PRJNA611818) | marine sediment metagenome | isolation source: surface marine sediment (1.8m) | place: French Polynesia: Moorea | collected 2018-08 | reverse complement strand
GTTGTATCACCTTTGAAAATTAGGACACCTATTGTGCGCTAATTTGTCGACACGGACGATCGTCCTGATATTTGCATGTAAAGGGACGTCAGCATTGAGAACCCCCTCGTACGAGGGCATGTTACCAGCACGATGATGGAGGCAGGGCTTTTTCATCCAATAGACGTGCAGCGTTGATCACCTGTACAATTGGCAAGAGTCACAGACGAGAGACAAACTTCACGTTCTTCATGACGGACCTCCGTACGCCAACGGCAAGCCACACGTGGGTCACGCGATCAACAAGGTGAAGTGAATTCAACGGGCATCATTTCTTTCAAGCGTTTTTGTTCGTGAGTTTGTATCGCTCTCAACACACACTCACGTACGTCGACGAGAACACACGCACACACACATAAACAACAACTTTTTTCAACTTTCTTCAGATTCTGAAGGATGTTACCAACAGATACAAGCTTCTTCGAGGCTTCAATATTTCCTACGTTCCGGGATGGGATTGCCACGGAGTTCCCATTGAGCAGAAGGCTTTGGAAGAGATTGGGAGAAATCACACCAAGATGCGTCCATTGGAAATTCGAAGCGCAGGTGAGAAAGTTTCTGATGCAATCTTACGCCCCTTCTTGCGAACGGAAAGCGGTACATTCAGGGCTCTCGCTTTGACATTCAGCTCGAGCATTTGCTGAGAAAACGATACTGGAACAGAAGGCAACCTTTCGGAACTGGGGTGTGATGGCTGACTGGACAAAGTGTTACTTCACTTTCGACAAAGACTTTGAAGCCAAACAGCTCGAAGTTTTCTTCCAAATGTTCGAAAAGGTGCTTTGGTCTCTTCTGAAGTTCGTCTGGAATGACCCACAAAAAGTCAGGTCGATAGCGATTTTGAACGTGTCGACTTGTTCTTGATTTCAGGGCTTTATTTATCAAGATTACATGCCTGTGTATTGGTCACCATCCTCAAGGTTTGTCACTTTGGTGTTCCAGACTCTTACAAGAAACAGACCGTGCTCTCTGCTTCGATGCAGGTTTTCTGAAGTGTCTTTTCTATTCATACTATTTCAGAACAGCACTTGCGGAGGCCGAGCTTGAGTACAATGAGCACCACAAGAGTACTGCAGTGTACGTCAAATTCCCGATTCTGCAGTTTGGGGAAGCCCTGAGGAGTGTGACAGGTTGGGAGGCTTTCCGTACTGCCCAGAAGTGTGCACCCGTTGACAAAAGTCCAAAAATGTCCACAGCGCCGCAATGTTTTGTGTCGTTGTGCAAATTTTTGTGAACAGGATTTGTGCTGAAACTTTTCCACCTTTTCAGATTCGAAGAAGGCTTTTGCAGTTATTTGGACCACCACCCCCTGGACGTTGCCAGCGAACAAAGCTATTTGCTACAGCGAAACCCTCAGGTGGGACCTTCAGCTTCAATCCACGACCCACATTATCCATGTGAGCGTGAAGATAACTCATGCCAGTATCAAGCTTTCCTTTTTCCCGATTGCAGTTACAGCCTTGTCCAAGATGAAGAGAAAAGTGAAGTTTTTGTGATCGCTACCACCACCCTAGAAAGGCTCTCTGAACTTCTGGGGAAGAAATTGGAGCCTTTGCACGAATTCGAAGGTAACTTTAGACGAAACAGTGGGCAATTCAAATCAAAGGTACATCGTACGTACCACAATGTCATCATGTATTTTTGTCGGCACACAGGAAGATTGCTGGAAGGCAGCACGTACGAGCACCCGCTGCTTCCAGGAAGCGAGTATCGTCTCCTTCCTGCAGCTCACGTTTCAACAGAGAAGGGCAGTGGCCTGGTGCATACCGCTCCTGCTCACGGCAGAGAAGACTTCCAAGTCGCTACAAAATTCGGCCTGCCCGTTGTGAGTTTGGTCACATTAATTTTTTCTGGATCATGATCTCTTCTTGGTCATGACTGGAAAGATGAAATGCGTTGAATGCGTGCAGGATGAAGCTGCATTTCAGGATTGCACCGTTGATGTCGACGGGCTCTACACCAGTGACGACATCACCCAATTGAAAGGAAAGAGTGTTTTGACTGAAGGAAACGAAATCGGTAAGTTTGCCTCGAAACAGTTTTGACACTTACCTGATCAAAAAAGCTGCTTCTGATCCGCAGAGGAGGCAAAATTGCATTTGGACCCTTTTGTTTACAGTGTTGGACCTTCTAAAAGACTACATCATGCACACCAGTGAATACGAGCACAGTTACCCGTATGACTGGCGCACGAAACAGCCCGTCATTTTGAAAGCCAGCAAGCAGTGGTTTGTGAACACCAGCGAACTCACAGACAAGGCCCTGGTATGTGTACCCACATTGTCAAGGAAGTCGTTTTCTGCAACAAGAATTTACCCGCGTGAAACAACAAGGCCTTGCTCGCCTTTGAAAAACTGGAATCCACAGTACTTTGGAATGTCATTTTCAGGAAGTCATGCAGAATGTTCGAATTGTTCCATCATCATCCAGAAATGGCATGACAGCCAAACTGGCAAGCAGGCCTTACTGGTGTATTTCAAGACAGCGAGTCTGGGGAGTTCCAATACCGGTTTTTTACAATGAGGAAACCGGCAAACCTCTTATTTCCAGGTGTGCAAAAAATTCTTCATGTTCTGTATTTCCTGTTGATTCATCTTGTCTTTGGAATACCGGTATTTCATTTGAAGTCTTTTTTTGCAGATCATCAATCGATCACTTGAAGGCGTTGTTTTTGGAGCACGGGAGCGATTGCTGGTGGACCAAACCCGTGGAAGAATTGCTGCCAAGATCCGTCCTGCAACAGGTGAGGCCCGTTTTGTTATTACAGGTTGCTGGACCTGATTGAACTTGATTTCGTTTTGACCAGAGCAAATTGGTTTTATTCCCATGTTCTTGTGCTTCTTTGCAGAGCAACTGTGAGGAGACCGCAAAGTTCACGAAAGAAACGGACGTCCTGGACATCTGGTTCGACAGCGGCTCCACCTGGGCGGCGGTGTTGGGAGGTGAACAAAATTCACAGTTCGTCCGTCTTTGCTCGCGGGTTTCATTACAGGCTCGCCAACTTGTTTTCTGTTGCTTGCATCTCACTCAGATGAGGTGGCCGATGTGTACCTGGAGGGCATCGATCAGTACGGAGGTTGGTTCCAGTCATCGCTCTTCACCAGCCTGGCCGTCAACAACAGAGCGCCGTACAAGTGAGCGGGATCATCTGTCTTTGATTGCTTGGCAATACACGTACGGTGGGTGGGTGTTGCTTCAGAGGTGTTTGTGACCTGAAAATTGGTTTTGTTTCAGGTGTCTGGTGGTTCACGGGTTCGCAGTTGACGAAGACGGAAAGAAGATGTCAAAGTCTGTGGGCAACGTGGTTGACCCGCAGGTCGTCATCGACGGTGGAAAGGTCAGATCGGAATTCTGCCATCGAAATATTTTCGAAATTTCCTTCTCTCTGAGAATCGTCAGTTGTTCCGGACAGACCAATTCCTTTGTTGGACAGAACCAGGAGAAGGATCCTGGTTACGGAGTGGACGTGTTTCGTTGGTGGACGACGCACTCTCCTCTGGATCCTCTCATTTCCATTGGTCCCAACATTCTCGACAATTGTCAAGATCAAGTGTACCAAGTACGATATTCAACTTTGAGTTTTGTTGCACTTTGAGAGGTGTCTGATGTTGTGATTCGCCGTTGAGAATTTTCTCTTTTCCAAACGCCCACAGATACGAAAAACGCTGCGATTTCTGCTGAGCAATTTGGGTGAATTCGACGCTTCTTTGGACGCAGTCGAGTATTCACAGCTGCAGGCTGTTGACAAGTACATGTTGCATCTTGTCCACGGGTTCCAGGAAAAAGTAAGACATTGGAGTGTCTTTTTAGTTCTGTCAGTTTGTTCAAATTCACAGTTGAATTCTGGTGCGGCAGTGAACGGTCTGCGGATACGACTGTCAAATCTCCCTGGTGTCATCTGAATTGTAGATGAGAGTGTCGACGCTGGGATTGCAGTTGTTTTGCAGGTGATCTCATGCTACGAGGAGTTCAGCTTCCCCCAGGTGGCGGGAGAAGTGGAGCAGTTCGTCAATTCTCACGTGTCCAATTTCTACAGCAATGTCACGAAGGACCGGCAAGTTCCCTGTGATGCGTTAGAGCCACAACAGATGTCAACAACACCGCACAGAATCAAAACAAATAACACCCATTCAATGGATTTTGTGCTTTTCAGACTGTATTGCGAGGAGCGGAACTCCGCCAAAAGGCGATCAGTTCAGACTGTCATGTACCGAACACTTGAGGTTATCACGAAAACCGTGGCGCCCATCTTGCCACATCTGGCAGAGGAAATATTCCAATATGTGCCATTTCAAGCAGGTTAGCAAACAAGTCACAAATATTATTACGTGGCACTCACAACAGTCGAAGTTGCAGGAAGCAAAAAATCTTCAGCGAAATTTGTTTGTTTTTCCAGACTGTGATAGCATTTTCAAGACTCTCTGGGAACCGACTCCTGACGAGTGGCGCAATCCGGACCTGGCGGAGTCGTTCGAACACCTGTTCGAAATCAAGGACGCCTTCACCAAGGAAATCCAGGACGGCGTCGCTATTCCTTTTTCGTTGTATTTGTCAGTTCAACCCGAGCTGTTCGAGAAATTGAAGGTAATTGAGACTGCTGTGCGGAAGAACCAGAAAACTTGCACCAGTCTCAGCGAATGTCACTGTGTGACCGCGCTCACCTGGTTCCCCGTTCCTTCTCGCGCAGCCTCTGCAGGACGAGAACCCGTCGTCGTTCTCGTCGCTGTGCGACGTGCTGCAGGCGAGTCAAGTGTCGCTCTTCTCGCGTCCGCCGATCGTCGTGCCGGACGACGCGGGCGTCGTCGAGGGGACGTGCTCTCTGAAAAACGCAGGTTCGTTTGCTGAGATGAATGAACAGAACATTTTGGTTGAATCTGTTGAGGCTAAGTTCTGAATGACACTGCTTTCCCAAACGAGTTGCTATTTTTTGTCGACACACACGTTGTTCGTTGCAGATGGAGGAGACTTGCAGCAGAAGTTTCTGTTGCTGTTTCTCACGTCGGAGCAGTTTCTGTGCGGACGTTGTCGCAGATACACTGCCGACAAACACGACCACCTGTGTTCACGGTGTGACGGGGTGTTGGGGGAAGGCTGGGAGGGAACCTGAAAACGAAGAAGGAAAGTGGAGAAAGTTCTGAGGGCCACTCTGGACATTTCCGGACTGAGTGTTTTGATAAAAGCGTGGAAGTTTTGGTGTCAATGGTGAGCTTCAGATTGAAAACAATGCGTGAGTCTGAATAAAATCAATCCTGTATAATATCATATCTGTATTCGAATGTTTTTGTTGCTGACTTCACCTGTTGGGATTGTGCAACGATAAGGAACATTGCGAGCAGCTGGTGTTGGATAATGTATTCTGAGAGTACTGTGCATCAGCTCATCACAAAGAGGTCATGCGCTGTTTACACACACGTTCTAGATATCCTGTTTCCATGCTTTGACATGTGACCGAGAACAATTCCTGGTTGTGGGAATGTGACAACCGCCGGACACGCCCACGTGTGCACGTTCAAAATGAGTGGAGACGGTGACCCAAAGTTTCTCTACAACTTTGGTGTTGTGAAAAACCCGGTAAGAGCCTTTCTGGTTTTGTGTTTGGTGAGTTGGTTGTCAATCAGCGAAACAAACACACTTGTACTCGTATTGTCATTTTTCAGAAAATTCCTTTCATGCAAGACACAGACACGTTGCATTATGGCGATCAGCTATTCTTCAGAGGCTCTGTTCCAAGCGATTGCAAATGGTGCGGTAAATTTTAATTTCAATTGTGCGGTTTTCATTGTGTCTTCATGGACACGACCGACGTTCGACATGGACGGTGTCAAGTTCCTGCCAATTACACGATTTGTGTGGAGGCGTCGGCTGCAAAACGCATGTCCGTACAGTGACCGGTGATTTTCAGGTTTGAAATCAATCTCATGGGACGAGTTCCAGGGAAGGGAGTTGAAACGGCGTTTCACTTCAAGCCACGATGGGACCACAAGACCGTTGTGCGCAACAGCCGACAGGACGGGCGGTGGGGCAAGGAGGAGGTGACCGGTGGGACGGGGAATCTCAGCCAAAACAGCTCGTTCGAGATCTGCTTTCTCGTTTTGAAGGACAGATTCAGTGTAAGCCTCTTGTTGAAATGGAAAACGAAGACTCTCAACGTTGAATTGGGTGGGATGGGGGAAGGGGGTTATGTTTATTGCACGTTTTGCAGGTTGCTGTGATGAAGAAGCATTTCTGTGACTTCAAGTTTCGGATGCCGCTGTACGCGGTGTACGCGGTGCAGGTTGCGGGAGACGTCGTACTCAACAGCTTCCATATCCAACCTGGGTTCGACAGGCTCAAACTGCTGCCAAAATCAACGTTCATCCCACCCACCCCGATCATCCCGACTGAAAAGGTGGTGTGAAGGGGAGCTTTTCACATCAGGTCAACATTTGGTGTCGGCGAACAAAAAATGCACAAGTTTTTTATGTTCTTTTCAGCAAAGCATCCCAAAAGAAATTCCTCCCAAGGAAAAAGTGGCAGCAGAGGATCTCCCCATCTGCTTCGGATACCGGCTGGTCAGTTTTGAAACCTCACACGAAAACCTTTGTCGGTCGCTTCTTGCCTTTTTCAATTTATGTGGTCGCTGACAACTTTCATTTCGGCAATTGCTCTGTTCAGGAAACTCCCTTCTTCGGTCACATACCAGGAGGCTTGAGTCCAGGAAAAGTCATTTTCTTGACTGTCATTCCGTCCAACGGTTGTCACAGGTGAATGAGACGCCTTTTCAATGCCGTTTTGTTGCTTGTCTTTGCCGAAGATTCCGGACGTTTGGAATAAATTGTTCCACCTCAGTGTTTGCTTCGCGTGACTGGTTGGTTCTCTTCTTGTTCTCTCCAGGTGGACTGTCAACTTTTGGACCGATCCTCATTCCAACATAAATCGCCCCTTCCATTTCGACGTCCGGCACCACCTGAAACAAATCATCATGAACTCCACCAGTCCCGGTGGCAGGTAGATCTGCGTGCGGCCCGGGTCGAATTGGACTCGGGATACAAAGCCACCGGTACTTGTCATGAAGGTGACCCACCCCTTCTGCTTTCCAGGTGGCAGGAAGAACTTCCAACCCCACACATGCCGGTCCGTCCAGGACGGCACACGGACGTCGTCATCGTCTGTGAAAAAGACCAGTTTGTGGTGCGTAACTCTGCACTACACGAGTGACGAATTATTCATTTCATATTGAACTGATGTAAAAATGATATCGTTGATTTACAGTGTTCGTGACATTGCACACTTTCAGGTATCGCTCTATAACAACCACTTCGCTTTCTTCAAACATCGGTACACGAAACTGGAACGCATCAATGTGCTGTCTGTGGAGGGAGACTGTTTTCTGGTGCACATCAGGGTCCAGTGATCTGCGGATTGGTGCCCAATTTGGAAATCTCTTTGAAATGATATTTCTCGCTGCATCCACGCGCGCCACATGCGAATCTGTAAGCCTGTTAGGATTGTGATAGACCTGCACGTGAACTTCCGTTTCGTGCACAGTCATTTGCTCGACTTTCTTCTGACAACAAATTTTGTTGTTTCTGTATCATTGCTTTCTGTCTGATCGTACAACTGTAGCGTTTTTGCTCTTGTTGCAAGCACCAGTACAAACAATGAGTAAATATATTGCGGTTTATTCTGAATTCTATGGCGAGTCTTGAGGTATGTTATTGTCTGAAACATGAATCGCGCCCAGACAGATTCAAATGCAAAGTTCATCGGAAACTAATCAGTTACTTCCTGATGTCAGACTGGTCTTAAACAGGATCAACAACCTGATAAATGAAAACATTGCTCCTTGGGTTGCAATAAAAAAAACCAATTTTTGACGTTTGTTCGTGTTTTTCATGATTCGTCAACAAAACCTGCGCGGCGATGAAATCTTTGAGACGCGCTTTTGCGCTTTTCACGGAATGCGGTCCATCGTTCACAAACTGCTTTGGCACAGGCGAAATGGGAATGAAATACAGAAGTACTCAATACTATCCGTCTGCAATGTTACAAACTTTTGAGCAACACGTTGTTCATTTTGACGGCAAGATCATTCATTGCCGTTCGGTCACTTGAATGCTAGGAATTTATGAGTCGGGCTCGTGCCTTGGGAGTCATTTTGCGCACGCGTCCTCGGCTGCTGACAGTCTCGGGCGTGTGCTCCGTCTCGGAATAATCGTCCGTCGCGTCGCTGTCCACATCCGCCGGAGCGTCTCGCACCAACTGAGATTCTTCGTCGCTGTTTTTCTCCGTGTACGTCACAGTACGACGTCCTTGATTCCGCGTGGTGCGTTTCGGGCGCGGATTCTTACACGCGTAATGGTCCAGGATTGTAGGGCTCCGTTTGGGTCTTTGACTAGTTCTACGCACTGACTGGTTGTCTGAGTGTTTACCCCTTTTCCTCGTGGCGCTACCAGTGGCCACCTCCTCTTCAGTCCCTGAACTGGAATCACCACGATCTTCATCAGAAGCCCCATCGTCGTCGTCGTCCTCATCCTCGGAGTCTGACGATGTTGACTCGGCAGTGCTCTCCTCATCTTCCTCTTCACTGGTACCACGTTTCCGTTTGCGCGGGCGGCCTCTTTTCCGGCCTCGTTTGGGTGTGTCCGAGTCTGATTCCACTGACTCATCATCAGTCTCCGTGTCACTACCCGACTCTTCTTCCTCCTCCTCTTCCTCTGTGTCGTCGTTGTAGTTGTGGTGGCCGTTGTCCAGTTTCCTGGGGCTGGAGCGCGTCGCTGCGCACCGCTTCCGTCGGCCTCTGCGCTTCGGCGGAAAGTCGTGCTCATCCGAGTCGCAGTCTTGGTAACGCTTTCGTTTTACGGCGCCAGTTTTGTTTCGTGTCGAGTAGCCAGACTTGCCGCTGTGCCCATTCATTCGACTAGTTTTGTCTGGAAAGAAAACCACAGCATTCTGGTGCACATTTGTTCACTGTTCTTGTTGGCTCACAAGAGCAAAAGCAATTCACATTACTTTTCACTGAAGGTGGATCTTACTTTTGGGCTTTGGTCCTCGTCTGCGCGGTTTGATGTCACGATCACTGTCAATTTCTGTGTCGGAATCGCTCTCGATCTTCTTTCGTTTCACTGAAAGAAACCAGTGTTCACAGATGAACTTCTGTTGTCCTTGATAAACTTGAGCTGCGGTCGACCAATGTGAGAGCATGCAGCACAGTTGAGGACAGTGTAACGGAAGAGACCCTGACCTGCGCGCCCGCTCCGGGTGACGGTCAGTGGCGACGCTCTCGACGAGGACCCGGAGGCGGCTGCGGCGGCCGGGCTGTCGGCGCTCCTCGCCCCGCCGCGCCGCGAGCTGCTCGTCAGGCCGGCGCTGCTGCCGACCCGCCGCCGCGCCGAGGACGACGACGCGCCGCCCGTCTGGCTGCTCTGCCCGGCGACCGGCGGGGACGTGGCGGAGGCGGAGGACGCGGCGCTGCTGCCCGCGCCGCGGGACCTGCTCACGCCGCCCCGAGGCGCGCCGTCCCTGGACAAGCGCGCGCTGCTCTTCCGTCTGTAGCAAACCACGCGATGCAAGGGCTCGTCATCAGACGGTGAGGCACGAAGACAATCAACTTACAGGCAAAGAACTGCCAAAATTTCAGGATCGTAGACAAACTAATTTCTCACCTGGCGTTTGGAGCGGATTTTCCGTATCTTTTGGCTTCCTTCCACATCTCCAGCACGCTTCTCATTTTGTCTTCGAACATCGCCGACAAACGAAGGGACATGGTGTAAATCTGAAATCAAGTGCGGCGGCGTGTAGAGAAAGTCAGAAACATACGGTAGATCTACACGACCACCCAAGACCAGTTTCCACGCCTGATGTCTGAGGCGAAACATATGAACAAGTTATTTTTACCCTTGATCGTTTGTTGCTGTTGTACGTCTTCGAGTTGTTGAAAATCAATCGAACATCATCTGCAAAGTCCTTCGGGGAAGAGTACACGTCTCCGTCCAGTTTGCTGCGCACTGTTGTCAAGTCCATCGGCCTCTCAATGATGGTCAGGTAATCCTGAAAAGCAGAGCAGACGTTTGTGTTTCTTGAGGGATTGCTTCTGCTTGCATGTCGCTGCAGCTGAGACGCTAGTAGTATTAGGGCCCGTTACTTGGTGCACACTTGATGTTTCTTTTTCATTTTTTTGTCAGAAATTCGGATCAGATTGTGCGAGTGGGCTTTTACCAATGATTTATAGAGTCAAACTGGGTAGATGTATTTCTTTTGCTTTTTAACTCGAGAGTGAGGGGATGCTCGAGTTTTCCAAAATTCAGGAGTGATGCTGATG
>JAAUXT010133086.1_pt1 | contig 10340 bp, 9 predicted proteins | sample 7278171 | NCBI WGS metagenome assembly JAAUXT01 (sample SAMN14350112, study PRJNA611818) | marine sediment metagenome | isolation source: surface marine sediment (1.8m) | place: French Polynesia: Moorea | collected 2018-08 | reverse complement strand
GACCATTCATGTGGAAAGGAGGGATCGACGGCAAAACAGACTGTGAATTCATCTTGCAGCATGACAACGCAAGTTGCCACACCTCTGTGCGAACTCTGGCTTACCTTTTTGACCAAGACATGCTGGCCCACCCCCCTTATAGTCCAGACCTCGCGCCCTGCGACTACTACTTCTTTCCGGTACTCAAGAGGAAGCTCAGAGGGCACAGACACAGGAATCTGCGTGATCTGAAGACTGCAACAACCCGCACACTGAAGGAGTTCTCTGAGCAGGACTGTCAAGAAGCTCTGTCCAAACTGCCCTGGCGCTGGCGGAAATGCGTGAAGAGTGAAGGACACTACTTTGAAGGGCGTGGTGTGGAACTAGACTTTGATCCATACTTTGATCTTGGCCCAAACTACTCGGAAAATGAAGAAGAAGACTCAGATTGACTGCCCAAGGATTCGTCCACTGCTTGTATTTGACCCGCATTGTGTTCCGTGAAGTTCTTCCATTGCATGTTTTTTATGTCTGTTTTCAGTTGTGTTCCACTTTCTTGTTGGCATTGTTGGCATGTTCACATTTTAGATCCATGTTTCAGGTTGGCATTATTAAATTCTCGCAGTTCTCACAATCGTCAATCTCGTCCTTTTTCCACCGGAATCAAAACTTGTGAGAATAGCCTCGTAGAAACTGAACTGAAAATTCATGACAACCCCGGACGGACGTCTTGGCTCCTCCGGTGTTTGCAGCGCAGGACGGAAGGAACCGGCTCTATTTGATTCTTCTCACTTTACCCCTGGAACACACAGTTTGATCGAACAGCCATTTCTGCGCACGTCCGCCACTCGTAACTGTATCTGCCCCACTCTCTGCCCTGCTCTCTCTTGATCGCGGTTTCTCAGGCGCTTCCACCAGTTTCGCCAAGCCTTCGTTGATTTGAATGTCCGAAGCAACGGCAGGAAGAGCAGTTTACGACTGCGCCACAGTTTTGCCCAAATCACCAATTAAATCGGACGTGTAGCGGAAGTAACGAGATTTAGAGGAAGAGAAATCGAAAGAGGAGGTCTGAACCTTGTTACAGACTTTCTGAGATCAATTAGAATCCCAGTGAGGACGTGCGTTGTTTGTGTCACGCAAGTTTAGCGGACACGCAGGCAGGTGTGTGACTTGTGCGTGCAGGTGCACGAACAGGCAAGGTATGTTCGGGAAAGACATGACAGCCACAGCAGTGGACACAGAGTGGAAACGCACCGTATCTATAGAAGCCAAACATTGAGATAGTTTGTTTGACGGGACTGTGCAACAGGCGTCACTGAATCCAACACGCCGCCTGAACCGTGCGAGGAGACCGGCTGGGCTAGTGGAGCGTGTGGGGAGAATCACCTGACCAGTGCTCGAGCTTTGACAGTTTCAAGACGACAGCAACACCAGGAGCTCCCTGTGCTGTCACACTGAAAGACTCACACGCTAGTGAGAGTTCTCTTGAGTCTACGAGTATCTCATGCAGTTCGCCTGGCCTCACGCAAGGTGCACCACGCGATCTGATTGCGGCGTTGAGTGCAAAACGGTCAATGAAGAAGTATGTTCTTTTAAGTGGACTGTTCCATTCGTTGACTTCCCCTCGCACTGATGAAATGAAGCAGTTTACGGCAGTTTGAGAAGCTGCTGAGCGACCGGCTCTTCCGTGGTCTGAAAGCTCGCGGGTTGGCGCCGAGTGACACGCGACTCAAATTGAAAAGGAAAAACGGAAGCAGTTAAAAGTCGTCTTGCAAATCGATGCCGGAACCGAAAAGTGAAAAGCGATAGAAACATGCTTTGACCATAAACCGCGTTTTCCATCGACGAAAAACTGGGTTTATGAGGAAAGAAACTTCTTTGATACGAAGACACTCATTCCTCTGCAACTGGCCCTGTACCACCACGCCCTGTACCTCCGTCCACGATCCCGTCGATGTTGTTTCCCGTCTCAATTTTAATCTTCATGGATCTTCGAGGAAACCCAATTCCAATCACTTTAGAAATGTGGGGAGAGGCTGGCTCATTGACCTCTTTGAATCTAGTAGCGTTTATTGGGTCTTCCTCTTCCACAGCAACTTCATTCAATCATCGATTTCTTGTTTCTTGTGGAGATAAAGGAAAATAAGCAACCTTTCCAAACCTACAAAACTGAAAGACGAGGGTTTTCCCCAGCAAGCCACATCATGTTCTTTGCTTTCGAAAAGAAGACACACCCAGAGAAACACAAGGATTTTGCAACACCAGTTGTTGTCTTTGGCAGTGAGTGAGCATAAACCAAGAATGAAAAAGTCCCATTTCAATGAAAACTGTGATATGATTGAAGCAACATTCAATCTCCACTGATAATTGCCGTTGCATGTCAATGAGAAAAGCCTGCCTATTGCTCCCTGTTTTTAAAGTAAAATTCTTCATTGAATGAAGAGGAGGAACCAAGTTACTTGTGAAAGCTAGTCAGCCTCCAGCCTTCGTTCCAGGCTGTGTTGACCAGCGGCAGATGAACCTCCGCCGGTAAGTGAAGCGAAAAGTGAGGCCATCTGCTTTAGATATGTTCGGGCAATGCCACACGACAGGATCACAGGATCACCAGCTGTTCCCAAAAATGCACCACGATTCAGAGGTTGTGGGGAGACTCAGGACACGCAAGTTTTGCAGGGCGGTGAGGATGCCCGCCTCGGCTGGGAGCTCAGGAGCTGTTTGTTGAGCACTTTCAAGAGGAAATTACTCGGACTAAGTTTCAGTGCGCAGGCGGAAATGAGATTGTTGTCGTTTGCAAAGAATGGAGCCGGCGCTGTGAGACTTGGTTCTCTGTCGCAGAGCGCAGGTGCGAAGCTGCGGCGCGCGTGTTGCTGTCTGTGGAGACGCGCGAGTGCCGCGTCCTGCTGCTGCTGAGTACCGCGGCGGGGAAAACTCAACAAACACTTCTCCAGCAGAAGGACAAAATCCTGGAATCTTGCTTCCGCCGCCGACCAAAAGAACAGACCCTGCCGCTTGTCTTCCGTTTGTCAAAAATTTGGTTGCACATTTGGTTACACACACACACACACACACACACACACACACACACGCACACACTTCTGTTTGGATCCGAGCCCCAGGACCCGCTGTTGAAGCGTAAAGCAGAGCCGAGGAACAGCTGCGTCTTTCACAGCGAAATTGCCGATCTCTCATTTCATTGTTCAAATATTTGATTGAAAGATTTTAATGGCTAGCGTTTAATGTCCCGAGTGACAGGCCCGATGACAGACGAGTGTTGCAGGCTTTTAATTGCTTCTCTGCACAAATGGAAAATATGGTGATTTTCGTCGAGTGGCACTTTGAACCTCCACAGTGGAAACTTTGTTGAATACAAAGGCTCTTCAAGATTCATATTTGTCGCCTCAGGTACATTTTGCCGCAATGAGATTACACGTCTGACCAGATGACAGTGAAAACTCAGTTTTGTGGGCAGACACCCGCGGCGGCAAGACTCAATTTTGAAGCTGTTTCGAGTTGCTCACCAAAACTTTTGGCTTCGTCCTTTTCGCCTGTAGTCTTGTGGAGATGTGCTTGTTTTTTGTCAAAAACGGGAGTTGAAATAGGTGGGAATGTTTTTGAGCCTCGTTACCGTGGGGAGTGCAGTGCGCTTGATCTGAGTCTGTCAGGTGTCCGACCCATTCACGCGGACTCGAGACTCGAACCAATTTGGCGTGAATGGCCAGCAGTTGTCGGCAAGGACAACGTCCGAGCATAGAAATTCTGAGAGGCTTTCTGTTTGAGAAGGCTGCATTTGAACTTGCTTTCTTGACTTCACGCATCATGTGCTACCTCGTCCTGTTTCTCAGTCTCAGTTCAGTTTTGAGTCTCTGGCTCTTCTGAGCAACACTAAACAAATCAACTACAGGCAGTGTCTGCCAAAAGTGTATGTACACCTGTTTCATGGTCAAAATGAGGATCAAATTATAATCTTTTGGGATTTTGGAGCTCTATTTGGGTTGAGGATAATGCGCAAGGAAGGAAAATGTAAAGTTTGAGTTTTTGGGTTCTTCAGGTCAAAAAGTTCAAATTTGTAGGAGCAGAAAATTTGAGACATGCTTGGACAAATTGGTCTATATCTCAGAAAGTATAAATGTTTGGTAAAAGAACTATGTTGATGAAATATGGCATGTTTTATGGGTATTTGAATAGTAGCATTTTATTTTTTATTTTTGAAAATTTTTACATGGTTTTTGGGTAGGGTAAACATTTGGGTACAAGTTTGGGATTTTTGGAGAAGTGTTCAAAATAGACATTTGGCAAAGATTTATGTGTAATCAGGTGACACCTTTCAATGTGCAGATAATTTGGGTACATTCTCAGTGATCAAAATAATACAAATATTTTTATTGAAATTGATCATTTGTACACAGATAGTGCTGCTGACATGTGTTTGGGTCACTGTGTTTCGGTCACTGTGTTTAGGTTGCTGTGTTTCAATTGAGTCACTGTGTTAAAAAGGTCACTGTGTTTGGGTCACTGTGTTTAGGTGGCTGTGTTTAGGTGGCTGTGTTTGGGTCGCTTGCATTCTGGTTTCTCAAATCACCTCGAGCTCCATGGAGCTATTTTTGGTGTTGCTCAGAAGAGCTGGCTCTTCTGAGGGACTTTCCACTTGGAAGAGTCAGCCCTTCCTGGACCTATTTTTCTCGCACATCTGTTTCCTCTCTCCAACTGGACCAGATCAACGAGCAAGAGCATCGTCGGAAACGTCAGTCTGGTTGCGTCTCGCTGTGGCCTGAGCCGCCGCTCCATCTCCGTGAAAATCAGTGTTGTGATTCGTGCTTGATTCCGAGTGACATCGTACGCAGGTTGTCAGTGCACAACAAATAAACGCGGCCGGCTCTTTGAGGGATCAAATTAGCGAGTTCCAAAGCAAACGATTCCGGACCCGGAGCAGGTGGCGCGTTCTCAGGTCGGGCTCAGATTGGAGTGCGAGGCGGAGCAGCTTTTCGTGCCGTGTCGTGTCGAACCAAAGTGATTGGGCTTTGGTCACTCGGTCAAGGACAGTCTCTGAGACGACACACAATGCTTCGGCGTCCTTCTGGCGTCACCATCCACGTCCCTTCCGCGCTGCGCAGGAGGACACACGTGGTCACGCGGCCACACCGTGTGCTCACCGAGCCACCACGAAGACCCCGCAGAAAACTCGTCTGTTCCTCAGATCAGGGTTCCAGTTCAATGAAGTGTTGAATCGGAGGAGTTGGCGACTTCAGAGCAGGCTGTGGGGCCCTGCAGGTGAGGCCTTGTTGGGTTCGCTGGGATGGATGTTTGCCAACCCATTGAAATATCGCAGAGCGATGATAGGCAGGCTTTGAGAGGATTTAGCTGCTTCGAGTGTTTTTTGTTTGGTTTGCGCACAGATGCTGCTCAGTCAGGGTCGCCGAAATCGCTTCTTTTGAACACAGACACATTCAAAGGCTTGGCACGTTTCTTGTCAGACTAATTTTTGCGGTTTGACCGCGAGACACACGATCCCGATTGTTCTGTTTCTTGGGTCTCTGCGAAAATGCCATTCGACCTCTCAGGTGCGGCACCAGGCCCACCCCAAAGCTCCGTCTCGTGATTCTGGTTCCGCCTGGAGACCGGCCTGATTTGGAATGAGTGTTCATAACTGCGTGGCCGCACTGACTCGAAGCCAGCGAGAGGCACACAGGAGAGAGATAGAATCAGCTCGGATCCAGATTCTATGAACGGGAGGAAAGCATCTCGCATCTGACTGTGTGCGGAAGGTACAAGAACATCCTGCAAGAACACAGTTGACAGAGGTATTCTTATCATAAGCATTGAAGACAACAGCCCATCACAAGACATGTCATTCAAACCCTTCGCGATTCTCTATCACAGAAACAAGTTTGTGAGCTGCGCTCTGCAACGTTTGAGAGAAGTTGTGCCTTTGTCGTCGGATGTTGATCTGCAGTGGAGCCTGGACGTCGCTGTACGTAACACTCCTGTTCACAGTGTTGCTATGTCCACGCTGTCTGTTTTCCCAGTGACCTCAAGGTACTCTTTCCACAGCACTGGGAATCCGTTGATAACATCAAGTTCTGTGATGTCTTTTGTGTGAAGTTTCCTGAGCGTCCATTGGATGAAATTGGTGGAGAGATCTATCCAATGAATGATTGCTTTGTTTGGCAGGTTGAGCCAAACCTGCACCAAAAGAAGTCTTCGCTCCAGCCCAGCGACATGTGATGTGAGTTTGGCAGTGTGTTTTCCGTTCATTTTCTTCAATTCCTGCAAAGAAAGATATGAAAGGCTGAAATGGAATAAAGTCTCAAAAGCGGAAAGCCTCGACGGAGGTCTGCCTTCTGTTGAGAAATCAATTGTTTTGCACTGGTCACTCGAGAGTCGTTCGCTGGGAGGTCTCTTCTCCAGTGGATCCAGTGTGACCGCCAACTCTTTCCAAGACCCCCGTGGTTGTGCTCTTGGAAAGTCAGCACCCAAGTAAAACTTCAGCTGGGCAGGGGAGTCAGCATGTGGGAAGTTCCAGCCAGGGGTCCACGGAGTCTGTGTCTGGGAACGCCCACATCACCAGGTGTCAAATGGTGCAGCGTGTGACCACAGCTCCATGGCAATGAATTTCGATTATGGCGATTAAATTGCTGCTGCTGCTCAACTTTGAGGGCGTATAGCCTCACCACTGACCTCATCCGTTCATTCACGTACAGCCAAAGCGAAACAAACTGGTATCCGTCGATTCTTTTGAACGACCGACACTCTGGAGCTGAACGAACAATTCAGCGTTGAAACTGTTCAGCACTCACCACGCAGGCCGCCCAGAGGAACTCCTTGGTGATCCTGCACAGGATGTACCAGACGGTTTTCTTCTTGAGCAGCCCGATGACGGCGCCGGCCGGGTGCATGAAGTAGAGCACGTGACCCTCGTAGCGCCGCCCGGCGCGCACGCGCGCGATGTGCGTCTCGAGCTGCGCGCCGTCCAGCAGCGCGTAAGGCACGGCGCGCAAGCCTGCAGAAAGGACAGGCGTGACTTGGGAAAATGTCCGTTTCGCGCAGCTCCAGAGGCACCGCCAAATAAAATCAAGCGTTCTCATTTTTACGGCGTCCTGAAAGGTTTACTGAACTGCATCTTGCTCCGCACAAAAGGCGGCAAAAATGACATGCTGTTGTGGAGAAAATTGAAGAAGAATAAGACCACAACAACTGATTTGGTTGAACCAGAATTCTTTTGATGGATAAGGGCACTTAGGGATGAGAACACTTGTGTTGTGTTCTGTTTGTACTCGTACTGAACTGTTCAATTGTTATTGAGTCTCATTGCAACTGTAAACTGCCCTGTGAGTACGCAAAGTCTGTGTCCGTGCATGTTTTGAATGCTCGAAGGCCTTGGATGCACGAGTTGATCTCACGACTTCTGGAATTGTCGTTCAGCTGAAAGCTGTGATGTTCCTGCCTCAACGCAGGCAACGAAAGATCATGGCATGGTAAAAGTGTTGTGACAGAGTCGTTTTCTACCGGGAAGTGTGATTCGTCCATGTTATGCCATTTTGCACCGCGAACAGAAAGCCGAATTGATGTGGTTTGCCTGTGCATACAAACAGACACGTGCAAAACGGAGTGAGAAAGCTCAATACAAGGTACTGTTGCACGGAACAAGAAAATGACACCCTCCGTTGGTTGTTTGGTAAACTCAAGGGTCAATGAATGGAAAAACTCAGCAGAAGCCCACAACGTAACGTCCCAAATTTGGACTTCGTGCCAAATCATCATGGTCGCAACAAATCAGATCAGATAGGTCGCATTGAATAAAGCTGGGGTTGGAATCAGCAAACCGAAGTGGGGCCTGACTGACTCTGTCCCCTCACCCATGGCCTCGGCCATGTCGATGGCGACGTGCGGCGGGAGGCAGCAGAGCGACGCCCCCGTCTCCCCCAGGTCGCAGCGCGTCCACGCGATGAAGACGAGGCGCGGCTCCGGAAGCGCGGACAGGTCCTCCACGCGCATGCGTTGTGGGTCCAGCAGCTCCATGATGGCCGTCAGCCGCGTCTCGCACAGGAAGTCCAGCAGAAGAGCTTTCTGAGCCGAAGTCAGTGAGGCCAGTGTTTCCAAGAACAACGCACATATTGTTCTGGCGCATGCGTATTGAGGTCCCGTATATAAGTCAACGTCTTTTGGGGATCGGAAGATGATGTGAACGGTTTTTGAGCCACCAATGATGTAAGTTTGGCCGAAAAGTCTCCTGGCTGCGAAATGAGCGGCTTCTCCATTGACCTGCAATAGATGCGTCGCCAAGGTTTGAGATGCTGAGATCCATTGCGTCAGATTCCAATTTGTCTTGAGCGGACAGTTCGGAAGCATCTGTCCCCCGGAGGCGTCCTTCATTTTTAATCGGAACGCCTTTTGCTGAAATGACAGAACCCGCCCACAGGCCACTTGTGCTCGTTTTGCCCACGATTGCACCTGCTGCGGGACCGTCATGAAGAGCAGGTCGTGCGCCCTTTGCCAGTGATGAACCCTGCTCAAGGCTCCACGCGGTAAACCTGCAGGTTCTGTCGACACAGTGCGACAAGTGTCACAATCAAGGAAAGTTCTCGCACAATGTTTTGGTCCAAAAAAAATGTCCGTTTCTTGGCCAAAGACTTATCGCTCTCGTCCTAACTGATCTGCAATTCTGCGTCTCACATTCTTGCTGTTAAAGGCCGGTGACCTACTTTTCTGGTGGTGACGATGGTCGTGGCGCACTCTAGCGGCTGCACGAAATACTTGCGCCACGCGTGCTCATCCACGTGCGTCCGGTCGTCGTCGTCGCCCGCGTCACCCGTGAATTTCTTGAGCGCGTACACCTGTGTTGACAGAACAGGCAGCTTGAGGCGCTGTGCGTTTCTCCCGCATGCAGAGCTGCAGACGCAGACAAGTGAGTGCAAAAACCCTTGAGGATTCCTGTCAGGCTGATGCTCAGAATGGGGGAGGGGACGAAGGCACTTGACCACCAAGCAAACAAAACTCAAATTCAAACTCATGGCCTGTTTCCGAGAGATCGCAGTGCGTTTTGTGTTGCGCGTTGCAGTACGAGGCGAGGTGTGCACGACATGATCATGGCAGCGTTCACTCGTGCCTGTGCAGTCATTGTGTAAAGATTATATACCATGGTGCCCATTTGGTTGCAGGTGAATGCAAATTTTTCTTGCTTGTTTGTCTGCCTTTCCTCTTCAGGGCCAATACCTGACAAAGCTTTCAAATTTGTGTCGACGTTTGATACACGAGACGCACAACATTGCAATGTGACATCGTGTGTGATCCAGTGTGCATGTTCGCTCTCTGAACCCGGCCTCCGTCTCGTGGGAGGCTCCAAAATCTGTGAATTCTGTGGTCACTCCGAAGTGAGATGGGTTCAGACTGCGAACGTTTCAAAACAGTTCATTCGATTCAAACAAAACCAATTAGCAGCCGACTCTCCGATTGGATTTATTTGAGCAACACACCTGTGCCCCACTCGCTCAAACCTCCGCGGAGCCTGTAGATTGGCACAAAGGTTTCCATCCTTTCACGCTGAACTTATTGAACTTCCAATGGGACAGACTCAGGAATGGCAGCACGGATGCTAGTTTTGGGCACTGACCACACAGCTGAGGCTGGGCCTGATCCCGTCCACGAGCTCCAGGAAGCAGTTGCCCCTGGCAACGCGTCTTCTGATGTCGTGGCACGAGTCGTAGACCTCGTCGTCTCCGTCGCCCGTCGTCGCGTCGCCGCACGTGGTCGCGTCGCTGCCGCGCGACACGTCGTCGTCGCTGGCGCCGGGGCGGACGCGAACCTGGACGTCGTGCAGCATGGCGCGGCAGGACGGCGGCAGAATCCCGCCCGGCACCGGCGTGCTGACCGTCTGCCAGAAAACGAGTCCGCTGAGTGCAAGAGCGAGCAGACAAGTGCCAAGTCACGAAGCAACAGGACTGCGAACAACGCGCACTGATGGACAAGTGGTGCGGGAGTTTGTTGGGCGTGGGCGCCTGATTTGTGGTTCTGACAGAATCTCAGTCGGCTCTACAATTGTTGCTGCTCAGGAAAGATTCGAATAATACATTGAGTTGTCACACAAACAGAAGGAGAAAGGAAAGAAACCTAATTGGTTTCGCTGCAACAACAACTCGTCAAATTTACTTTTTGACAGACACGATGGACACTCTGAAGCATGCCAACCGCAAAGCTTTCCAAAAAATAGCTCCATGGAGCTCACGGTGATTTGAGGAAATTTCAGTTGCTCTGATTTGGCTTGCTCTGATTTGGCTTGCTCTGATTTGGGTCGCTCAGATTTGGCTTGCTCTGATTTGGGTCACTCTGATTTGGCTCACTCTGATTTGGCTTGCTCTGATTTGGCT
>JAAUXT010102839.1_pt1 | contig 10340 bp, 13 predicted proteins | sample 7278171 | NCBI WGS metagenome assembly JAAUXT01 (sample SAMN14350112, study PRJNA611818) | marine sediment metagenome | isolation source: surface marine sediment (1.8m) | place: French Polynesia: Moorea | collected 2018-08 | reverse complement strand
TGTTTATGAACTGCGAACGTTTGTATGGACCACACGCTTTTTATGCGTAGCATTCTTGTTTATGTGTGCACAGGTTCCTTCAAACCGGATGTCATGCGACTCCACTGTTGGCATTTTGCAAACTTTGTTGAATAGCTTGTGACATGGACATGACCAGATCGAGGACGCCAACGTGTGAAATGATGCTGATAAAGACGCAACGGGTCTCACTTCCAGGCAATCAGTGCGAGACAAAAGTGCACCACTGTATATCTTCTCAAGTGTTTACCAATTGTTTTCAAGGGTGTTTTTCTTCCAGTTTCCACCACGTTGTGTGGACAAGAAACCAGGGAGGTCAGTTGCAGTCTCCTGATCTCACTAAATTGCAAGTTTCGGGCACCGGAATCCAAATCTGGTGTCCGACATCACCCCTACCCTGAACACGAGCGCGCCCGCCGTGCACTGCCCTGGTGAAGGCTACGAGATCGAGTCTTTGACTCAACCAGAGAGAAGTAAGCAGTGATTGTCTGCAGTTGTTTCTTCACGACAAGCACTCTCAGTGGACTCAAATCTCAAGAAGAGGTAGAATTTCATGGGTGTGCCTTGGGCTGACTCCATAGGACTTCAGTTTTCTTTTGAGAACAACGCTCTTCAGATTTTGTCTGAAACCGAATTCGTGTTGCAGGAACTGTTGTTTCAGCATCCTGAAATCAGAACTGCGTGAGACAGCGGAGTCTGGAGTTGGCTGCCTCACCGTGTTTTGGGCACGGTTCGTTCCAGTTCCTTCCGACACACTCGAATCTTGCATTCATCTTGCGGCAGGGAATCTTTGTTGTCAGAAAAGTTCAGTGCGCGCTGCGGTAATCGATCAAACTGGAAACGAGTCGAGCTCGTTCTGAGCAGAATCGACGGAACCTGTTTGTTCCTTGTTTGAGCCGTGTCCACACGACATCAAAGAGGAATGAAAAGTTAGACATTGGAGGTTTCGCGGTCGTGTGAGGTTCAGCTATCTGAAGCCCAAAGTGGAAATTACGTACGTTGTTGGCTCTTGCGTACCGAGTGCACGTCTTCAAGGTTTCACAAAATCAATCTCCTTTCATTTTGGGAGTCAGTCACTCCAGCTTGAAATGCAATGTTTTTAAATTGGAAAATATTATTAGTTTCGCCATTGTCAATACTGGCATTGAAAAGTTTGTGACGCACAGAAACATTTCATGAAGGTTCACGCAGTGAGCTGACAGTCGGGGGAGGGAGCTCCAACGGTTTCAGAAAAGAAACGATTGAAACTTTCCGGAGACACACGACGTTCTGCTGCGTTCAATGTCTGGACGCCAAGAAAAGACCAAGCATCTGTGTGCACCTGTGTGAGCTGATTTGGCACCCGAATTTGCTGTAAGTTGCCAGTGCTTTGTTACTCTGCCAAATTAGGTACAATGGTTGCAAGATGTCACTTGCGCCGTAACGAACTTAATCCTCCCAACCAATTGTGAACTTTATGGCATCTACAGGTGTGGCCAGTGCACAAAGTAACGCACAGTTTCAAGTTCCAATTCCATTTCCCGATCATTTCCAGCAGGTGTGTTGTGTGCGAAGCGTGCGGGTCCTGAACCATGTTCCGAGAATGGAATCCCTTTTGAGAAGTCTTTACGGATGATACAACGTTCTTGCTTCAGCACTGTGTGGCACGCCGAAGAGTAGATCCTGCGTCAGGTAAAATTGTGTTGTTGTTGTGAGCGGTTGTTGTTGAGAGAGCTGGGGAAAACTCTCGTGTTGGGTTGTTGACCTTTCAAACGAGAAGAAGGCACCACGCCTCGATGCGCTGTTCGTGTGGGTGTTGGAGGAAACGTCTGAAAACAAAGCTGCTCAAGTCAGCTGAAAGCCGACAGTCTTTTGCAGAGCATTTTGCACTTGTAAGAATTTCGTATTTTTGGACAATTTTTTTCATGTGTGTGTGTGAATTGAAGATGTGTGCTTTGTGTCTCTGCCAATGCGTGATCAGCAGATTCTTGTGGCCTTGTTCACCGAGAAAATTCTTCCCGGTGGTTCTGGCAGTGGTAACACTCCGTCAGTTCGACGTTACCTGGAAGACCTTGAAAAATAGTTTTGGGGCACAAAAGCCAAAAGTTGTGCACTGACAAGTGAGGCCGTTCTGGTCAGGGTGAGGGGGTGGGATCACCACTAGAAAATTCTGGGTGGTGACCAGCACTGACCACGACCCAGTGGTGATCACCCCAGCAGCTACTTGGAAGATATCAGGGGATGAAAGTTGCTAAAGATATTCTGGTGCTCACCCCGCGGGTGGCGACTCAATGCGATCGGTGATGGGGGTTGGGGGGTGACCACCCGTCCCACCGTTTGGGACCTGATGATCTCTCAGGTAGCGACTGCGCTTGCGACGAGGCTTTTTTCAAAACTGTTGTGGAGTTCCTCGTCGCTTCACTTGACAATCTGGGAAATCTCTCAGTTTGCTGGAGTGGGACCCTTGCGTACACAATTCTGTTGTCGCGCTTCGCCCCTTGCATTATTGACGGGTGATTCTGTTCAACATCTGAGAACGTGTGACAAGAATCTGTGAATATTTCAAGAGCAGAGTGTTGGCTGTGCCGTCGGCAGCGAAGTTCCAAGCAATGAATTACCGGTGTGGGGGCGAGACAGTTTTGTTCGCCGCGAGGTCCACGAGACCCACATTCTAAACTCCGGTGCAGAAACTTTTGTGCACAGCACGAACACACGTCTGGATACAGCGGAACGTTGCGTGTGAATCCATGAAAACTGGTTTGCGCGGTTTCACACAATCCTGGGTCCCTGATCGTTGTGAAAGGCAGTTGGAAGCTGAAATACGATGACTGATTGTGTCTCGACGAGGAGGGATAACAAGGGGGATTAACCTGCCTTTTGTGCCTCCAGATTAATTGCTTTGGTTGGTCGACATATTGCGGGTGCGTCGCGATGTCGCGTCTGTAACGAGATGCGCAGCTGCTGCACCTGCAGATTTGAAGAAACTCATCATTATTTGAGTACCCTTCGCCTCTGAAGGCTTCCTCCAGGTTTCATGCTCAGTATCGAACTGCCGCCAAGTCCTTCGCAACAGGTTTTCCCTTTGATGGTGTTTCCTTTGAGTCGACACTGCGTCACGGCGGTGCATTGATCGCAGCACCAGGATCCTTTGCCGGTGATACTTCGATCCGTTGCACTAATTGAAGTTTTTTACCTTTTCATAACTACTATTTGCCAATGATTTTCGCTTTGATTTCTTTTCATTTGACGCCCGAAACGCTTCATCCGGGTTCACGAACAGCGACGCCTTGTGGTTCCGACATTGATCAGAAGATTTGTCAGGAAAAAACAGCCGCTGTGGACGCAGTGTTCATTGACAGGGCGGAAACAGAGTGGGAGGCGTTCGAGCAGATTCCGCCCAAGCTATGGTCGGCTCTCGGAAGCCTCGCGATGTGTGTGGGTCGTTGGCAGGATCCTCCTTTTGTGTCGAGGTGCGTTCCAAACCAGCACAGTGGCCAAACACACAACTTTTTGCTTTTGCGTGACGTTTTCTCTCAGCCAATCCTTGCCGGTGTTCAACTTAGCCTGGAAAATCAATGTTTGACATGAGAAGGATATTTTTGTCCAGCACAAATCTGTTGATGTGTGGCGATTGGCTCTCCTTCTGTTTGTTCGAGTATTGCCTGTGTTCGACAGTTGTGGGGTGGTTTGGTGCTCAAGGCAGTGTAGCAGTGTTCAGAGGATTCTCGAATGTTGGGTGCAGGTGTAATGGGAAAAGCTAATGTACTTCTGACTTGATGTCGAGGGGAGAAATGGGACTTTCATTTTCTGGCACATCATCACGCAGTTAAGAGAGATGCACTGTCTGTTCAGGCATCATTGCCATTTTTCATGCAACATGGAAAGCTTTGCAAGTGCAACTTGGTTGCCTGCACAGAGTCTGTCACAGAATTTTCATTGCTCGCCAGTTCTTTCACAGCTGAAAATGGACACGGGAAGAGATGAAAAAGAAGCCTGCACTGGGGGAGATATAGGTGGTACGAGCACCTGCCAATTCAAAACGACCTTTGCGTGTCACGGAGAGAAAGTACACCTTGGTGACCTGGAGCAGGACATGACCGTATTGCATTGCACGAAGTTGTTCGCCCCGAGTCAGCCAAGTGGCCTTTGCACTCGTGTTTCAGCTGGCATAGCCATCTGAAAGTAATTGTCTTGTTTAGTGTTGCGAGTATTTCTGTCCTTTGCAGAACCGAGAAAAGGTGCGATTTGATTTGTCGTCCTTGTGATCTTGGCGCGGCTACCCACGCACCCAGCTTCTGGTGCGCGAATTACCTCGTGCACTTCGTGCAGCCAGGTCGTCGGGAAATAGCGCCGAAACAGATTCTTTGCAAAGGTCACAAAGACTACGATCGAAAATTGCCGAAGGTGAAGGAAAGGATCTCGCCTCCCCGAAGAAATCAGCTGCAGCTTCTCAAAGCAACGCACGCTTTGTGGTCTTCCCACTGCAGTGCGAAGAAAGTGCCTTCCAGGGCTGCGAACCCAATGCGCCTGAAGGTTGCATTGAAAACGAACGACAGTCGTGAGTTGTGGATGAATCCGAATCCCAGTCCCTGCGCTTTGAAGTCAACTGCGAAGGTGACTGCAGTTAACGCGTTGGTTTCTTCGCAATGTTTCAATGTGCATGCACTGCAGACGACAGTTTTGTTCGTGGATTTCGTGGTTCGCCCTTGGAACATTCACACAGCAATGAGCTTGATAATACAAAATTAATTTTGGTCTTGAAATGAAACGCAAGTCACTTCCAGGTGAATTTGTCGAAAGAACTCTTGGTCTGCTTGGAGACTTTTCTGAACGTGGGTGTGCAAAATGGCCTTTGGCGCTTCATGCACAGGAGGGAGAAGAAGCTTTTAGCCGCAGCGAGATGGGATGAGTTTTCAGTCGCAACGAGCTTCTTGGACACGCAAAAGTCCAGAAAGCGAAGTTACCAGAGAATGTTTTCAAAGGAAAGACAAGGCTCAAGGCTTGAAAGACCTGATTCTCTTCTCACACAGACATCGCAGTGCAGAAAACAGGGTTGAGCTCACAACTGAGATGCAACTACGACTTCCCAGACAAACACTTTTGTTAAAAATGAAAACCAACATCTATCAGGAGTTTGAATGGGATGCCCAAATCGGACGACGAAGTTGAATGCTTGGAAGGAATCACGAGGCAGACATGTGACGGCTCATTCATCTTGTGCTCCAAACACAGGCTCTGGGTGTTGCTTTTTTGACACCAAACGCTTGTTGTGATTCTGTTTTGAGATGTTGTGATCACCTCCACCGTGGCGTGTAATTTTTGGCCGCAGAGACACGTGTGAAACATCACGTTTGCAGTTTCTTTTGTGGAATTTCGTTTGAGGAAAACTCGTTTGGAGTACTCGTACTCGCAAGCTGAAGAAAGTGCAGAAGCCTCTGGTTTTGAAACATTTGTCCTTAATTCAGTGAAGGTCATGTCACTGCACTTTCTACAGTGAAGGGCCAAAAGAAAACGACTTGAATAACGTGGACAAAAGTTAAGTTTTGCAGTTGGATTCGGTGACTGACTCTGAAAATTTGCTGACGGGTCATTGAAGGAGTGAGCACAGCGTGAGCCCTTTCTGTGCCTGGGTCCTCGCAGAGTTTTGTGGTCACGTTATCAGAAGGTTGGAGGGGCGTGTGATTTGTTTGGGAAATCGGCCCGACGACACCGGAGTCTGGACTCCCGCTTCCGTCGTCTCGTCTCGTCTCTCTGGCTCGGGGCCCGCTGGCAGCGCCTATTGTTTGCCTCCTAAAGAAACAAACACACTTTCTTTGGTGCAGGAATGCTTTCAGTCTGCTTTTGCAGAGAGTGTACTTCAGTACCCAACCATTCAATGCCTCGAAGCTGCTCAGTCCTTCGGAGGGAAGCTAACGAGCGAACGCGGCCGTCCATCCAGCTTTCTGGCTGAAACGGAAAACTCGCAAGACAGGAACATTCTGCCTGGTCTACACAGGGCGATGAGTTATCAATAGCCTTCGGTGCAGGTCACGGTCATCAGCTGAAGAAAGCTCGGAGTGTTTGGGATTTCTCCCCCGTTGGACTGAGCTCGGACTGCTTCTTCACGTGAGTGTGGTGGCCTGTGAGTAACGCACAATGACTGTGGTTCGGAAGAAGGGGAGATCTGGCCTTTGATTCACAAGTCACGGCCACTCATTTCCATACTAAGCAAAGGTCTGGTGTGATTGTTTTGGTTCATGCCGCGTCCACGTGTTTCGGCTGGCAGCCATGTTTACCTTGGACTCTCCTTCAGAGAGTCTGCGGGAGGTTCTGCAGGGAATTGTGCAGGCAACAGCTTTAAAGCTGCACTGGTTATATTTTACACCAGGTTTCGTGGAAATTTTGTCATCTACTCTTACTCTGATTAATCTTACTGTTGTAACACATTTGGGAATTATGCTCGAGGAGTTAATCCAACGTCGAACACCTTCGGATTGAGCATATGTCTGTGTTGAAAGGGTGATTGGTGTTGCGAAAAACATGTACGCAGCTACGAGAAGCTGTCTCGACTGCTGTAGGTAAGACTGTTTTGGTGGAATGCTGTTGGAGTGATCTCGGAACATGTGTTGACATTGTGGCTTCCTGTCTCGGACTGTCGTGGATCAAGCTTGCTCCATTTGTCAAAACTGGGCTCCAACCCCAAGACAGCTTTGAGGCCACAAACGTGGAACGCAGAGCCGCTCCGATAATTGAAGGCTTTGCTTTGCAGACGCAAGACTTAGCACTCGCCTTGCACTGACCTTTGTGCCAATCCGATCGGGGAAGTCAGACAGAATTCTGACTGGATTTGACATTCTGTTCAGGATTTGATTGGCACAATTTGTTCGATTTTTGTGAACAACGTCTGTTGTCAAGGTCTGTTGTCATTTGCCGTCTTGTGTCTTCCAAGCAATTCAACGGTCTGTCTCCAGTGTGTGTGTGTGTGTGTGTGTGTGTGTGTGTGTGCGTGTGTGTGCGTGCGTGCGTGTGTGTGGCGTGTGTATGTGTGTGAGTTTGTGGTGCCCTTGCCTGTGTGCCTTTGCCGTTGACTGTCTTTGTGTTGTTTGTGTGTCTGTGACCTTTCAGGCGATTGGAATCATCCGGTTCTGCCAATTACTTGCAAGAAAAACATAACAAAAGTTCTCAACCTCCCTGATTGCCTGTTTTGCGTGTAACAGGAAGTTTTGCAGAACAAAGCTCCACCGCTCGGAAACCAAGGTCTTGTCCCTGGAATTGTGCTCATTGGCAAATGTTGTGTCGTTTTGTCGAGATAATCAAGGCAATCAGCTACCATTATTTTTGCCAACCTGCACATGGAGAAATGGTCAACATGGCACTGAATGCCCCACAAATGCGCACCTTCAGTTCAGTGATCATTTGGGTGGAAGCTTCATCACAGGCTTGTGTCAGAAGTTCTCTGTGCACTCTGCTCGACGCTTTTTCCTGCAATGCATCAATCGGTGCAGTGTTCTGCCAGAGTTCAGGATCAATCTGGTCTTGCACACAAAAACCTCTTCCGGTGCAGAGTGCAAAAATGGTGCGATCATGATTGGAGGCCTTGAGGTGCGGAGCTCAAAAGTAAGTTCTGGAGTCAGTCTGTTGGGAAGTGTGAACAAAGTACCTTGTGGAGTAGTACGTACAGTGCATATTTGACCACGCGGTCCTCTGGAGTGTGGTGCGTGTCATTCGAGATCTGGGCCCATGTGTTGCTGTGAAACCTTCACACCAAATCAAACCTTTCACACATGCGCCTCCGTAATCGAATAATTTTCCTTGGATGGAGAGGAACTGGGTTTCAAGAGCCTGCTGTTTTGCTCCTTATCGCGAGGTGCAGATTTTGAGCGCGCGTTGATGGCTCGTTCTCGTCTCCGGCGAACACGTCTCGCCTCCGGTTTCCTCGCGCCGCATCCTCGTATTGATTCCCGTATCAGGATCAGCGCTCCGGCCCCGCTGATTTATGCCCTCCTCGTGCAAGGGAATCTAAGTTTCTCAAATATTCCCATTGATTTTCCAGGCAAATCACAACAGTAAACCTGTCTGGACCCTCCGCTCTGTGGGAGAACCTTCTCGCACTCGTCTGTGGCGAACGTCTTTCTATTGAAAGGCTGAACCGCAGGCAGTGCGGCAAATTGGCTTTGCTCCTTTTCTTGAGCGGTTTAATTCTGGCTGCAGGGAAGAAGCCTTTCTTCATATTCATAACCAAGGCTCTTTCTGATTGTACGAACGAGCAGTGGCGTTCCACATGCTGAATTTGAACTTGTTGTACACGAGGCTCGTTCATTTGTTTGTGAGAATAGGATTCCTATTTCGAAGATGAATCACCCGATCTGGATGTTGCTCAGTGTGAACATGGCCAAGGCGCGTGAGGTCACCCTGGCGGACCTGCAGCAAGATAATTCAAGTGGAAGCCACTCAGGCCGACACAGAAGAAGTCGGCATCCTGGATGTTCTGGTAAATTTGCTGAAATGAACAGGCTACAGTGGACATGGTAGATCTACAACCCGGATCAGGTCAGCAAAGGGAAGATCAGCGATCCAACATTCAATTGGTGGTGAAGGAGAGAAAATTTCATGATGAGAATTGGATGCACCCGATGCACTGTTGTTATCAAAGACAAACTACGAGGAGGTATCAACTTCTGCCTTCCGAAATGTAGTCATGATACCATTAAATTTAAATGGTATCATGACCAGTTTTTGGAAGGCAGAAGTTGATACCCCCACGTACGAGGTCTGGACTCCTGAAAATCCGTTTGCAGCGGCAGGGACAAAGAGAGAAATTGCCAGGGAAGTGGAACTGTGTTGGATTCAGAACAGGTCTCAGAAGTTTGAAGAGCTGAGTTACCCAGGGATGATATATTCTTGATGATGTGCTAATGAGAAAATTCAAAGCAGCTGAATCTTGATTTTGAGATGGCCAGATTACCAAACACGAAATCCCGGAATCCACTGTCAATTCAGTTGAATAACATTTTCCTGCTGAGAACTAAATCCAGAATGTAATCAGCTGACCAAGTGCGTCATTTTGACTGAGTTCCACTTCTTTGTCGGACTTCGAAAACGTGAATCGTGTTCATGGTCTGTGCTGAGCGCTTCACATTGTTCTGGATGCTGCGGAACCTCGTGTCGTTCTGCGCAGTTTCCCAACAATTAAATTGACGAGCACTGGCCTGCTCTTACGCAACACTCCAATTCTCCATCAAAGTGGATTTGCCTGTATCGCATCCAGACATCCTCACTCACGGTGACCTCCGTTGGTGGGAAAAACATCAGTCCAGCAACCGAAAACATGATGCACTCTTGTGCCTTCCAGTGCAAACACAAGGAGGTTGAGCACCCAATTCGACTTGCCAAATGTGGCATCAGTAAACTTGTTGGCTCAGTCGCACTCACCTATCGATTGTGTTGTGACAGCCAGTTGCCCTTGAAGGATCGTTGGCAGAGAGTGAAACCGAAGCTTTTTCAGATGGAAAAGCTGTTTTGCTCTCTTGCGCTGTGCCGTCTCCAGTTTGTGTCACAGCTTTAACCTTTTGTTGTTGGCACAGTGCTCATGTCTCGCACTGTTGGAAACAGACACCCCTGATTCACACGTTCCTTCCAAGACGTGGGCGCAGATTTCTTTGCCAGAAAGCTGCCTCAGAATTTTACGCTGAAAGAAACCCAGCAAATGCTTTGGAAAAGGTGAGGAAGAAAAACAATCGCAGCAGTTGTGTCTCTTTCACCCACTTGCACCTGCTTTGTGCTCTTTTTGCTACTGAAAATTCAAACTTGCTGACAAGTTCATCGACCTGTTGTTGTGAGCCACGAACCTTCAAGTCGATCAGATTGAGAGCCTGAAAAGGCGAAGACGTCTTTGAAGATGTTCTTAGTCTGTTGCAAAGGAACGAGACCAAAGGAACAACCACAACCTGCGCTCATATTTCTCCAATTTTCGTCTGTGAGCTGTTGTGATGAGACGATGGCAGACAGAGCCCTTCCTACTGCCACAGCTGATCAGGTGGTCCTTGCGTCATGGGCGTCAACGTTTTTCGACTGAAATTGACAGTTGTCATCCAAAACGTCTGCAAGAGGGAGCGCCAAATAAGGCCTGCGGCTCCACTTTGCTGGCAGCGATCAGAGATTCGCAGATAAGGCCCCGTCTGAGCCATTCTCTTTGTTCTTTACATTAGATTCCTTTTCAGTAATTCTACTGTTAGCCCAGTGCACCCATGTCATACCATTTAACACAAAAGACTTAAATGGTTTGACATCAGTGCACTTCCAAAACAGTAGATTACTTGATAATCTACTGTCAGATCAAGAACTCAGACAATGGCACAGCAGGG
>JAAUXT010038915.1_pt1 | contig 10340 bp, 9 predicted proteins | sample 7278171 | NCBI WGS metagenome assembly JAAUXT01 (sample SAMN14350112, study PRJNA611818) | marine sediment metagenome | isolation source: surface marine sediment (1.8m) | place: French Polynesia: Moorea | collected 2018-08 | reverse complement strand
TGTGCTCTTCCTTTCTTTTGGTCACGTATCCGGACATCAAGCGCCCTCAGTTTTCTTAACAACGCTCCCAACCTATGTGTCCCCCGGCCCACACTTCGGAACCCACCCCCCCACCCTACCAGACCCCCCCACCCCCACCCCACCCCCTGCGCTTCCGCGACCATCAGGGTTCCCGCCTCGGAACTTCTTGTTAGTTACGGTTGGACGAAAGTTTCGGTCATCAAGGAAAGCACCGCTTCACAGAAAATGTTGCATTTTATGTCTAAGCTTTGACCAAGGGGTGGGGTACTTCACCCGGTTTTTGTCACGTGGACAGAAACAAATTTGGATAAAATCTAAGCCCTTCCACAGTTTCGTCTCTGCAGAGTTTTCCACTTTTCTCAGCCAGTAGCAACCTGAAAACAGAACAAAACAGCAAATCTATCCAAAAGCCAGAAAAATTTGCAAGCGAACCAAACCTCATCCAAGAGCACCAGCTTGTGTCTTTGTGGAACAAGTCTTTCCGGAGGCATTCGCTGGGTGGTGGAAATGTGTGTGCGAGCCAGGAAAGAGACTACATCTCCAAAAGCCTTTGTTGTCCGTTTTTGGACGGCAGACACTCACCTTTCTTTGCACAACACAACAGACAAACCGATGCATTTGGCCAATTCATCCGCCGTCAGCGAACCTTTGTCCACAACCTGCAAAGTGCAAAGTGAAACTTTAGTTAGGGGAAATTTCTTTGACCTCATACGCCTCCAAGAAGTGATGCGTCTTCACGAATTGCGGAAAGTCGCTCTTGAATGTTCTGGCAAATGAGTTAGCCTCGCAGCTGAGAAAGACATGAATGTTTTCTCTCCAAAAAGCCTCTTCCCGTGCACTGTCCTGTGAAAAATAGAAAACCGACAGGCACTGCAAGTCGGACAAACTTTTGTTTTGAAGAAAACAGCTTCCAAACAAGAACGGTAATCCTCTTTCTGATTTGTATTTGTGCAGATCGGCTGGCCAAAAACGACAGAGTTTGTTTTTGACCAGAGCATCAGCACTTCAAATCAAAACCTTCGTATCCTCCTTACAAGCACGTAACGGTACTTACAGTGTCAGTCGTGTCAATGATAATCTCCTCTTCCCGATGCGAGTCGAGCTGCAAAACCTTGACGCCGCTTTCAAACACACGCATGCGCACTGGCAAGCGCAGCGCGTCCAGTAATTTGCAAGCGTTCACCAGGTCCTCCGGCGATAGCAACTGCCCAAACAAGAATATGTGTCAGTGTGATGCGCCTCACCCCAGGTGCTGCCGCCTGAGCGGTAAGCAAGGTATATTCCACAACTAGAACTCCAGATACAGCTGTACCACCCGATCAATTCACAAAAAATTTCACGCGAAACATTTTTCAACCAAACTATTGAGATCGGAAAGCGCGTGGTTCGCCGTGACACCGGTGGTTGAAAATTTCTCAAGAATTTCTGAAAGTCGTTGCTGAAACAAGTTTATCCAGCCTGAGGGGTCCAGAAACTTGTCCATGAAAAGCCAGAAATGATTTCCCTTTCATGATCACTTGTCAAAAAGCTTCCATGGACCAAGCAAGACAGATAAACTTTTCACTTCAACCTTTTTTCTTTCAAAAGACTGCCCTTCTTGAACAGGGTGTTATTTCTGATAATTTTTGAAAGAAATTTGTTCACCAGAACACTGCAAGACCATTTTTTGAAAACGTGAACATCTGTCAGTGAGTGCGATCAGTGCGCTGCGCTCTTATTACTGAGATGGGGGTCCTGTTCGACGACTTCAGCATCGGCGCGTGCAAAGGCGACTTCTGTGTACACCGTCAACACACAAGCAGCTGAAGCTGATTTTATTTATCCGCAAAGACAAACCTCCATTCCTCTGGCTCTGTTTAGTCTGCAGTAAGCATCAGTTAGCGTCATCAGACCGCCACATTCCTACAAGAAAAATTTACAAGTTTCCTCTTGCAGGTTTGCAAAGAATTCAATTTTAGATCACTGCACTTTGAAACTCACAACACTGATCAACCACCTTGAGCGGCGCTTCCATGAAGGAACTAATCTGCTTCGCGAGTTCTCTGAAGTACTTGTCCCCTGTGCCATGACTCTCTCTGGTGACGGGATCAGCAATCCCCAAGCTCAGCAGGTACGACTTGAAACGCACGGTCTGTGCAACGCCAAAGCACCAATTTATGTGGAAAACAGTCAACTTCGGGATCAACACACACAATGACATCTCCTCACTTTTGTCGGAGGAATAAAACTTGTACAGACCTCATCTTCTGAGATTTCTCCTTTCTTGTCTCTGACTTTGTTCGTAATATCTTTGGATAGATTGACCATATCTTTCGCCTGGAAAGGTACAAATCGAAGTGTTTGTTCTGCACAAAACCTGTGTGGTTCGACATGTAATCGTGATTTCGTCTCAAGGCACTGATCAACACCAACCATTTCCATCAGTTTGTCAAGATCTTCAAACGCCACTGAGATGTTCTTGTCAACCATCTTGCTCTTCTCCTGAAGCTTCTTCTCGATTCCACCGATTCCAGTTCTCACTTTTCTCTGTAAACAGTTGAACGTGACAGAATGTCTTTCAGCCTTCTATTTTTTATCTGGCTGAACCACGACACCGAAGATGACAACGAAATCCTGTGAGAATACGGTGTACTCAAACACACGACGGAATCCAGACTTTAGTGAGGAACAGGAATTCATGAACAACAAAATCTGGACACTGAACAAACTTTCAGGAACCAGTGGCTGAGCACTGGTCGAGAGGAATGACACGTAATAGACAGTCCGTGCACAGGCAGAAAAGAAAGTTGTGCCGTGAGAAGCGTTTGTACCTGAGTGGTCGGGGGCGCGGCAGCTGCAGCAAATTCCCACCTCTTGGTCGACAAGGTTTCCGTCAGACATCTGTGAAACTGCATTATGAAGAGACGTCAAGACTTAAAAGGTGCAAAGGGCGCTCGTGCACAATGAACGTTTCAAACCACTTTTGTTCCACCGCCAATTACAACAATAAAAAATTCGTGTCTCTGGGTATATGGGTGCACGAGGGGACGCGCTAAAGCAGCTGATAACAAGCACAAAAAAACTCAAGTTGGAAGTTGTGCCACACAATCCCGAAATTCCACTCACTTCAGTTTCTCCACCTTCTTTGAATGATAGTCTGATGTAAGAATTGGCACTACTTGTAACTGGACCTGGTGGTCTGTATCCCGTCACACTGTTCAAATGCAAGGCTATCTTCGGACTGAAAATGCAGGAAATGCACGATGTTATTCCAAGTCGCAAAGGTTCCTACGACAACAAAAGCACCAAAATTTCCTGCACCTTTTGTAGAAGCCCGCTGCTTGTTCCTCGTGATATATCACGTATGACAGATGCATTGAAATCACACAGGCCTGAAGTGACAAGGACAATGTTTGGCGCAAGCAGTCAGTTGCCAGTCAGGAATGACGGAACACACACATACACACGTGTACACACACACACACACACACACACACACGCACACACAGAGCTCACTTGGTCCTTGTGGTCCCGCCAAATGAAGCGATGTGTCGTCAAAATCAACCTGCCATGGTCAAATGATGTCTGAAATTTCATGACAAAGTGAAGACTGAGTTGGACATGCCTTTGATGTCAGCATCCCAACTGACCAAGAGCATAAACCCCCAACAGCTTTTCCCAACAAATGGACCCCATGCTGAGTGTGGATCCATGACAAACCTTTGCATCACCGTCATATAATCTAACTCCGTCCTGCTGGCACACTAGTTGCTCATCAGGTGCCAACAAGCCATCAGCCCAAACGAAACGGTCCATTTTTCAAGTGACAAGGTGCACTTCCCGTAGTTTTATTGGGCGCACCTGCTAAATGCAACATGGCGGACTCTCGCGAGCTGCAAATTTTGACATTTTGTCCAGTGATGCAATTTTGAAAAAAAATTCGATTTGTTGACGGTAATTGCGGCAGTAGCTTGGCGATAAAGAGTACATTTGAATTTGTTGTCTTTCTTCGAAATGGAAAGGATAATTTCAGAATAAAAATAGTTGTCAAGTGCGAGCTCAAGGGTTTGGTTTCCGGACAAGATTGGCTTCTTCAAGGGCACTGTTATTGTATGTGAACCCTGGGAACTTCAAAATGTTGTCTCGGATAGCAGTCCGGGCCAGGCCACTGATGCGACAAACAAATGGTGAGAAGAATTATCAAAATTGCACAGGAAAATTCCTTTGTGGCAGTGCGTGCTGATGACGAAGGTGGTTCGCATTCAGTTCCCATTCGGAGATTCATGTTTCCGAATCTTATGTTAGATCTTACAAGTGTTTTTTTGAGCAAACCAGTCACCTCAAGTTTTAGATTCAAGTTTTAGATTCAAGTTTTCACTTGGGTCACATCAAATGACTATCTAGATCCAGTGTGTTTTTGTGTGTCTTCAAGTCAACGACCGCGGTGTTTGCCAATGGGCTGAGAAATGACACTGGCCTCGCATTCATGCTGGGGCTTCTGTCGCTCGTCATGAGAAGCAAAGTTCAAACCGTTTGCCTCATTTCTTTTGCGCACCCGTGCTTCAACAACAACAGACTGAAATCGATTGCAATCAAGAGGCTTTGTGCTGCTGACCGACAGAACTGAGATCACCACCGTCTGCCGAAACTGCCAGATCTGGATTCGATTCGAACACAGCGAGATGAAAGATGATTTGTCTCACGCCTCATGTCTTGTTTTTCAAGTGCGATACATCTTCAACGATGACTGGGTGAAGACGCATCCGAAGGAGATTTTCGTCACCTTCAAGAAGACTCTGAACGACCTCCCCGTGCCGGCCGGGTCCTGGCAGGAGTCGTACGAGGCGCGCAACCGCAAGTGGAATATAATGCTGGCCGCCAGCGTCACTTTGTTCGCTTCTGTTATGGCTTTGGTGAGTATCAAGCGCTTTCAGTCACGAACGACATTGACATCGACGCAGCATGATGCGTACAACGGTGGTCGATTTTCTGTGGTGCACTGTCAACTGGAGTCTTTTGGTGATTTATGTTGGGCCCCCAGTGTGGCAATAACTCGGTCGCGTTGAGTTCGGGGACTCAGTTTCGTTCTGGCTGGGTCCGACCAGTGGGGGACAGAGCCGCCTTCAAAATTTTTAAAAAAAAAAAAGAAAATGAAAACATTGCGCGAGTGAGTAAAAGGTGAAAACGTGTTTCCAAGGGAGAGATGGTTGGTTCTGTCCGCACTCTGCATTCTGATCCAAACTTGGGACAGGATGCTGTTTCTGTTCGGTTCTGGGTGGATGAGTAATGCCCCTTCACATTTGATTCGGGACTCCGGAAACAGGCGACGACGAAGCGTCGCAGTCAGCGCATGCAAACAGGTGAACACCGCCCCACCTGAATTTGGAACAATTTCTCAGCCAGGCAGGGTGGGCTCGTTGGTTAGTTACGTTGTGATGGCTGCCTTGCATTTCCTTGTCAAAGCTGCTCGTCACGACGCTGGTGGGTGTTCTTGTGTTCACTAGTTCATCGTTTCAGATGTGGAAGCTGGGAAGCTGGAACTTGCACTATAAACCCAACTACAAGACGTTGGATATCGACCCCACAGTACCAATGCGCGAGAAATACCCCGACAAGATGCCGGCATACCACGCAACGCGGTTTTGAGTTCGTCGGGACGGTTGACATGAACATTGAATTCACCGTCACCAGACCGTTCGTGACTGTTGTGTTGTCCTGAGGAGAAGCAAAGACGGACAAAACTGGAACGAGTGGATTTCATTTGCAGCGACTGTGGAGAAATTGTCAGTTCAGTTTCATCTTAAATTTGAAACTGTAGAATAAAAGCCAAGAATGTGAACAAGGGCATCATCGTCGTTTTCCGTTTGAGTGACAGTGAGCATTTGGTCGAATCGTTCTGATCGGGGAAACCACGGTGAAATAAAAACATTCTCAGGACAAAGAGAATGCACCAGCCTCAGCACTAGTTTTGTTTCGAATAGACATTTAGTCTCGCTGCTAAGTTACGAGGGTCCAACAAGGACCAAGTTTACTTTCTGCCAAACAACAGAACGAGATAACTGTAACTGCCTGTCACGTGTCGCGTTCATTTCTGCATTACGTTCCATTGGCCCACTATCAAGGCGTCAGAGGGCGGCGTGAATCAGAACAAAAAGGCTCGAACGTGTGCCAGTCCCTTCTGTTAATTAAAACAGTGGTCAAAATCAAAAGATTTGTCAGGAAAGAGTTAACCTGTGAACGTTCTTCCGCGCTTCTCTTCGGATCCGTATTTTGCTTGCTTATTTCGTCCAGTCAAAAAAAAACACATTTCTTACGGTAAAATAGGATTTACTCGTAAAACCATGTCCAGGAACACGAGGTCACGCTTCCACAACGTGCATTTCTGGACTGAAACCACTCACAAACGAAGTCGGTGTTTGTCGCCGTGTCTACGTTTCTGCGAACGCAAAGACACCTATGATTAGTGCGACAATCATATGTTGTCCACACGCACCAAGTTTCGTGTTCGACTGCGAAAGAAGTACCACACGAACTTTTTGATTGGAACCCTCCTTATCACAAATGCACCAACGCGATTCTGTCCCGTTCCGACGCTGACCAAGAGAGCTGCCCAGAGTTCTGGCGTCACATAGCAGCTGCGCGACACGGTCGGAACGTACACGAGATCGTTTCAGTTGTCCTCTTCCTCGGCCGGTTCTCCGTGAATCCTGAACAACTTCGAAACATCGTTGAGATGGTCCGCCTTCACCCCTTCTTTCAAGATCTGCAGAGAAGAATGACTGAATGCAATTCGTGACCAAAGCAGAAAATCTTGTACAAAGTGGCGGTTATTTCAGTTGGTCGCAGGCCAAGAAGTTCGGTTCTTGAATCTACCTACCTTTCTGGCAATGGGCATTTTGTTGAAAACATTCCACATGACGATGCCGACGACAATGTTGTCTCGCAGGTAGAAGACGATGCCTTTGCCGTAGTCTTCCGCACCAGACGGGTTCGACACTGACGTGAAAGTTCCAGTGCTGTCGCGGGCGACCTGCAAGAGAGTGCGGTTTGGTATTTTGAGCCCAAACAAGCGCTAACAAGGGTCTCGATGTTTTTGAGGAATCGCAATCTACAGCGGGCTTCGTGATGACATCTGGACAAAGGCATTGCCATTTGCTTTGATTTTTTGATGCAGAAAAACGCCTCAACAGCCACATCTGCAGCATCTTCAAACTCACCCTCTCAGTTTCTGAGCGCAGACCTTCGCCGGACTGTTCCACGACGGCTTTCGGAGTGTCCTGTTCTCCAGCCTTTGCAAAAACGCCGACTGTCGGCAGCTCCGAATCGACGATACCGATCGCCTCGTACCCCACGTCGGGACCCAAGTCGGACCTGAACCGACCGAATAACAGTCACTGAATGCACAGCAACAAACAAACGCGTTGAAAACGGGGTAGAAAGACGAGCGAAATTGTCAAAGCAAACAAGCTCTCACCAAAACATGGACTGGTGCCAATAAGGCTTGCCGGCGCCTGTCATATTTTCTCCAGCCAGACGCCCGCTTACGACGGCGTGGTCGTGGTGCTCCACTCGACGCCGACCAAGTTTGATGTCGTAGAAACACGCTGCGTCTCCGGCCTGAAACAGACCAATCCCAAGCGTGAAATCGGCACTGGCAATTTCGGAGTTGTGAAACACGGGGAAATGTTTCGCTGTTTCAGGTCACGAAAAGCGTCCTTCCAGTGAGACCGTTTGTCACAGCTTACCACCCAGACGTTGGAGCGTGCTTCTAATTCAGCATTCACAAGGAATCCTCCGTGCTGTGTGTCCAATTCTAGTCCCGCTGACTTGAAAAGTTCAGTGTTGGGTTCCAGACCCACTGCCACCACCACATGATCGACGGATAACTGCAAATCAATAGATTTAGTGAAGCAGAGCGAAGTATCGGATGCGCCTCATCCAGTTTTGCTCGTGGAATGCACCAAAACAAGTTTTGACTGTACCTTTTGACCATCACTGAGCGTCAAGTTCACTTTGTTGTTCGCTGAATCGAACGCGCACTCCTTCACCTGGGTTCCAGTTAGCACATCAACACCCTCTAAAAATGTATAATTGCGCCTGTCTGAGACCTTTCTTCCTTTTCGAAATCTGTTTGATCTTGTTGAAAACCTTATCTGTGACAAAGAACTGTCACAACTGTCAGCTCTATGTTCTCACCTTTCTTCACTTTCGCCGTCGTCCACTTGCTCAAGTATTCAGGCAAAACTCTTCCCATGTTGCCTGCAAAATTCAAGACCTCGTGTGAAAACTAAGCGCACATCTGTTCCGTTTGAGCAAATTCGCGGCAGAAATTCTTTGGGTTTGGGTCAGGGTTAAGTCTCACTTACCGATTTCTGGAAATGCCTGGTACACTTTGAAATTCTTCTCTTCACCTGAAAAAGAGCTTGTACTTGTGAAAGGGCAACGGTTCCTTACTTTGCCCTGATTTCATGCACCGAATTTGGTCTTCTACTCGTGATCCACACCTTTTTTTCCAAGAGCACATGCCAGCTCGCTGCCCAAAAATCCTCCTCCGATAATTGCCACAGATTTCAAGGAGTCGGTGACGTCGTTCAATTGCTTGAAGTCTCCAGCCTGAAAAAGAAGACTCTTCTTTCCACAACAACCAACCACCGTGGTGCACCATCAGATCAGACACCTTCAGAAGCACAACCATTTCAGAAATAGTTCACAGAGGCACCTGGGAACAAAAGAAGAACCCGATCACCCGCTTCGGCTGCAGCAAAGGATGTGAAACACGATCACTTACGGTTCTGAAGAGCGTAACGCGTTGTGCGACCTCAGATCCGGCGTCCTCAATGACCCTAAGGTTTTTGGGTCTCCCTCCGGTCGCCAACAAACACTTGTCGTAGCTAATCTCAGTGCCGTCGTCCAACTTCACAGACTTCTTTGCCACATCCAAGTCTACAACCTACAGTCCTGGCTGTGTCATTTTAAAATTTCTCGTGTTGCTTTCAAACGATCCGAAAACCCAAACAAGCAAACAGGATCTCTTCACCTTTCTTCCCTTGAGCACAGCAACACCTCCGGTTTCTCTGGACGAGAGATCTCTTGGTTCACAATAAAATGCTTCCTTTTCATAGAAAACGCTGAAAATTAGAAAATATTCTCTCAAAAGGTGTGGCAAAAACAGTCGATTTTGAATTTTCCGAAAGCACTCCTTGCGAGAAGTGTGATGTTCAAGGTCAAACCTCCTCTCTTTGCCGTTCCACTGCTTGAACCTGAGGTCGCGGACGGCTGCCTGGTCGTCGCTGTACCACAGCTCTTTGGACAAAGGCGGCCTCATGTACGGGTTGCAGCCCTCCTCGCTGATCAGCAGCACCTGCAATGAACAACTTTGTCAAAGACGTGCATTTGCACCAGTGAGGTTTGGCTCTCCATACGAGTAACCTTTGCTTCTCGACTTGTGTCACACAAAGACATTGCCTGAACTCAAATTTCTTTTCTGTTTCCCAGTAACAGAAATCTTGCAAGGCTCCAAGAACACAGCCCATTGGTTTAAAGAACTTTGTTGATTTGAGATTCAAAGCGATTCGCACCTGAGCCTTGGGGTCGCGACCGCGAATGGATCTGTACGCGGCAAAAGCTGCCGTGCCGGCACCGACGATGAGGTAGGTCACTTTGTCCGGTACTGCAGGTTCTTCTCCAGACTTCGCCGTTGCAGCTGCCGCCGCAGGTGTTGCAGGGGAAGGCGGTGGTTTGGCGGGTTCTTGAGGAGCGGGACTTGGTGGATGCGGCTCAGAAGCGGGAGGCTTTGTGCTCGTCACTGGCGCGGGCGGAGGCGCAGTGTACGACACAGGGACCACAGCAGGGCCGTCTGGAACACAGAACGTCGCATACAAGGTTGAACCAGTGACAAGCGACTGCCATTTCCATCCAGTGTTTGTCACACCCAGGAGAAGACGCACCCGAAAATAAACCCAGGTTTGGGAGTGTTGATGCGCTTTTGAGACAATGACAAAACTCACTCGATAAAAGATGCACCCACATTTCTTGTGCTCCCTTTCTCCAGGGACAACAAGAATGCTACGCATAAAAAGCGTGTGGTCGATACAAACGTTCGCAGTTCATAAACACCTTCAAGATCAGAGGAGCATGCTCTGAATCATTGTGAGAAGCAAGATATTACCATTTTGAAAAATTGTTCCTAGACCCACTTTTCAGCCAATGTATAATATGATGGTCTCAGTATAATTTTTGCCTCATGCAAATTCATCTCATGTGGTAGATTCACTGAACGGATGATTAGGGTGTTCTTCATATGTGTGTCCTAGCACAAGTCTGCTTTGGTGAATTGTCAG
>JAAUXT010152488.1_pt1 | contig 10342 bp, 11 predicted proteins | sample 7278171 | NCBI WGS metagenome assembly JAAUXT01 (sample SAMN14350112, study PRJNA611818) | marine sediment metagenome | isolation source: surface marine sediment (1.8m) | place: French Polynesia: Moorea | collected 2018-08 | reverse complement strand
TGTCTGTCTGTCTGTCTGTCTGTCTGTCTGTCTGTCTGTCTGTCTGTCTGTCTGTCTGTCTGTCTGTCTGTCTGTCTGTCTGTCTGTCTGTCTGTCTGACTGTCTGTCTGACTGTCTGTGGGATACAGGACCAGAACCTAAACTTTCAGGTGTCCTTTCACGCAGACACAAACCAATTGTTCCAAGCAAGTCAGATAGTGGTCTTGGAACAACCACCACACCCTGTAAGAAAAATTCATTTTTGCTAAAACTGTGTAGATGTGCTACTTTGTTGTAAAAATCCCTACTCACTGATCTGAGGTCGCACAGTGTGGGAGGATTGCCTTCCCTGGACACTAAAGTTTGGACGGTGGTCAATCGGGGTCCAGGGTTCAACCTGGGTGGTTGCGGGGGCCGGGTGGAACCTACGGGCCCACCCGTCACGACCAAGACGGATGGCTTCACCCGACCATACCGCTCAAAGGCCACAAAATTCCTTGTCATTCAGCAACAAGACGAAGCGATTAGTCTCCTGTGTGGGTGCGGCGGCGCGGAAGACACCGATTCGGGTACAGTTACAGCCGTTGCCTGGCCTCCTCAATACGGAGGCTCGTTCGTCTCCATCGCCTCATTGCCGACTCATCATTTGATTCCGGACTCACAAAAGGACAATCTGGGGACAATGACAATGTCCAACACCTCAGTCGCTGGAAGACATGGGAATAACAGTTTTTTTCGATGATCGCTCTGGCGAGAGTCTGTGTTCTGAGAACCCTTCACGTTCTTTTCTTCTCTCCCTTGGTTCGGATGCAAGAGAATCTGGCTCGCTCTTCCAGAGGATTTTCGGTTTGTTTGTTTTGCGGGTTCATGTTGACTCAGCTCCATCTTTCTCTCGAATGAAGTTGCACAGGATCTCGCAACACACACACACACACACACACACACACACACACACACACACACACACACACACACACATACGAATGAAATCCCCGTTTGGGAGGAGGAACAAAACATTTGTGGTTTCTTTGCAACAAGTTTTGATGTTGGAATGACCATCCTTGGCGTGTCGCAGCACCTGTGGAGTCTGCTGCGCGAAACAAGGAGTCGGAAATTCTTATTAAAACCGATTGATTGCAGTAAATGTGCCACGCAGGGCAACAATGATTGATTTCATATTCATGAAGCTCGGAGAATCAATTTGAACGCGTAACGATTTTCCTTCGAGCCCTCTTTCAAACTTGTCGTTTCACCCCGCATGAATTTATGAGGGTCATTTGGAGGCGGTTTGGAGAAACAGGACGGTGCTTCTGATGATGGACTTCGCAACAGTGCGAAGATCCTCAGGACAGGCGCTTATGCAAATTGCGTGTGGCTCCGCGGACAAAAGACAACCGACACCAAATGACCAGATTTCTTCAATGCCTGTGGAACGAAATAAAAATCTAGTGGTTTGAGGTTCGTTGACATTGATCGTGTGCCTGCGTGAACCTCTGTCTGGGTGCCTTGTCATCATGGACATGTGCGCACCTGCATTTTCGTCCGTTGCGTGGCTTCTGGCAGAGCTGCCTCAAGAAGACGAAAGAGACGCCAGTGAGTCCGCACGGAGGCTTCATAGTGTCCTCAGGGTTCTTAAACCTTGGTGGGGGGGGACGTTTCAATCATTTCCAAGGAGATTCTGTTGTTCGCAAGTCCAGTGCTATGCAGTAACGCAGGAAAGGATGCGCGAGTGGTTTTCATTTAAACTTGTGTCGTGGGAGACGAAAGAGGACGAGGCGACAATCGTCCGTCCTCAAGGAAACTACATAAGTTGGACATCTCAAAAATAGACTCCAAGAAGTAATTTGGGGTGTCGAGTCATTACCATTTTCCAGGGGTTTGCCGCGGTGCCTTTTTGCACAAAATTTGTATGCAAATTGGATGCAAAATGTTGATGCTCGGATCGGTCTCTGAATCTCAGAAGATGGGGCCGAATTAATTGAAACTGAGATGATAACTGGCTGTGATTAATATACATGAGTTCTTTCATGTTCTTTTCGTAACCGCTTAAATGTTGTAGCACTCGTGCATGAACGAAGTTTTCTGAAAGAAAATAGTCAATAAACACATTTCCTCATTGATGGCTTTGTGATACTGATGGTGTGGTACTGTTTCTAAAAGTCTTTAGATGTGTGAGGTATTTATTTCGAAGATGAAAGTGACTCAAGTGATTTTTTTATTCTGAGACGTTGATGTGTTCTCCACATGCAAATTGGACTTTTTGAGATTAGAAGATGAAAGGTCTGTCTGTCGGTGATACCTTCGAATGGTTCCTCTCCTGGAATTCCAGATTTCATTGAGGAGCAATGAAGACTCACAGAGAGTCAAACCGCAGCCCGTGCAGATTCAAACTCTGTGGAACCTCAGTGCCAACCAACACTGATTCAACTTTCTTGGGGTCACAACACCACTCGCATCTGGACCTCATTGTTGTGGAAGACAGTCAACAAAAATTTTTCCCATTCAATCACACAACTCCTTTCTCGACCGAAGGTCTCGAAAAGTCATTGTGTGATTTCACAGGAACTTGTATCTCATCCTGTTCGACGACTCACGGAGCATTGTTCAACACCGCTGCTTTACCTACGATCACTTTGTTGCTGGACGACAGACGTATTTGACCAAGGAAGAACTCTTTAACCTGACGAAGGAGGGGTTCTTTGGTGGAGGGTGCATTTCTCATCTGCTGTCCTCTGTCGTTTTTGAGTCCCATTTGGTTTCTCGTAGCCCGACATCTGCGCTGCATTGTGCGCCACCACCTCATAATGCTGGGTTTGCTCCTCAGATGGCAGTCGCGTACGGTCCGCACATCCCTGCCAAGCTGTACTTGTTTTGTCCTTTGTAATCACGCTATTTTATTCTCTTCAGCTCATTCAGAGCTCAGGGGCGACAGGAGCCCGAAATGATTTCTGCAGAGGAGCACGCTGTTTCGAACCTTGACGCACAGATTCAGACAGACTCTCAACTGTGGCACCGTGTGTTGAACAAAAGAAAGGAAAACGAGATATTGAGCCTAATCTAGTTGGCAAGACGAAATATGTATTTTTTATTTGGAAATTTCTCAAATTTGACATTGACACCAATTGTACAGTCAGGTTGGCACATCGCACATGCTAAAGTAATACTGATGATAAACAACTAGCTTTCAACAATACGACTAGAATCCGAAATACTGGCCTCATGTCTGTTTCTTCAGCGCACGGGAAGTCGCTCAACAAAACTGGCAGTCGTCCTTCCGTTGGGCCTCTGCCTCTTGGGTCCGAATCACTGACACCAAAGGGAACTCAAATGATGCCTCTACAAGTCGGTCTGCGATACATACGAAGGACACACACGAAATAACACACACGAAAGGGACGAGGGACGAGGTTGTTTTCATGTTTGTTCTATCAAGATTCGCATAAATTAATGTACAGGTATACACAACATTCCCAAACCCAGGTTCAGCTTGAATCTGGCAATTGCAGAGCACAATTTGCTGGTAGATCTTCTTTGTGCTGTGCTGAGCGGATGGATCCCGAGCTGTTCTGCTTTCCGCACTCAGAAATGACATGAACGACGAAGAAGCGAAAATCTCCAACCTGTCCAAACATTTCTCAGTGTTTTGTTCGGATTGAAAAATACTGAGCACGTGCTGGAATGTCCTTTTCTGGACGCTTTCAGAAAACGTGCTTTTGCATCAGATTCCGTTGTTCTGTTGTTCTGCCCCTCCCCCCGCCCAAAAAAACAAAACAACCCCGGAACCAGTCCTGCAAAGCGAGGAATAGCAACGGCTTGGATTCCTGTCTTCTGACTGGTGATCATTGCACAGTCTGGAGAACAGCACAGTGAAGGAACCATTTCCCTCGTCAGAATGCATTCATTGTCACGTCTGCTTTTCAGAGTCAGTGACCTGCAGTCTGTCGGGCCGCAGTTCTGTGTTCGCTTGGAACTCACTGGGGCTCTTTTGACTTGATGTTCAGCTGGTGCTGTCACGACGGCAGCGAAATGTTTCAGCAGCCGCAGTCTCGCTCCGTGGTTGTTGGTTGCGCTCACTCGTGGTTCAGAAGAGCGCGGCCGTGAGCGGCGGTTTGGAGTCGATGGTGGTGGCGCGGGGCGGCACGACGTGGCCTCCGGGCGTGTGGTTCGGGTTCGTGAAGTCGGTGGACGTGGGCGTGAGCACATTGGAGTAGGGCCCGGGCAGGGGCGGCGAGGACAGCGCGGTGGGCGGAGGTGGCTGCATGCCGCCCGCACTACCCGCACCTCCGCCCTGCCCAGCGTTTGCGTTGCCACCCAGTGAATTGCCGCCCTTGGACACGCCGCCCGCGCCGTGACCACTTGATGTCCAGTTCCCGCCGCCACCGCCGCCCGACTTGGCGTCTGTGTTGTTCGTCTTCACTGCAAAACAGGAAGAAGTTGCACCTTCTGTTGCGCTGAAGACCCAAATTGGTAAGAAAGACACACTCATTCTTTTGGATGGATTCAGGTTGTACGAGCGTTATCCGTCTGTGACCAGTACAAGTCTGCACGTACTGGTTCTTGACATTCTGGTGTCGAAGTGCAGGGGCGGACCCAAAAGCGTCTGGCGGCCAGGGCCCATTGACACACCCCCCCCCCCCCAAGGGAGAAGGCCAAAATTTTGTGTTTGCTTTTTTCAAACCAACACGCACAAAATTTGCCACATTTCAGAGGAAATCGAATCGCCCTTCCAGGAGAATGGGCCTCTCCAATCGCCAGATTTACCCTTGGAGTGCTTGGAATGTTGCTGAGGAAAGGAATGGGTTGGTCGTGAATGTCTCGAATTTGCAGAATCACCAGACTTGTGTTGCTCAAGAACAATATGCAGCGAATGTCAGGGCAAAGAAAGCTGCATGCGCAACTCACCGCTGTCTCCGCTCTGCTTGCTCTTGTCCTGCTTGCTGGGCGGCAGCTCCTGTTGCTTCGTCTCGTTGTTGTTATTATTGTTGCTCTGTTGTTGCTGTTGTTGCTGTGGGTTCTGACTCTGGTTCTGCTGTTGCTGCTTGAGGCGTTCCATCTTGCGAAACTTGGCTCGCCGATTCTGGAACCAAACCTGGAAAAGAAGATGAACATAACCTTGACCGATGGTTTTCAATTTTCTATCACGGAACAGAGTGCAGCAGCGGTTCGTGACACGACCTTTCCTTTCTACTTGCGGGGTTGATTTTTTTACCCCACAGTTTACAAACCGACACGAGAGACCTCAACCACAACTGGAGTTCAAGTGACAGTTTTGAAGCACAAGATCCATCACATGTACGCTCGTTCGCATGATTCTTGAGCACTGTCGTGCGTGAGATCAACGCAAAAATATTTTGATAAATTTATCGATGAATAAAAAATCTTAATCTGAATTGTGTTTCCACAAAGCTACAACCTCACGTTGGCCACTGCGGGGAGTCATCTCTTTCTGTTTGGCACTCCAAAGAGTGTGTGAAAAAGAGTTGAGAAAACGTTCTGTTTTGCTTTCAAAAAGTTCGATCGCGACCCGACCGATTTTCACAGCAGTGAAATGCCTTCCGGACTCCTTTGCCTCATCAGCTAAGAGCTTTTCGCAAAAACATTGCTGTTGCCTGGAAAACGAGTTGGTGACAAGTGCCAACAGTTTGACTGCGAACAGACACTTTCACTAAGTGGTTCTGAACACTTTTGGAATATTTTGCACACCAGAAAAACAGACGTTCTTGCTTTTCTATTGATTCTATATTTCACACCAGGCGTGTCATTCAAGTTGCGTGACATTATCTTGCTCTCGTGGGTTTTGCTTGATGCAGGGGGCGGATCGGTCGGTTCGGACCTGTCTTCCAAATTATGTTCTCCGTTTTGCCCTGTCAGGCGCCAATTTTCCATGTCTGCGTATGACTACGTTCTTTGAAGTGGGGGTCCGGCCCCCACGTGTCGGAGCGCCTTTGGACGAAGTCCTGAACTCCAAAAAGCAACAAAATTTTTTTGGCACAAAGGAGGTGAGGTCCTTTCATGGATGTTGCGTGGTCAGTTCCGTCGCTTCCTTGGAAAAGCAAGAGATTTGACAGATGGAGTGAGGATGGGTCAACAGCAGCAGTCCACTTGGCTGCAGGTGCGATTTTCCTGCCGGAGTCCTGGGCTACTGCAAATGTGGATGGCGGACCGAGGTTAGATGGCCTGTCGAAGGTCAGGAAATGTTTTCGCTGTTATTGGAAATTCCCTGGAGGCAAAACTGTGGCGGAGTTCACAATTATGAGTCAGGAAGAATCAAGTCAACGGAAGGCACGTCAGAGAGCATGACTGTGTCAGCTTCGTCTCCTGCAGACCACGCAAGCGTGGTTGGTTGCAGTAGTTTAGTTGTCTCAGAAAGATGCTCTTGTGACACGCCGCCTGCTCAACTGAGGTCGACAAGAATCACCTGCAATTATTCTTTCTTGATAAGAAAGCGTTGCTTTACACGGAACTCGCTTTCGGACATCGGGACTTGGAGAGTCGATGCGCACACAGCGGTGCCCCCGAACTGTCCGGGTGGGTGAGGGAGGCCGGGCGGGTGCGTCCAGCCGCCGGGGGAGCCCCGCGTCCTGCGGGGCCCCATCCATTACTCACCGACAATTTAATTCAATTTAAAGCAGCTTGGCCGCATCAGTGCGCGGAAGCCTGGCCGGTCCCCAGGGCTTCCCTCTGCTCTGCCCAATTCCACACTCTCCTCAATTTTTACTGCCTCCCCGGCGCAGGAAATCACGCTCGCTTCTCTCCCTGGATATGCTGACCAGACAACGTACTGAATTTTATTTTCAGACAAAACGGAACTCTTGCGAAATTCATATTTACCAGGTTGGGTCGCAACAAAACCTATCTATCAGGGAACTTCCTTCTTTCATAGATCTCGACGCCTTCGCTGGGCGTGAGTCTCGCAGCCTGCGTCTCACAACGTCTGCGCACAGCGCTCATTCAGCGCCATCAACACGACCCTCGATTCAGCTCCACCAAGCTGCCCACCCAGGCCGAGCGCCATCAATTATTCAGGGCGCGGGCAGCGCCAAACACGCCGAGCAGAGACGAGGCGCGGGGTCAGCGCCGCACTGCCGGGACCCGCCCGGCGCAGCGCCCATATGTATGTATGAGCTGCAGATGGTGTCCCCCGCAGATGGGACGACGGCGCTCATCTACTCGAGTGCGAATGTTTAAAATTCTCCTTCTTTGTCTGCCTAATCGGCCAGAAAAAAAAAACAAACTTTCGTTTATGATTTGAAGATGATTCGTTTCGAGAGAAAACAGTTTCCCTTTCGTGTGTATTTTTCACAAATCTCAACTAGTGCGAGTGCAAATAAACTTGTAGAATGCACCACTGAGCTCCTGCAACTTTGGATGATTTCCATGTTTCCGAGATGGTCCAAGCAACCAGAAAGTGCGAGCAGTGGAAAAATTATTCAACCTCAAAATTTGAAGGTTTTTCGGTGTCCTCATTTCACAGGGCGGTTTCAATCGCCGCTGAAGTGGGATCACCACCCCTCAACACACGGTGCGTAATGCCCCACTCAACCTCCAATCAAACTGCAATTTAACGCCACTCGCTTTATTAAAATGGCCTTCTCATCACAGTTATGAATTGAAGCGACCATTTGGTGAGAGCCTCCTCCAGCGGCTGCTCCTCTGCCTCACACGAAGTCCTGCCTTGTGTGTTGACTGGCCACAAAACGTGACTGATTCCTGACAAGGATTCCACCACTTGGCGAGGCAAAGTGACCTTGGGCATGTACGCCGTTTCCGCATTCAGGATGAATTCCTTTCAACACCAAGTGCTCCATTTCCTGACGCTGACACTGCAGATGTCCTGGCTCTCTCCTCTCTTTGTGTTCTCTGTGAAGATTCCAGTGATCAACATGCAGCTTTGAAGACTGAACATGCACGACTGCGCAGTGGCGGGGACTGATGAGGAATGTTCTTGTTGACAAAGGTTGTGCCTGACTTGTTTTTGTCCCTGTGTTGTTGTCGCTTTTCGCTTCAAGTTTCAATATTTTGCGAAATTGTGCACGAGTTTCTGTTGTTTTGAACACAATGGGTGGACGAAAGTGCAGACTGAACGAACGAAAGAGAAATCGTGCTGCATTTTGACAGAGTATTGATGATTCTCGAACGGGCCACTTACACCTGCTTATCGAATGCTTCTGACTTACTCTTCATGCATACTCCTACTAACTTGATAATAATATTCAATAATATTCACTGCAATCTTATTTCGTGTTTAAAATGTGATTTTGGGGCACGCGAAGCTGTGGTGGGGTCACACACTCGCGGGTTATGTATGGCTGGGCTGGCGGCGCGCAAATTCGGTTTGCGAAGAGCAGCTCGGAGCGTGTAATGAGATTTGCCGCGGGGAGCGAGGCTGCAGCTCGCGGCCGACGGAGCCGCGGCTTCGGCGGCGGGGCCCGAGGACTCGGCCGGGAGACTGCGAGGCTGCGAGTCGGGTCTGGGGTGCAGCCTGAACGTAAAACATTTTCACTTCTCCGGTCGTATGTTGTGTATGTGTGTGTGTCATAATTTTTGAACGCTTCACGTGGACGTGTGTGTGTGCGTGTGCATGTTCTGTCTGTGTGCACGATGTTGTATGAAAGTGTGTGCACATGTGTGTGTGTGTTGTGTGTGTGTGTGAGAGAGAGAGAGAGAGAGAGACACACACAGAGAGAGAGAGAGCTTTTGTACTCGTAGTATCTTGTGATTTGTATTCGTGTTGAGTGGAATTTTCACGTGGGCTAGAATTTCAAATTCCGCGTGGAAAAGCACATTTTGTCTGAGGATGAAAAATTGCGCTTCTTGGTCATTGAACACGACTGACGTGTGGTTCTCAAGAAAACCAGTTCCTTTCAGATTTTCTCCCGTATTGTACGGGACGCAGGCTGTCGCTCCCTCCCTCCCCTTCCCGCCCGTTCCTGCAGATTGGCGCGGGGTGCACCTCGAGGCCCGTCTGGCTTGATGTACGAGTCCCGTGGCCTGTGAGTGCGGCCAGTAATGGAAGCAGTTCCGCTAAACTCCGCGCCGCCGGGTCCTGTACGCCTCGTGAAGTAACCGCAGAGATGCAGAGTTCGGATGTTTTTGCTCAATCTGAATTTCTAGAGGAAGGTATGGCGATCCAGAATTGATCTATCGAGTTGGAAAGCATGGAATCGACTCAGCTGATGTCGTCATCTCCAGAAATTCAGACGTGCAGCTTTAGCAAAACGCTGGTCTCAGCAGACCAGCTCCATGCACACGTCTACCTCACGATCACACACACACACACACACACACACACACCATACTGAAATTCCACATTTAACATCAGAGAGCAATTTTTAGCAATCCATGACGTGAACAATCAGGACACATCGAAGCGGATCATTTCTAGGTTGGTTTGATTCCCTTCCGGATGCCACCTCCTGCAGGATGTGAGATGTACCGGTTTGTGGTTTAGTGGTGCTGATGACCTGGCTAGATTGTGTGACGGGCCGTTTGATGGTATCTGCGCCGCGGCCTCTGAGCTCCATTTTGGAGCTGCCAGCTTGAGACATGCCAGGCGCCTTGGAGGCCCGGCCCCCACGGACCCTGCTGCACAGTTCACCCAGGCTTCTTCGTCTTCTCTCAACTTCCTACATGATATTTTCGTGACAATGGCGAGGCGTGCAGTAATCTTGAATGATGACAGGAAGAATCCCGTGAACCCGTTTCGTCCGGATTTTCTTCTTTTTTATCAAGTCTCGTCTTGTTTCTGGGCTGCTGTTTCTTTCTTTTGGTGTTGTTTTTGAAAAACTGTTCCACGCTCAAAGTAATTTGAAGTGAAGGTGTGACTTTCTTTCAAAACGACAAACAAAAGGACTTGGACAACGTTCAGGATGCACATTCGCTCTGGTTCTCTTTCTGAAAAAATCAAATTCACACCCCACACTCAGCACATTTTCCAGTGTCGTGTTCCAGTCAGTTCGTTTCACGAGGAAACACAAATACAGCAGTGAAATGATGAAAAATCGTCTGCACAAATTGTGAAACATCGCCCACCAGTTCGATGAGGGAATCTTTTGAGTGCGGTGCTGACTCGTCTGGAGCCAGCTCACAGAGCTCAAGACCATGAGATGAGGTCAGGTGAGGCAGGTGATGTAAGGTGGAGGTTAGGTTAGGTGAGGTGAGGTGAGTGAGTGAGTGAGTGAGTGAGTGAGTGAGTGAGTGAGTGAGTGAGTGAGTGAGTGAGTGAAGGAAGGAAGGAAGGAAGGAAGGAGTATTACGAGGCTTGTCCTTTATATTTCCTTCTTTTTGCATTTACGGTGTTCCACACTGATCAACCACTTCTTCTGTCAGTTGTTCCTTTCCTTCTGGATGGGACCTCAGGTTT
>JAAUXT010129182.1_pt1 | contig 10343 bp, 13 predicted proteins | sample 7278171 | NCBI WGS metagenome assembly JAAUXT01 (sample SAMN14350112, study PRJNA611818) | marine sediment metagenome | isolation source: surface marine sediment (1.8m) | place: French Polynesia: Moorea | collected 2018-08 | reverse complement strand
GTGGGAAATACGCCGGGAACATTGGCGGCCCAATACTCCCGCCATTCGGGATACCTGAGCTTGGATCGAGTTTACTGATCTAAAGATGCCTATCAGCTTCCGTTATTTGACAACACGAGTAGAATATTAGCACCGAAAACTCTTCTAAAACTTCGGGTCACGCCAACGGGTTCTCAATAACTGCTTCCGTCGCCATGCTATCGAGATATCTTACCGAGCTCTGGATTATCCTCCTGGATCTTTCACCGGCACTCCTGCTGGGCCTGCTGCTGGCGGGCATCCTGCGGGTGTTTCTACCCCAGGGTCTGATCCGTGCGCATCTCAGTCAAGTGAGCCTTGGCAGCACCGTTCGTGCCGCTCTTATCGGTGTACCGATGCCCTTATGCTCCTGCGGCGTAGTCCCAACCGCTATTGGCCTGCGCAACCAGGGTGCGTCCAAGGGCGCGACGACGTCCTTTCTCATCAGCACACCCCAGACCGGCGTCGACTCCGTACTGGTCAGTGCTTCTTTCCTGGGCTGGCCGTTCGCCCTGTTCAAGCTCGCTGCCGCCTTCGTTACCGGCGTATTGGGCGGATGGCTGGTCAATCGCTTTACCGTCCCAGATCCTGATAATAGCTTGGACAATGTCCAGGGCGAGTACTGGAGAGCTACCGGAACCCGCATCACCGAAGTACTCCGGTATGCGTTTTTCGACCTCCTTGCCACCATTGATCTGTGGCTCATCGGGGGCATTCTCGTCGCAGCGGCGATCTCCACTGCGGTGCCCCCTGACTATTTTCATGGGATTACCTGGGCCCACGGCATCGGCGGCATGCTGCTGGTGCTGGCCGTGGCCCTGCCGCTATACGTCTGTACCACTGCATCCGTGCCCATCGCCGCATCCCTGATCGCTGCCGGCATGCCGGCCGGCTCAGCCCTGGTGTTTCTGATGGCCGGTCCAGCGACCAATGTGGCGACCCTGGGTGCCATCTATCGGGCTCTCGGGGTTCGGGTCTTGAGTCTTTATCTGGGAACAGTCATCGTCGCGAGCATCGGCCTGGGCATGACCTTCGATTTTGTCCTCGGCGATGTTTCGACGGTCGTAGCTGACCACAGCCATGTCGCCGCCGCGGGGTGGCAAATCGGCTCGGCCCTGCTCCTCGTCGCCCTGTTGGCCTGGCTGCTGGGTCGGCGTTTGTTCCAGTTATTCTTCTCTTCCCACACCTCGAACGAGACCGACGATATGGATCTGACCTTGAAGGTGGAAGGCATGACCTGCCAGCATTGCGTAGCCAACGTGAGGAATGCTCTGGAGAATGTTGAGCAAGTGGAACAGGCGGTTCCCGATCTGGCAACCGGCCTGGTGAGGATCAAAGGGGAGCTGTTGGATCGCGAAGCACTTGCCGACGTTGTGACAAAGGCCGGTTACAAGGTGGTGGCCATATGATGGGCTCTCTGGTTCAGCATCAGATATCTGTCGCATCCATCGGAACCTGGTCGAAGCGCCCCAGCGGATAGCGATCACGGACACCCGCAAATCCCTTCATCTGAGGCAAAGAGGTACCGAAGAAGGCCAGCGCCGTCAGATCCTCTTCAACGTCGAAAAACGTATGTTCGCACGCGGCATGTACATACATCAGGGTTCCCTTCTCTACGATATGTTCTTCCTCTTCGACTCGCAGTCGCCCCCTCCCCTCAAGGACGAAATAGAGCTCGTCCTCCTCATGGGCGCTTTCCATTTCCTTGGAACCAGCCGGTATGTGGTAGACGGAGCAGCTCAGGGAAGGTGTCCGTAGAAACTCATGGAAACGGACGTTGCCGGTCTCTGCCCTCGACATGAGTTCCGAAAGTTGGAAGACAAGCCAGTTTTTCTCTTTCATCGCTGGGAAACCCTCATATTCGCTTCATTTCCCCGGCCACACTCAGCGGTGTTGGAGACGCTCAACGGCAACCAATCCAAAGAATCAGAATCAGCGCACTCCGGGGGATCTTGGCAAGATCCAGAGTTTACCTGAGTTCAAACGAAAAAATAATGCCTGAGAAATGTCCGCCCGTCCAAATCGTCGCGCCCAGGATATGCAGTAACAAAATCACGCCGTACATGGATCAGGACGCCGGGCCAAGGCGATCTCACAAAAAAATATAGAATATAAAAACAAATGATAATAAGATGCGATTACCGATCAATTAGAATGTAACACTGTAGATCGTTTCCCCAGCCCCCAGTGCGGAGTAACCAGATTCACGCCCGCGTACTATCACCAAAGCAGGCGGAGGAATAAGGCTAATGAGCGAACATAATCATACGACAACAGAACCCCACGGTCAGCAAGCTGCTGAGTTAGAAATGGGCCACGGTGCAGCCGAGCAGAGTCAAGGGATGACCTTTCAGGTCCCTGGGGGGCCATCCGCGGAGGCTCAGGTGCAGGAGGGTGGGCCGCGAGCGGCTGCAAATCAGCCCCACGTGCCGCAGCAGGGAGTGCCGACCGGTGGACATCACCCATCGCCCCAAACACCAGCGAGCGGTCCGCCACCGGCTGGTCCGGCCATGCACCCTGGTTATGCCGCGCCACCGCCGGGTTACAAGCAAGCCCAAGCGTCCATGGCGACGGCCTATCCCCCCCACCCCCAAGGCCAGACGGTACCGCCCTACCCGTATTATGCCCCTCCGTACCCGCCCTATCCGGGCGGCGGCTATTACCCGCCTCCAGTGGGCGCTCATGCTCACCACCACGCGCCCATGGGCGCCTATCCTGGGGGAATGCATCCGGGAGCGGGCATGCAGCAGGGTGGACCGGGCGGACATGGGCATATGTCTCAGTTCGTCGATGAGATCTCCAACGGTGGCAACGGGCTTTCCAGTCTCAGCAAGATGCTGAACCTCGATGACACCGAGTTCTGGAAAGGCGCGTTGATCGGCGCCGCCGCCGTGCTGTTGTTGACCAACGAATCCGTGCAGAACCTGTTGTTCAAGACCGGAGTCAAGGCCAAACATGCCGTCGACAACGGCATCGACAAGATCAAGCAGAAAGCGAGCGAGATCGCGGAAAAAACAGAGGAGTGATGCAACCATGTACGAGCACTATCCTGTGGCTTATCATCCGCTACCGCAAAGCCATGACCGGCACCACCACGCGCAGAGCAACTGCCCTGCCCTGCTGCAACTGGCCACCATCGGTGCCGTCGTCGGCGCCTCGACCGCCGCCGGTAGCAACATCCGCCGTGTCCAACGGGCGCAGATGACGCCCACCCAGGCCCTTGCGGACACCGGCCGCGCGGCGGTGTCCGCTGCCGTGGTGACCGCCGTTGCCGGGGCCGTGGCCACGGCCGTCTCGAACCAAGGCCTGACCCGCCTGGGTGTGCTTTTCGCGGCTGGAACGGCAACGATGTATGGCATCCAGCGCTGGCGGGAAGAGAATTGAGCTGGCCGCGACCGGCCACGATAACAACCCAGACACCTCATCGTCAGGGGGAGATTCAACCATGACGCAATACCCATATGTGGCAGCACCTGCCACGCAAGCGCCGACCCATGGCCAGCAGGGATACCCTCAGCCGGGCCATTCACCGACACCCTACTCCACAACCTTGCTGGTGCCGGGCACCAATCATTATCTGGAACTCGGCAAGCTCGGCGCCGTGGTCGGCCTGTGCGGGGCCGCCGCCGTCAACCTGAGGCGCATGCAGGCCAATGAGGCCACCGGCGCCGAGGCGCTGCTCGACACCGTGCGCACCGGTGTCGCCGCCGGACTCGCCACCGCCACCGCGGGATTCGTCGCCAACCAGTTTCGCGGCTCCATTGCCTCCACGGTGGCGACCTTGGCGACGGGCACGGCCGTTATGTACGTTCTGAATACCGAGGCGCCCCACAAGCCTGCGAAAAAACCGTAATTGGAGACAACAAATGAGCACCGAATACTACCCCTATCCCGTGTATTATCCTCAGCCACCCGCCTCCGGCACAGCCGGCGGTCCCATGGCCCAGGGAACTCACTACGGTGGCGTCCCCCCGATGGGCGCCGGCTACGGGCCTCACTTCGCCCCCCCTTACCCGCCGGGTCCGGCCAGCACCTACCAGGCTCAATCCTCGGGTTCGTTCCTCAATTTCTCCAACGACCGTTTTCTCAAGGGTCTACTGATTGGCGCCGCGGCCACCTATATCCTGACCAATGAGAGCGTACAGCGCACCGCCATCAAGGGCGTGGTCAAGGCCTGGAGCATGCTGCAAGGTGGGATTGAGGAGGTCAAGGAGCGGTTTCAGGATGCCGAGGCGGAGCTTCAGGCCGCCGAGGCAGCGCAAGAAGACGAGGTATAGGGCTGTCTACCATGGCGCTTTACATTCATCCGAGGCATGATCGCCGGACCTACCCGCATCCAACCGGACCCGGGTTCGATCCGACCCGGGCCCGACCCCGATCCATTGCGGAGAAACCGGACCGCCTCATCGTCGGTCTGCTCGCCGGCATTGCCCTCTTCTACCTCTTTGGTAAAGCTGTCGGTTTGGGCCGTACCTGAGGATTGGCATTGGCCATCAGTGATTACCACGTCGTCCACGAGGTACCGGGTCGCGTCCGCTTCCGGCTGCCGGCGTTGGGCGAGGCCGGCTTCGAGGCCTCGTTCCTGGAGGCCTGGATGGAAGCCGCGGCTCCCGTCACGGCGGTGCGGAGCAACCGGGCCGCGCAAACGCTGATCGTGCGCTACCAGGCCGGCGACGATAACCGCCAGGCCGTGATTCGCCGCCTGGAGAGCTTCTCCCGGGAGGAAATCTCCGGCTACAGCGAGGACGGCATTCGGGAGGCCGAGATCGCGCCGATGATTACCACGGCCATGACGCTGGTTGCGCTGCCGTTCCTGACACCGCGGATGCAACAGGTGCTGACGCTCGTCAACGTCGGTTCCACCCTGGCCAGGGGAGTGGACACCCTGATCAACAGGGGCATCAAGATGGAGGTCCTGGACGCCCTGGCGGTAGGCCTTGCGGCGGCCAACAGCGAATTCTATACGGCCAACATCACCGATTTTCTGCTGGGCCTGGGCGAGTTCCTGGAGCGGCGTACCGAACGCCAGTCAGACCGGCTGTTGCGCCAGCTGCTGCGTCCGGAACCCGCGATGGCTTGGGTAGAGCGGGATGGAAAGCTGGTTCAGATCGCCGGCAACGAAGTTCAGGAGGGTGAAATCGTCACCGTGGGCGTTGGCGAAACCGTTCCCGTGGACGGGCGAGTCGTCGACGGTATCGCCCTGGTCAATCAGGCCACCGTGACCGGTGAGAATGTCCCGGTCCGCAAGGAGGCCCGCAGCCGGGTGATCTCCGGCTCGGTGCTCACCGAGGGCCGGATTCGCCTGGAAGCGACACGGGTAGGCGAGGATACCACCACGGCCCGGGTCTCCCGCTTCATCCAGGAATCGCTCAGCAGACGCTCCGACACCCAGCGTCTGGCCGACGAGCTGGCGGACAAACGCGTTTATCTCACCCTGGGCACTGGCGGCATTGTCTATGCCCTCACCCGGGATCTCACGCGCCTGGAGTCGGTGTTTCTGGTGGACTACTCCTGTGCCCTCAAGCTCGGTACCCCGGTGGCTTTCAAATCGAGTATGTACCGCGCCGCTGAGCACGGCGTGCTGATGAAAGGTGGCGAGGCCATCGAGCGCCTGGCCGAAGCCGATACCGTGGTCTTCGACAAAACGGGCACCCTGACCCACAGCGATCTCATCGTCACCGACGTGGTCGTCTTCAGTAGCCACGACGACTGCACCGAGCAGGATCTGCTGGCGCTGGTGGCCTCGATCGAGGAACACGCCAGCCATCCGGTGGCGAAAGCCGTGGTGGAAGCGGCCAAGGAGCGGGATCTGGGACACATCTCCCACGGTGAGGTGGATTATTTCGTGGCCCACGGCATGACCGCGGATGTCGAGGCTGGACGCATCGTCGTGGGCAGCCGGCACTACCTCGAAGAGCACATGAAGATCCGCTTCGGACGCCACAACAGACGTATCGAACGGCTCCAAGACGAAGGCAAAACCCTGCTTTTCGTCGGCAACGACAAGGGACCGGTGGGTCTTATTGCGCTGCGCGATACGTTGCGGGAAGAAGCAGCGGCGGCCCTCGAGCGGCTGCGTGATCTCGGCGTCCAGCGGCTCGTCATGCTCACCGGCGATCGCGCTCAGAAAGCCAAAGCCCTCGGCGCTGAGCTGGGTCTGGACGAAGTGCATGCGGATATGCTGCTCGAGGACAAGGCCGGCGTCATCGAAGAGCTACAGAAAACCGGCAGCAAAGTTGCCTTCGTTGGCGACGGGGTCAACGACGGTCCAGCGCTGGCCGCCGCCAATGTGGGCATCGCCATGCCCCGGGGTGCGGATATCGCCCGCGCCACCGCTGACATCGTGCTCCTGGACGATCGCCTGAGCGCGGTCGCCGATGCCCGGGAGATCGCGGTCAAGACCATGGATCTGATCCGCGGCAACTTCAACGCCGCTGTCGGCATCAACACCGGCATCCTGGCCGGCGCCATCCTCGGTTGGCTATCACCCGTGGCCAGCGCTGTACTGCACAACGGCACCACCATCGCTATTCTGCTGAGAGCATTGAAAGGCGTCAGCCTGTCCGCACAGGAGGACTGACCCGTAGCGCAGCAGCAATTGGCGCAGCTCAAGGACATCGCCGGTCGGTAGACTCGGGCGATTCAGCTAGAATAGCGTTCAAATCGTTATCAACCACAAGCCTATCAGGCTCTTTGGATTTTGCCCTCATGAGCTCATACCCGCATGATACGAGGGAGGATTGCCCAGATGCATACACACAGATTGAGTGACTGGCAACACGATCACGTTTTCGATCAAGACCAACAGCGCGCCGGCGAAAGGCGAACGCTTCTGGTCGTAGCCATCACTGCCATCATGATGGTGATCGAAATAGCAGCCGGTCTGGTCTACGGGTCCATGGCACTTTTGGCCGATGGACTGCACATGGCATCCCATACCGCTGCCCTCAGCATAGCCGTTCTCGCTTATATCGTTTCGCGGCGTTTGGCGGCGGACCGGCGGTTCGCGTTTGGTGTCGGAAAAATCAACACCCTGGCCGGATTTGCGAGTGCGGTGATGCTGATGGGATTTGCCCTCGCCATGGCTATCGAGAGTACCCATCGTCTGATTCATCCGGTCACGATCGCCTTCAACCAGGCATTGATGGTGGCGGCGATCGGCCTGATCGTCAATGGATTGAGCGCCTGGATCTTGATGTCAACACCCCATCAACACGGGCACTCCCATGGCCACCACCACGACCACAATCTGCGCGCAGCCTATCTCCATGTGCTGGCGGACGCGCTGACCTCAATACTGGCCGTTGCAGCGCTTTTGGCCGGGAAATACGTCGGTGCGAACTGGTTGGATCCAGTGATGGGCCTAGTGGGCGCAGTTCTGGTGGCACGTTGGTCGTACGGACTGATTCGCGATTCGGGCCGGGTTTTGCTCGACCTGCAGACCAGCGAGAACCATCTCTTGGAATTGCGCAACGCCATCGAGCGAGCCTCTTTGGACCGCGTTGCGGATTTGCACCTTTGGAGCATCGGCCACGATATCCATGCGGCGGAAATCGTTGTCGTCAGCGACGATCCCAAATCGCCGGATCACTACAAATCGCTCATCCCACCGAAGCTAAATGTTGTTCACGCCCTGGTGGAAGTACATCGGTGCGAGACCCATTGACACGAAACCATGGCCGCCTGGGGGCATTGCAAGATGCCGCTCGAGGGAACGGGTACAATCTCTCATCAGGATGCCATAGGGGTATGGCAATGATCCTGGTCAAAATAGGCTACCTCATTTTGACACCGCGAATCTGTTGTGGTTCAATGAAAACGGACACTTCGCTAAGCGTCACAATATAGTGAGAAAGCGAGAGGTGTCTTATGAGCAAACCAAGCAGACGAAATTACACTGAGGAATTCAAACGAGAGGCAGTGAAGCTGACTGAGCAAGGAAGTCGATCCGTATCGGATGTAGCTCGGAGCCTGGGCGTACATCGCAGTTTGATCGAGCGTTGGCGTCAACAGTACGGGGAGCCGAATGGGGTTTCGAAATCGGTTTCGGAGGCGGAGGCGGAACAAGAGGAGCGTCATCGACGCCACCACTGCCAAGTCCGCTGCTCACCCTAGACCAGGTAATCCCACGGGATCCAAGTCACCGATTTTGCGTCGGCCATAGTTCTACACGAGACGCAGTTTGGGCTCTATCGGTGTCTCTGTCCAGACAAGACACCGTCGCCCGGCGTTAACGGTAGTCCAGAATGTTCGTGCAGTCAGCAGACAAAGTCCTGAGTAAAAAGGTGGCGGCCGCGGGGAGCGAACCGGGTAGTGGCGAGAATAGCGAGAATCGCGCTGCTCCTATTCAGTCGACTGCCAGGCGCGGATGATTGCCAGCATCCGGTCCAGACCGTCGGTCAGGGCCGCGGGTCCGGGCTGCAGAATCTCGGCTGATTTGATTTCGTAGACATGGCCGTGCCGGACCGCGGGAACCTCCTCCCATCCTTCGCGCCCCATCACCTGCTCGGGTCTGAATTTCTTGCCACACCAGGAGCCAATAATAATGTCGGGCCGCCGTTTCACGACCTCCATCGGATCCGCAACGATGCGATGCTTCGCGAGTGGTTGGCGCGAGTGCTCCGGAAAGCAGTCCCGACCGCCCGCCAGCTCCACCAGCTCCGTGACCCACTGGATACCAGTGATCAGCGGATCATTCCACTCTTCGAAATAGACGACGGGCCGCTGCGGGATATCCTGGGTGGAGCGCTTCAATGCCACGATCTTACTCTCGATCCGGCCTACCCACTCAGTGGCTCTATCCAGCGCTCCGACCATGGCGCCGAGTTGGATCACCATGTTGAGAATACCGTCGACGGAGCGATGATTGAAAATATGCACCTCGACACCCCGGCGAACGAGCTCGGCGGCGATATCAGCCTGCAGGTCGGAAAAGCCCAGCGCCAGATCCGGTTCGAGGGCCATGATCCTGTCGATCTTGGCCGAGGTGAAGGCGGATACCTTGGGTTTTTCCCGCCGTGCTTGGGGTGGACGTACCGTGAACCCGGATATACCCACGATACGATCCTGCTCACCCAGCAGGTACAGAGTCTCGGTGGTTTCCTCGGTCATGCAGATGATGCGTCTAGGATAGCGATCGGTCATGGGTGTGGGCTCACTAGCGCTTATCCGTACAATTGTCGACTAGCAGTACGATCCTTTAGGTCGGGTTCAAGCCCCAAGTAGGTCTTCCGCAGATGATCCCACATGGCCAGATGTTCCCAACGGGGTTCCTTCAGAATCTCCTGTTCTACGCTCATATAGGGATTGGGCAGAAACACCGTGATGTAATCATGGGTTTGCAGGAAATCGGTATCCGTGGATAAGGGAAATATCTCCAGCGTGCCCTTGCCGGGTTCAGTCACGATCTTGGATTGGCTCATGAGGTTTCATCCTCGATGGTAGGTTGAGTCGTCCAGGCCCGCAGTCGGTTTACTATTTGATAGAGCGTCTGGCATGAGAACTGTTCCTTCTCCTGCCTCACCCGCCAGATGGCGTGGCCTTGCTTAGCGAGTACGTCCACCGGAAATCCAGGCTGTTGAATGGATTGAGGCCGGATAGACGGATATTTCAGGCATATCCAGCCTCCAGTTTTCAGCCTTGATATACAGGGGTGTTGTGATTATTCTCCTTGTACCTCAATTTGAAACTTGTACTTTCAAATTGCAAAAAAACCTGTTTTGTATTCGCATCTTGAAAATGAACAAACGGACCATCGCGAAGTTAGTACCGATAACGCTGCTGCTTGATCTGCTTGGTGCTAGTGTGCCGCGAATGGTTCATGCGGAGTTGATCAGCACCCAAAAGGTGATTGAGCTCCAACAACGGCAGGTGCGCATTACCCGGATCAATGAGATGCTAGCGCGCGAGGAGATTCGAGAGCAGCTGATCCGACTCGGTGTGGATCCAAAGCAAGCGCGGGAGCGAGTTGCGGCGCTCACCGATACCGAGCTTGTACTATTGGAGCAGCAGTTAGATGATTTGCCTGCTGGGGGAGCCGCGTTAGCGATCAGCGGTGTGGGCTTTTTTGTGCTACTGCTTCTTGACCTGATGGGTGTAATCAATATTTTTGATCGTGATTAGTCGGTAATGGCCTCATGGGACAATTAGTCCTGGAGAAATTTTGCCTCAGATGAACTTTCTCCAAATGCTAAGTTCATATTTGCTATTTTGTACTCATATCGTTACCCATAACTCTGAGTGCTGTCACGTTGGCGGATACGCGCGCCCATAAAACGTGGGCTTGAATGACGAGCACTCAAGCTCGTCTTTAACCCTTGATCTCT
>JAAUXT010125739.1_pt1 | contig 10343 bp, 14 predicted proteins | sample 7278171 | NCBI WGS metagenome assembly JAAUXT01 (sample SAMN14350112, study PRJNA611818) | marine sediment metagenome | isolation source: surface marine sediment (1.8m) | place: French Polynesia: Moorea | collected 2018-08 | reverse complement strand
GGGGGGTTGGACCCACTTTGGGAAAAATGGCCAGAAATGAGATCAGTAATGCTCACTGACCATTTTTCCCAAAAGTGGGTCCAACCCCCCGCTTTCGGATTTTTTTTTTTTTTTTTTTAATGATCAGTGATGAACTGGGAACATTTGAATAGACCACACGCTTTTTATGCGTAGCATTCTTGTTGGACAAATCGACTTCCACGTTGAACTGAATCGTTTGGAACATGAATGAAACTAGACTCAAACAATAGAATTGCTAAAAGACTGAGCTGTTCACCAGAACGTCTTCTCTGACGGTGAAGTCGTCGACAGCCCAGAGGAAGGACTTGTAGCAGAAGATGCAGATGAAGATGATGACGGCCCCGAGCGGGATCAGAGTCAGGTTCACTTTGGGTCTCGACTCGTCGTCGTGAAACACCAGAACGAACTCCATCGTGCAGTTCGTGCACAACGAGGAGTTTTTCTTCAAGCAAAATTTGTTGAAAAATTTCCAGTCTTCTTCGAAACACGATTTGAACAGGCTTTGAAGTGAAGTCAGGCTGTCAGAGGGAAGTTGCAATGAATGAACACAAGAAATTTTTGGACGTTTACCTGTGAAGATGTGGACGTTGTGTTGATTAACTTGTCCCAATTGACACCTGTTCTGTTGGAGGTTGATGCAGATGGGGGCGTGCCTTCCTTGGCATTTGGCACCAGCGCTTCGCTCTTGTTGGCGGCCGTTGCAGGGTTTGGCGGATCGAAAGTATTGTTCTTCTGTGTCGGTTGAGATACCCGTGCATCCCTTCTCGTGCGGTAGGAGGTACTTCCAAGTTGTGCGATATGCTTTTGAATTGCGCAGAGAATGCTTGATTGCCGCACCAGAATTCCTGATCTGACCTCATTTTGCCGCCCATGTTCCTTCGGATGGCGGGGAGATCCGATTGTCGGCTGCAGGGTGCACATCCATCTGGTTGGTTTGTAATTATTCTTTCTATATTTACGCGCGTCGGCATCTACGTCTAATGAGTTTTGGCTTTTGACTTCCACAGCAGCATCCGAACCCTTCATGACATAGTGCGCTGATGCCAACCTCTGATCACCTCCATCAAGAAAAGTGCTTGAAAGTGTTTTTCCTTCAGTGGTTGGAATCATGATTGCAAAGCTGAAGGAGCAAACACAAAATATGAGGCGCAAACATCGAAATAGGTCCAGGTCCATAGCTTACTCAGCCGGAGACATTGTGTCTGACTCTTCGTATCCCCGGCGCGGAAAGAGACCACTGTTGGTGCCGGCACGACAATTCACCGATTTGAGACTGCTCGAGCCCAAACCTTGTCAAACTGGCATGATCAAGCAAATACTTCCAACAAACCAATTTTTATCCTCCAATCACATCATCCTGTTCAAAGGCGTTTGAAAAAGAAAAAGAAGAAACTGTCAAGTTGTTCTGCGTTTGTTCACCGTTTTGTTGTATCTGCACAACTGTCGCTCGATTTGAGTATAACTGATGAAGCTGCGCACGGGGCTGTACTTATACACAGCTTCAATAGAGCCAACCTGGTGTTGTACGTCATTGTGCGTCCGTCGGGATAATTTTAGGCTGGAGGTGCACGCACACGTGTGTGCACAGGTAGAGCTTCACGCGGCCAATTTGCGTTTTGTGGGTGTAAACTGCACCCGTATTGGGGATCAAAACTCGTGAAAACTTTGACCAAACATTTGCTGGTTGGGTTTGGTTGACAGGAAAAGATGCAGTTTTTGGAAGATTCCCTCACAAATGCAGTGGTTTTTCGGACACAAAGCCACTTGGAATGCAAATTCCGTCTCCTGAACGTTTTGGCCTCCTGTGGGATTGCAACTCGTCTCGCATGCAGGTCGTTCAGGAAATGTCAAGATGTGCGGCTCTGGCCCAAGCATTGTTGTCAGCTGGATTTTTCGTGCGCAGGTGCTTTGAATTCGGGCGCGGTTATGAACCGAGACAATCGCTTGGAAAAATAAAGCGTGTTGACCTGTTGGAGTGTTTCAAACATTGTCAAACCGACACAACTTCGAAAAATGTTTGTTTGTGTCTCACGTACGACTTGATTTTGAGTTTGTTCATTGACAAACATTTCTCGTGATTCGTGGAGACGGTACGTCTGTCGTACATGAGGTTCGTATGCCTGCAAGGGAAGAGAAGTGCTGCTCTTTTTTTGGGCGCTCGTGTTGCGCAAGGAAGTGGAAGCTGCAGGCCTCACGTCGTCTGCATACAGTATTGATGGCCAGACGCTGAGTCACATGTTGAATCAGATGAGTCTGGAGTACAACCAGCGTGGAAAAGCTGAGTCGTAAAGAAAACATTTTGTTTTCTGTGTGATATAGAACTGGCAAAGCAGGAAGCACGCAGAGGGAAGAAAGAAGAGACATTGTCGTGCGAATATATCGTTTGATTGTCTGTTGGACTGGAACAGGTCGATCAGCGTGGCAAGTGACTTCGAAAGCACCCGTGGTGTTTTTCAATCAGGCATATTGTCACCTCCAACATGGAAATTCACGGTGGATCAAGAGGTGGTGGTGCTGCGTGTGCATTGCTGTTGGGGTGGACGATCCTCAGTGCAAAGGTGACGAAATTTTCGAAACTTGCCAGATCTGCTGGAGAAAGGAAAGTGCTCGCGAAAAACACGTGCCTGTTGGTGAATGCGTTCACAGATGTATGTATGACTGAGTCAACATACCAGAAATGGTCACAAAAAGTGTCCGATATTTTTCCCAAATGAAGACGAAAGAGAACAGGAATGCGAAGATGAAACGAGCTGACGGAAAAGTACTGACTGTAGCTTTTCCTTCATGATCCGGCTTTTCCGCTGCAAGCGTTGCGCATTGAAAAAGCGAGAAAAGAAACTCAAATCTCAGTCATTCTCACCTCGATGTGTCCAGGAAAGCATCAATTCACAGAAAGACATGCCCCTGCGTCTCTTTGTGTTGCTGTGGTTTTGGGATATGGTTCGCAGTGCTGTTCTCAAAGAGCTTGATCTTCTGGACGCGAGTCCCAGGAACGAAAACCCTTCTTCTCAAATGGTTTTGACAGGGGAAAAACCGGATATTGTGGAGTACAAATCATTCACCCCGAGTCCAAGTTCAAAAGTCACGACAACACGAGATTTCAATGAATCGCACAACAGTAGTTTTTGGTGGAAATGGAGGAGAGGATCAAATTTCGTCCTTGAAGTGGAGAGAGGCAGTTCTTCTGATGAGAGAGACGCAGTTGTGCAGGGAAATGTGGCGGCGTTCAACACGGAAGAAGCAACAGGAAAGGTGAGAGACTACGACCAGTGCCAACTTAGATTGAAGTTATTGATCAGCATCTTCGTTGCAGTTCAATGAGAACAAGCAAGTTTCTGTTCGGATGTTGGTTTGTTCGACACTGCGCTGGATTGGGGATCCGGCTTCAGTTTCCAATGTGTCGACCTGGGAACGCTATTGGGAATCGCAAAACAACTTTCCGAGCTATTGGACGCAATCTGACAAATGTTGATCTGCTTTGGCTCGATTGTCGAACGGACATCGCATATTTTGCAGAGATTGGTTGACAGAAAATGCCGAAATTGTCACCAGGCTTTTGCTTCCATTGCTGTGGAGAAGGAAGAGAAATCCAATGTGAACTTAAACATCATCCCGCTTGCTGCTTTGCTGACCTTCGTCCTCGTTTGCTGCTGCAAGTGCTGCAGATGGGCTCGGGAAGACATCCGGGAATGGGATGACACACACCTTGAGGTAATCTGCGGCAAAAATTCCTTTTACGTCTCAAGGGATTCAATTCCTTGCGTGCACACAGCTAAATCGTGCCCAACGACAAAAAAGTCTCTTGAAACCACAAATCATTCGTCGCTGCAGTCAACAAAGGTTATGGTCAACCCAAAGGTTGTGACTGCAAGAACGTTTTGTTTGCGTGCATGGTACACCAAATTTAGCTCCTGTCCTGCATGACAAACAGGGAAGTTGTGTGGAAGCGTGCGTGCAGTTGATCCTTTTGTGAAGTTTGCTGTGTCATCATGACAGGTGATTCGGCCAAAGCTCTCATTGGAGAAAGAAGACGAAACCACCTTCAGTCGTGCAGTGTCGTTCGTTTCTGGAACCCAGAGATCTAAACGACATTCAAAACGTCGCCTGAACAACGTCTGGAGAAACTCGAAAATAGATCCAGACTTTAGCGCCGTGGAGTGCGCAGCTAAGCTGGGATACCTGCCAGGGCTGGCCTTCAGGAGTTCGCCGAAAGTTAACTGGCATGTTGCTGTGGGAGGAACAAGCCCCGTAGAAAACGCTGCTTTCGCCAATGTTCCTCTGTGTGTTTCTGACCAGCGTGGATCTGGAAGACGTGGTCATTCGAGACAATCCGGCAGATGTTCGGCACAGAACAATCCTCGATGTGAGAATGCAATGCGCAAGCACCAATGTTCGGAATCTCAGTGGCACGAGAAGCGGCGACGGTGTTTTGTGCCACGCCTCGGTGATTTGTACTGCAGCACGCCCTACGACCCTTCACAGTCCCAGTCGACGTCGTCCATGGCGAATCTGACGAACATAGATCGTTCCATGCAGTGTGTCCCTCTTGTCAGAAGTGGGTCTGCCAAGCAGTCCAGGTCCACAAGTTCGGAGAACAAACACCAGCATCGAAAGGCCGCACTTTTGTTACAGGTATGTTGTTGGCAGCGATTATTTAATCAGCAGAAAGCCTGGGCACTACAAGTCCAATTGCTTTACTATGGCATTTTGGGGAAGCCTTAAAATCTAGGCAGATGCCAGATTTTTATGTTTCTTGATTGCGTAATTGAGAATATCTCTGCCTTTCTGTCCAGGGTAAGCAGCAGAAACACGTGCTTCTGCAGCGTCTGAGCTCCGGGTCGACGCATTCTGGGTCGGACTTCAGTTCCCAGGCGACGAGCATGACGTCACTACGCGTCTTGTCGCAAACCGATGGGTCCACCTCAAACGTCGACTCAGCTCAAACCTCACAGACGAATTTAACGTTCTCAGAAGCAAGCACCAGCAGACGAGGCTCACCCGTGTGGCCGACCAAGCTGGAACTTCGTGGCAGTTACTACGAGGATTCTATGTTTGGAAACAATTCTTGTGGTGACGTTCTGCTGGGCGGTTCTGGTGTGAATTTCGCGGCGTACTCTTCGGATCACGCGTCACCAAGCTCGGAAGAAACAGAATCGGTGCCGTCGCACCCAGCCACTTCATTCAGTTCCTCAGTTGGAAGTTCGCCTTCGGAGGTCTCTGGAGGCACAGTGAACCAGGTTGGAGAGTTTCGACGAACACAAGAACTTTGAGACACCTTCAGGCGGTTCTTTTCCTTTGTATCAGGGAGAATCGGATGCACTGCAAAACTGAAAATCGGATGCAAGTTTCCTGACCCAAGAGATTTTGTCAATTGTCAGTGAAGTATCTCTGATGAACGAACGTGAACGTTGTTGTTTGACTTTCACAACGAGCGTCCCGTTCATTTTGCGAAGCTTCACGTCCTCCGTTGCGAGGGGATTGATTGATTGTCTCCAACATTCCAACTTTGCCAAAAAGTCTTGAGTTTGAACAAACACCGACAGCAAATCATTTGTTTTCATCAATAATTCACAAAAATAGTACCATCAGCGGCCAAAATATTTGAGAGATGATTAATGTGTGTTCACGCACACTGGCGGGCTAATTGGTGCAGTTTCACGATTGAAAGCTTTTGGCACCACAGTATTGCTGCTTACATCAACAAAGAACAGCTTTTGCAATTGACACAGTTCGTAACCTTTGTGTTTGGCGTTCAACAAGTGACTGCTGCAGTCTGGAGCTTTTGAGCCTGACTCTGGTGCGTTCATTCTGTGTTCGAAATACTCGTATTCCACGGACACGGATCACCGTTTACGGAGTAAAACTTCCGCTCCTTCGTTTGTGGACCTTCAATTCTTTCTCGTGACTTTCGGGACGAAACAGGAAGATCTTAAGAATGGGCATGGTGTTGAAAGAAAGTTCGGGACGTGAACCCGAGAGTCATCCGCTCAGAGGGCTGGGGAGGCAGACCGCTGAAAACTCAATCAGTGATGCCATCTTCGTGGAACCTTTGGCACATTTCAAAGATGATTCCAAGGAACAACGCACAAAGGACAGAAAAAGAAAGTGGAAAACGGTGTGGTACAACTTCAGCCAAGAAACAACCCTGCACGGATTGAACAAAACAACTGAAGAAAGTCCTTTCACGATTAGAAGGTAAGGGATCGTTGACTGTGGAAATGGCATATGGCACAGAAAAGAAATGCGTGTGTGTACAGATCGACAACATTTGTTGTGTGACTGTGTTCTCACTCGTGTTGAAAAATCAAATTTCTGAAAACGAGCGGAGGTGGGAAGTTGTTCAATTTGATTTCCATCCATCGTTCAGGGGCAGCGGTTTTCGTGCTTCTGACATTTCTCTCTCTTGCTGGTTGTTGGAAGATCGTCCGGGAAACAACAAACAGCAAACGAATTTGGCGAAAACTTGAACCGGTAAATTGTTTCAAAATCGATACTGTAGTATTTGAATGCTTGCGAATTTTGCCGTCATGCAACCGTTGTTACGCCTGCAGGGGCATGAACTCGTGCTTCAAAAACAAGGAATCCAGCACGGTGCACCAGCAACTACAGTGACAGTAGTATCTTGGAAGTTATTTGCTTCAGGGTTGGAAGTATTCGTTGACGCTGCACGTAGATTCACCCTGCATGAGGATTGATCGCAGAGGCAGTGGCTCGACAGCAACATTTATTGCATCATTTCGATCATCTGCTCTTTGTGTCAGGGTGGCGTGTTTGGAAGAAACTTCAAACCCCAAAAGCGTTTGAAAAATTTGCTTGCAGAAGATTTATACGGGAATCAAAAGGGACCCCTGGTGTGCGAGAGATTCAAAAGAAGCTCAGCAATAGCAACTGAATGGACGTGCACAATTGGGAGGCTTTTAATTTCAGAGCGCTGGTAAACCAAGGAACAAAGTGGTTGAGATTATTCATCTCTTCCTGCTGGTTTCGTTCACATGCAGCTCCGGAAAATGTGTACAGCTTCACGGAACCTTTCTGTGGCATTTTATCTACGGTGGCAAAGTGTGACAACAAACTGAACTGAATGTGGTGAAGATTCAGGTTGAGCTTCGCTTGCTGGTTTGCACACAGTCACAGGAAATAAAAGAAAAAAAACCTTATCGGTTGCAACCTTGAAACCCCATGCAGAAATTCTTCCTGTACGGAAAGGAAAATAATCATGTTTTTGGGGCTGTGAAAGAAACACACACAAAGCCGGCAGACTCTCGAATACTGCGTGACCAGGGAATCACACACAGGACGGCCCACGTGGACCAGGGCCCGTGGCACCATTCCATGGCCATATACTCAATTTTGGGCTTCCATCTTGCAACTTTTCTTTGTGGTGCACGACAAAAATCACCAGGCTGTCCATAGAAAACACAATATGTTTGACCCGTGTATCTGTCCATGGGCTGGACAGCACCTGTAGTGTTCCCCCCTGGTACCACCACCACCCAAATATTTTTGGACTTTGTCAGTTTCAGCTTGGATATGGCCATCTGGGTTACCCCACCACCACCACTACTACCAACCAATAATGTTTGGACTTTGTCAGTTTGGCCTGGACATGGCCCTTTGGGTTGGGCCCTGGACCACGAGCACCCAAAATTGTTTGGACTTTGTCATTTTGGTTGGGCTTGTGGAATTTGGGTGGATGATGCCTTCAGGCGCAAACTACGGCTCAAACGGCTGATGATCCACTTGAAAGTCTAGATTCCCTTGTTGTTGCACCCCAAATTAGCAGTCATTATTCTGGTACAATTATACACACAATGAGCGACGTAAATTCTGGTTTTTGTGTTGACATGAACTGCCACGAAGCAGGTCCAAATCTCCTGGCCTCAAGCGGCGGAAGTTACCTCAGACACAACTTTTAACCTCGTATATTTGCATGCCGGACAGATAATTTCCTGACTGCCATTTAGAAAATGAGCTTTTCAGAGAAAATATTCATTTTACACAATGAAAAAAAATTCAAAGAGTACATTTCTAAAAGTCTCATTTCGTACCGATTAGCAATTCGTACGCTGGCAGCCATACACGGTCGAAATGGGCCCGATGTTGCTGTTGCTTGTGGTTTGATCTGCAACGGCAAGGCGAAGCTGTTTGCCACAGCTTCGTGTGATTCGGCGGCTGTTTGGGCTTCTTATGAGGTGCGGGACAGTTAGACATGAGTCTGAGAACAAATAAGTGCCTTCAAGAGCGACAAAGTTTGCAAATCTACACACATACACAGTATACATGGACAAATTTACCCGGCACTCCACAGAAAGTTTCTCAAAGGCCCATCTCAGCGGCAAACGCACTTTGAGGATTTGCGAGTTTGGGCATTTTGAAAAAGCAAAATTTGAAGTTGTAAAATATGGGGACCAGCAGTGGGGAAACAGATCTGCCGGAGTCATTTCCTTTGAGAAACAAAGATGACACCTGCGGAATAGACAGGAGAAACTACGGGGATACACATGTGCAAACAGGACCTGGTGTTGAAAGTTGCCCGAGGAATTTACCCGTTGGTAGGAAAGACAAGGGGTGGGAAGTGAAATGGAAAAGAGCCTGGTTTGACTTCAGCCAAAATACAACCTTGCACGGAGTCAATCGAGTGACAGAGGAAACTCCGTTTACCATTCGAAGGTAAATCTCGTACTTCTCCGCTGTGTTTTGTTTTCGTTCCAGCCACGATCTCTGTCAAGTTGGAAAATATTGGTCTGAAGTTGGAGCACATGCACCTGCGAAGCGCGTGATTGTCAAAAGTATAGATCTAGTCACAACTTTTTTCATCATGCACAAAGCTCAGGGGGCAAGTCTTCGGAATGTTTCAACTAAACCAGACATAGGGAATGAAAAGAGATGCCTCGAAAAAAAAAAACAATTTGTGTGTACATTCGGCGACGCAGATTTTTATGTTTCGTCGTTCTTCTCGAGACCGCCGACAGTGATAGGTTTGTTTTTGGCGAAGCCAGCGACACGGCGACAGGTGAGTGACTGAGTGAGTGAGTGACAAATGTCCACAGACTTTTCCATGGTGGGGTGGGCCGCGAGAAGGGCTGCTGAACACGCTTCGGTTGTTCTGAACGAAATAGACGTTCAGTCTTCGTTCAAAGGAACAGCTCTGGAAAACAATTTCATGCCTTTCACTCAACACTTCCACACAAAGTCATTCGTTTGATCGTTTTTACCGTGCACGCAGTGATGGTGCCCGAAGGCCTCCACCAAGTTCGCGCCATTTCATCGATTTTGCAAACAACGTGCTTTTCGTCACCAACACGCAAGACGTCAAAAAACTGGCGTCGATCTGACGTCAAATGCCACTTCTGACATCATCACTGCGTCATCGTGTTTCTATCGCGACTCGCGACTTGGCAGCAACCAGTTTTCCGAAAATTCTCGGAGAAGCAACACGTGTTTTACTACGTGTCAATTTGCTGCGCTGGTGGATCTTGTGCTACGGAAATGGGACCAATGAGAAGGGTAAGCACACGAAGAACATTTTGAATACATTTTTTGAGTGAAAACTGGAAAAAGATCGCGAAGTTAATGCGACAAGAATCTGAACAGCCTGAACCGCTGAAATAAGCTTTTCCACGGTGGATTCTATTTGAACATCAAAGCTGAAAGGAATCCAAAAACGTTATCAAAAGAATGACGACATTTGCAGGAGACATAAAAACATGTTCTCTGCCGACGTAAAGGACGGTATTTACTAGGAACTCTGATTTCGTTTCAGGTCGCCACGCTGATCGGCGTTGGTGTGGGTGTGGGTGCCGCGGCCGTTGCGGTCACCGGCATCAGCGCCGCTTGTCGAATCATTCGATATGCACGAGGTACGGACAAAAATGTTTGTTTTTTTGTTGTTTTTTTTTTGTTTTTTTTTTTTTTGTTTTGGTCAATGTGAACCCCATAGCAAGAGAAGGTCTATTGTCTATATTTGGCATTGAGCCAGATTGTTTCCTTGACGACCGCACTTATCCGGAAGTTCCGGAAATCCCTGGGGAACACCTCAACCGGATGTCCTAGGACTGACTCCGAGTTCTGGTGGGGGGGGGCCGGGGGGGGGGGGGGGGGTGGGGCGGGGGGGGGGGGGGGGGGGGGGGGGGGGGGTGGGGGTGGGGGGGGTGGGGGGGGGTGGGTTGGGGGTGTGTGGGGGGGGGGGGGGGGGGTTGGGGGGGGGGTTGGTGGGTGGGGGGGTTTTTTGGGGGGGGGTGGGGTTGTTGGGGGGGTGGGGGTTTTTTTTTGGGGTGTTGGGGTTGGGTGTGGGCTGTTGGGGTGGGGTGAGGGCAGGAAGG
>JAAUXT010023582.1_pt1 | contig 10343 bp, 14 predicted proteins | sample 7278171 | NCBI WGS metagenome assembly JAAUXT01 (sample SAMN14350112, study PRJNA611818) | marine sediment metagenome | isolation source: surface marine sediment (1.8m) | place: French Polynesia: Moorea | collected 2018-08 | reverse complement strand
TGCGATGACGCTCAGCATCAGAACTTGGACAGAAGTACGCCACTAAAAATTATCCTAGTCAAGGCACCCAAATTTGCAAGTTGCACGGCCCCAGCATAAAACCTTCGCACACTGGCAAACTTGTTCCAGCCAATGTTTTGCGTCATCAAGTTATTCGTTTTGCGGTTATAAAACAACTCTTGAGTCTCCTCTCATGCACAAGCTACACGTGCACCAATTGGAGGGGCCAGATTCACCACACCAACTGGCAGATTCACCACACAAACTGGTGGGGCCAAAGCCTTGCAACCGCGATCGCTGTGCAAATCATTGTATCTTCATCGTACTGTACTGCCAGAAAATCAATTCAGGCCGTACCTCAGTAAGAACCTGCTCTCCACACAAATCCTGCATGACTCTGCGAGAAAATCCACGGAAAATCTCAATTTTAAGTGGACGAATTACCACACATTGTCGAGCACCACGGTGGAAGAAAAACTGCTGTTGAAAAAAATGACACCTTTTTCAGCAGAAGGGACACTCCTCGATGCATGTCCGCCTGCATGTTTCTCTCTGAAATCTTTGTTGCAGATGAAGCAGCTGTTGGTTGTTGCCGTTGTTGCGCTGGTTGTTGCGACGCGAGCGCAGGACACGCCCCCGGATACGGTGGACGAGCTGGACGCGACCAAGTACGTCGGGCGCTGGTATCAGGCAAGTGACCTGCATGCGAACTACCTGCTGCACACATCTGACACGAACAGTCAAATCAACAAGTTCTTTTTTCAACACAATCCGAGGTCGACGGGTTTCAGATGCGCGGCGGTGTGCTCACACATGCAGATTTGTGTTGTGGTTTGATTCCAGATGTTCGCAAATTTTCTGGTGAACGTCACGTTCGAGCGAGATGCGTTCTGCGTCACTGCTGATTGTGAGTGAACCTTTCTAAACCAGCCTGCCGCATGCACCTTTGACCTGAGGTTTCTGAAAAAAAAACACAGACAGAATAAGGAAACGACGCTGAGGACAAAAATCAATTGAGAGTCTTGTACGTGCTGAAGTGCGCATGAGAGAGATCTCGGAAAAGAGAGAGAGAGAGAGAGAGAGAGAGAGAGAGAGAGAGAGAGAGAGAGGGTGTGTGTCGTCCCGTGCGTGCGTATACGTGCGTCCACCTACGAGTCGTAGCACTTCAGTCTGCCATTTGCCCTCTGCATGTCATTCATTCTTGCAGATGGCATCATCAACGCGACGTACCTGAGCGTGCTGAACGCGAACGCGCAGGGCGCTCCCGACGGGTCGATCCAGCAGATCAGCGGCTACGCCTTCATCCCCGACCCCTCCGAGCCGGGCCAACTCGACGTCTACCTGGAAGCCGGCGTTCCTGGAGAGTGTAAGCGCGAATCCACAATGCTTGTGTGTGTGTGTGTGTGTTTGTGTGTGTGTGGTTGTGTGTGTGTGTGCTTGTGTGTGTGTGCTTGTGTGCAATTGTGTGCGCGTGTCTCCAAGAAGGGTTCTGTGGGAGGACACAAGCCTCCAAAGAAAAGAAATTCCACTCAACAAAAAAAAAAAACAACAAAAGTAAATACAATTTTCTTGTTGTCAAGAAAGCCTCAGCTCCGCTGCATGCAAGTCTGTTGTAAATTTAATTTGACACGCTTTTCGCTGGTGTCCGTTTGTTTCAAGCGTCAACTCCGGAGCGGCATCATCACGCACACACGTCATGGATTGCCATCGTCTCGTTTCAGACTGGATCCTACTCCTGGGCCCGGACACGTCCTCCGGTCTGTACGCTTACTCCGTCGTGAGCACGTCGACGCGTAACGCGCTCTTCGTGTTGGCGCGCGACGTCAACGAATTCAGAGACTTCTATCAAGACGAGGTGAGCGGATCCAGGATGCCCTCCCCCTCCCCCAAAAAAACTTTGTTCAGAACCCTTCATAAATTGGCGCCTGCAGGCTGTCTCATGAAGGTGAGCTCGGATTTGAAAGAAGAACGATGTCGTACGTTTGAACGTTTATTCGAGAGGCCAGAATGGGGTACCATTTCACTTGCTGTTTACGATACATAAAGTTTATGCTCAGAACAATTTAAATTGTATCGCACTCGCAGGTTCTCGCGTGGCTCGCAAACAACGGATTCGACGGTCCATATCGGGAGCCCCTTGAAACCTACCAGGCCAGCGACTGCGAGTATCTCCCTGAAGAATAGCTCAAGCAAGCAGATTCTCAGCTGAAGAGACAATAATAAAGGAGATAATTATGCTCGTTGATGCTGGTTTTGTTCAATGCTTGGGCTTTCCTTTCAATCAACCGATTTTTTTGCACTCCTGCAAAAAGTTTTCCGTACGTCGAGGAGGAAAACATACTTCGAACAGAAGTCTGCACATTAGGGACTTTAAACACGACGCTTGAAATTGAAAACGTCAACGTCAATGTCGAATTTTTTTTGCACACTTTGATTTTTCCACATTTTGGAAGTGCTTCTACCTGTGCAAAACATTTTTGAACAAAATTGACCAAAAACCTAAGGTTTCTTGTTTTAAATTCTCTGTGTAAAGGGTTCCAAAGTTAATGCGGTGTTTGAAGTTTTGGCACCAAACGTCGCTGTTTAAACTCACTATTGTGCTCGATACGGGAGGTGATGCGCCGTGCTCGTCAGATCCAGCGCTGTGGCCGCGCCTCACCTGCACGTTTTGAAGTTGTTGGCCCTGAGCTCTTCGCTGTCTCGAGTGGGGTTGTTCACACCATCACTGTGGTTGCAGCGCCCTAGCTGTTGTCATGCGCACGAGGTTCGCTTCCCCACGCTGCTGCCGCCGCCGCCGCTTCCCTATTGACCCGACACAGTATTCAGATGAGTCACCGCTGCAGCTTGCTGTGTCCTACAATCAGTCAATAAGAGCTCCGAAGCGCGGTTCTGTTGCAGCGTCATTATAATAAACACAACGTTTTTGGCACAAATCTGAATCATGTTGTAGGTCATATCCTGAATCAGTGTTGTTTCTGTGGTACAGTGTAGTGTGACCACTCGTTACGGACAGGCGATTTTATGTGACTGTGAAGCGGACTATTTTGGAATTACACAGAGCCATGGAGGGTTCAATGCTTCACAAAATGGGATTACAAATCTTTGTTGTTGCCGCCATGTGGATCTTAACAACCCAAGCCACTGGAGGTAGGTTTGAGTTTTACTCACACTCTTCGTGAAGAATCTCACTTTCGGCAAAAAATGGTGACAAAGGACATCCTGGCAAAATTTTGCGATCTCGCACGCGGCAATTCACGGATAGAATGCGATTTGGAGAAAGCTGGTGGTAACTGAACCAAGCTGTTCTTTTGTGGAGAAAGTGCAAAGTGATCAACCACGCGTTGAGCGCTCCGATTTCGTGGTTGTATGCAAGTTAGGTGCGAACAGGACAAAGATTTACGACCGGAAACAATTGTTTCGTTGCGTGGTTTCCAAGTGCGAATTGAGTTGAGGTGACATGAGCCCAGCATAGCAGACTCACAACGAAACCACCATCACCATCATTAGAGATCCCCAGATGTAGGTCACGCGTGGAGGCATGCATGCAGGCACAAAGAACTGCATTTACGAGGGGCCAACACAGTTATCAACTTGATGGATCTGAGTGTGTCAGTTTTGCACAGAAGATCATTGTATGCCACATTGAAAGTGTGCGCGTTTTCTCCCGAAGTCACACATACACACCACCTCAAGGAGGCCGTGCAAGATCAAAGTCAAAATGTGTCAATATACGCTGCAGGGCATCGTGTCTTGTTGCCAAAAAGTAGCAACAAATTTTACTTGCTGAAAAGCACGACACATGCGCCCACCACCTGGCTTCGGACCTATTAAAAATATTTTCTCCCCAAGCGAAGAAAAAAATCCGTGCAAAGATCTCCCACCAGGCTGTTCAACAACAGTATAAATAGACTTTACTACACGATCTTGCGTTCCCCTATCTCCCTCGATGTTCACCTTGACCGGGAGATGTGCAGCTGATTCCTGCAAGATATTTGTTTGCTCACATACAGACCTGCTAGTTGGGTGCAAATGTGCAAAACTGTGAGATTCGCGTGCCTTGCTTTGCAACAGAATAGTTCTTGGCCAAGATGGGCTGCTATGCTGTGCGCATGAACTCAGCCAGAAGTGATTCGATAATCACGAAGAAAAGTGCAAGAACAGTTTGCGAAAGAAGTAAAACAGCCGACCCCGTGTTGCGTGTTCACCCGGTGGATCATTTCGTGGGCAGCTTGGCTCGACACGAGATTGGAGGCCCTGGAGTCCAAATTCGATCAGTCCCTCTGACAGGAGGAAAACTGAAATTCCATCAACTGAGACTCGTCAACGGCAATCACGTTTTTGTCCAAACACACAAGACAGATGATCAAATTTTGGGGCCCAACGCAGTGCAAGAGCCACGATACAAAGTTGTGAGAGTACACGGTGAGGAAAGTGGCTTCAAATGGTTTGTGCATTCTTTACTTTCTGCCTGACAAATGGAAAGCATCCAAATAATCAACAAGCCAAGCAAGCAAAATGAGCACCGGATGAACAAAATGTTGAAAGTACGAATTCAAAGAAATATCCGCCCATTTTTGCGCAAATTAAATGTTCTGTGTGACAAACCAGAAGCTCATTGCCAGTGTTCGGACGAAAGTGAATTGTTTCTGGCTGCACTTGTTCACATCAAATTGGGTAATTGTGAGACCCAGAGGCTTCCTGGCTGTCAGGTCCTGGTTTGTCACAATTGCGGTGATATTTGTTGTGTCCCTTGCCCCCCCCCCATTCACGCCCAAACAGTCTGTCCCAGCAGGTAACGTTTCATTTTTGTGTTTTTGCTCTGGTGTGGTAGATTTTAGTCTGTTTCTGGAAGGACGCTGTTTTCCCATGTTCAGTGCAAATGTGCGGGTTCATCAGGCAGTGAACACAAAGGGGGCATAATCATGCGCTTGGTGCCTGGATGCACGCGCATGCACGCACGATCCATGTCAAAGCTGCAGCCAAATAGGGAAGATCCACAAAGCCGCGCGTCCTTCCAGAAACGCGTTTCAGCAGGAGCGAGTTCACCATGAGTTCATCTGAGTGCGCAAGGTCTGTTCAGCTCAGCATCCTGTGGATTTCTGATTCAGATCTGCTCAGAGAGTATTGCAATTGGGAGACGTTCAGTGCAAAATGCGAGGCGGAAGGACAGGTTGTGTTGATGACATCTGCGATGTACGGGAGGATGAGGGTAGGAAGATGCGTGCAGCACTCCTTTGACATCGAGGGGAACCCGCACAAGCTGGGCTGTGCAGAAGACATAATCAGGTAAACTTCTGTGTTTAGAGCTGCAAAAAGAGTATTGCAACTGGGAGACGTTCCAGGCCCAGTGTCAACCAGGAGAGGTGGTCCTCATGACATCAGCCTCCTACGGAAGGATGAGGTTTGGAAGATGCGTCCAAATCTCCTACGATGGAACAGGAAACAAACACGAAATGGGATGCATGGAAAATATAATAAGGTAAAAATTTCTGCATTTAGACCTTCACAGAGAGTATTGCAACTGGGAGACTTTCAGCGCGAGCTGCAACCAACCGGACCAGGTGGTACTGATGACCTCTGCGCACTATGGAAGAATGCGGTTCGGAAGATGTGTGGAGGAAACCTACGACAAACAGGGAAACGCCCATCAAATCGGCTGTTCAGAGGACATAATCAGGTATTTCTTGCTGATTCAGACCTGCGTAGAGAGTATTGCAACTGGGAGACGTTCAGCGCGACGTGCGAGAGGAACCAGGTGGTATTGATGACCAGTGCCCACTACGGACGGATGCGCCTCGGACGTTGCGTCCAGAAAACCTACGACGACCAAGGCAACCAACACAGACTCGGATGCGCGGAGGATATAATCAGGTACTTCTTGTACTGATTCAGATCTGGTCAGAGAGTATTGCAACTGGGAGACATTCTCGGCTCAGTGCAGCGATCCAGGTGAAGTGGTTCTCATGGTCTCGGCGAACTACGGACGGATGCGGGCCGGACGCTGCCTCCCGGAGAGCTACGATAAGTCAGGACAGCCGCACAAGATGGGATGTGCCGAAGATATACTGAGGTACCATTTCCACTTCCATTCAGATCTCCACAGGGAGTACTGCAACTGGGAGACTTTCAGCGCCTCCTGCGCCGCAGGTCAGGTGGTTCTCATGACTTCCGCTCACTACGGACGCATGCGCGCCGGCCGCTGCGTGGAACTCAAGTATGACAACGAGGGCAACCCTGACCCCATTGGGTGCACAGAAGACATCATCAGGTACCTCATTCTCTCCCCTGGATTATGATTCAGATCTGGCGCGGGAGTACTGTAACTGGGAGACTTTCAATGCCAACTGCTCCCCTGGAAACGTGGTGCTCATGACAACGGCTAAGTATGGCAGGATGCGGCACGGACGCTGCGTCCCCGAGTTCTATGACAAGAAGGGGAACCAGGCCCAGGTCGGGTGCTTTGAGGACATCATCAGGTAAAGCTTTCACCCAACCCTCAGCAAAAAGGCGTTTTCAGGTTGCACAACAGGAACCTACTCTGACAATTCAGGAACCAGGTTTGAAGACAAACTTGGACACCATGGATCAAGCCCTCTGCAGGTAGGATTGAAACCACAGCCACACGGAAGACAAGACAAACACGATCTACAAGACACTTTTGTCTCGTCAGGTTTGGTCAGGGAGTATTGCAACTGGGAGACCTTCACAGCCCAGTGTGAGGCAGGGCAGGTGGTACTGGTGACGCGTGCCATGTACGGACGGATGAAGCTGGGGCGCTGTGTACCCCTCACGTACGACGCTGCAGGAGTCCCTTCTGTGATAGGCTGTTCCGAAGACATTCTGAGGTAGATCCTGTGTTTCTGGTCGCAGATCTCACCAGGGAATACTGCAACTGGGAGACTTTCAGTGCGCAATGCGCGTCAGGTGAGGTGGTTCTGATGACATCGGCCAAGTACGGACGGATGAGGCTGGGCAGATGCGTCCCCGAGACCTTCGATAGGCAAGGAAAGCCTTCCCTGACAGGCTGCAGTGAAGACATAATCAGGTATATTTCGTGATCTGCCTTTAGATCTGCTCAGAGAATACTGCAACTGGGAGACGTTCAGTGCTGGCTGTCAGCCAGGTCAGGTCGTTTTGGTGACTTCCGCCAAGTATGGACGGATGCGCTTCGGCAGATGCGTGCGCAAACTGTACGACGACACAGGGACCCACGCAGAGGTGGGCTGCCAGGAGGACATCATAAAGTAAGAACTCCCACTCTCTCAGAAGTCCCTCAGCTCGTGGCCTTTCCTGGTACGTGCTATTCAGGTAAGATGTGAGACAAGGAAACTCCGCCTGCATCAAGGACTCCAAACACAACACACTATGAGAGAAGGCATCACCCACGCAGTACAGTGAGGCCGCTCTCTGTTTAGATTTTGTGAGGGAGTACTGCAACTGGGAGACCTTCAGCGCCCAGTGTACCAGAAACAAGGTGATTCTCGTCACCAGCGCTGTGTATGGAAGGATGAAGTTTGGGCGCTGCATCAGGAAAACCTTCGATGAGACCTCGGACGGGTACACTCCTGTACATATCGGGTGCTCAGAGAACATCATCAAGTAAGTCTTTCAGTTCGCATGCGTGTTGTTGTCTGGAAGTTCGCAGACCTGCACTGTGTGCGCACTGCAATGCAGTTGGAGGGACGCCACTCACTTGGAAAGGATTCACACATGGAGGAACTGAGACAACAACATGACGCAATCTGGTACCTTGGAGAACATGCCCCTTCCCTGACTGAGACTCGTGTCTTCAAGCCTCAGGAGAAGGACGCTCCGAGAAGAAAGGAACAGCGAGTTCATTAGCGCAACTCCAGGGATCCATTGGCCACCGCTGACACAGGCGAGAAGAAGCAGACGACCTGAAGGTTTGCAGCAAATCGCTGGAGATGGCGGAACAGATGGAGAACTCCTCACCAGACGGGCAGATTGACATGTGGAGCCCATCGGATGGATCAAGAACCTGATGAACTCAAAAATAAATGCTGCCTGCTCAGAGGGATTTCATCCAGTGCACGCACGGCTATTTCAGATTTGATCAGAGAGTACTGCAACTGGGAAACCTTCAGCGCGAGTTGTCAGAAGCCTGGTGACGTCATCTTGATGACCAGCGCCAAGTATGGTCGAATGAAGTTTGGACGCTGCATCAGAAAGTTCTTGGACCCAGAGACCAAACAACCAGCTCAGATTGGTTGCGAAGAAGACATTCTGCAGTAAGATTAATAAATTTGACTTGATTTTGCGGAGCAATGCAACTTGGGAACCCTGGAGCTTGGTTGGTGGATGAAGGTGAGTGGGCAGACCCTGGATGGACACGAACCTGCAACCGGAAATTGGAAGACCAAGGACCCATCAAGGCCACACGAAGTTTCCAGTGCAAGAGGCCTCAAGTAAAGTGAGTCTTTTCTTCACGCGCAGGGCTTGAGAGAGAATACTGCAACTGGGAGACGTTCAGTGCGGAATGCAAACCAGGTGAGGTTGTTCTGATGACCGCGGCGAGGTATGGAAGGATGAAGTACGGACGCTGCATCAGCCCCACCATGGACCTCAACACCAAGAAAGCGCACGAGATCGGCTGCGAGGAGGACATCATAAAGTAAGGCTGGCTTTGCTTGTGATTCAGATCTGCTCAGAGAATACTGCAACTGGGAGACTTTCAGTGCGGAGTGCACGTCAGGTGAGGTAGTCCTGATGACCTCGGCCAAATACGGACGGATGGCCTACGGACGCTGCATCACCAAGAGCATGTACATGGACACCAAGAAACCCCATGAGATCGGATGCCAGGAGGATATTCTACAGTAAGAGGTTTTCTTTTGCTCAGATCTCCGCAGGGAGTATTGCAACTGGGAGACTTTCAGCGCGAGCTGCTCTGGTCCAGGTCAGGTGGTTCTCATGACTTCGGCTCACTACGGACGCATGCAGTACGGACGCTGCATCACCCGCAGCATGGACATGGACACCAAGCAGCCCCACAAAATCGGATGCAGTGAAGACATTTTGAAGTAAGGTGCCTTTTCAATTCAGGTATGCTCAGAGAGTATTGCAACTGGGAGACGTTCCAGGCTCAGTGCAGCAAACCAGGTCAGGTAGTCCTGATGACCAGTGCAAAGTACGGACGGATGCAGTATGGTCGCTGCATCAGGAGGTTCATGGACATCGACACACAACAGCATGCAGAAATTGGCTGCGCTGAGGACATCCTGAAGTAAGGCACCCACCTCCTTTATGATTCAGATCTACTGAGAGAGTATTGCAACTGGGAGACGTTCAATGCTCAATGCCAGAAGCGGGACCAGGTAGTCATGATGACTTCAGCCAGGTATGGGAGGATGCAGTATGGACGGTGCATCAGGAGAACCATGGACATCGAGACCCAGAAGCCAACTGAGATTGGTTGTGCCGAAGACATACTAAAGTAAGCTTGGTTTTCATTCAGATTTTGTGAGAGAGTATTGCAACTGGGAGACGTTCAGAGCTGAGTGCAAGGACCCAGGTCAGGTTGTATTGATGACGTCAGCACTCTACGGACGCATGCAGTATGGACGGTGTGTGACCAAAACCAAGGATGCAGACACAAACCAACTCCACGAGATCGGCTGCTCAGAGAACATCATAAAGTAAGGCACTTTATGCATTCAGGTTTGGTCAGAGAGTACTGCAACTGGGAAACGTTCAGGGCTGAATGCAAGGACCCAGGTCAGGTTGTATTGATGACGTCAGCCTTCTATGGACGCATGAAGTATGGACGCTGTGTGACCAGGACCCAGAACGCTGATACCAAGGAGCTTCACCAAATGGGGTGCTCTGAGGACATCATAAAGTAAGGCACTTTATGTATTCAGGTTTGGTCAGAGAATACTGCAACTGGGAGACGTTTAGCGCGCGCTGCAACCAAGCAGGTCAGGTGATTGTGATGCAGTCAGCTCAGTATGGACGCATGAAGTTCGGGAGATGCATTCGCAGAGCCATGGATCCTGACACCAAGACCCTCCACGAGATCGGCTGCTCTGAGGACATACTGAAGTAAGGTCTTGGCTTTTCATATTCAGAGCTTGTGAGAGAGTATTGCAACTGGGAGACGTTCAGGGCGGAGTGCAAGGAGCCCAACCAGGTGGTATTGATGACGTCAGCTCACTATGGACGCATGCGCTATGGACGGTGCGTCGGGAAGACCATGGATGTGGACACCAAGGAGGTGCATGAAATGGGGTGCTCTGAGAACATCATCAAGTAAGGCAATTTTTACACTGTCATTTAGGTTTGGTCAGAGAGTACTGCAACTGGGAGACCTTCAAGGCCGAATG
>JAAUXT010058809.1_pt1 | contig 10344 bp, 12 predicted proteins | sample 7278171 | NCBI WGS metagenome assembly JAAUXT01 (sample SAMN14350112, study PRJNA611818) | marine sediment metagenome | isolation source: surface marine sediment (1.8m) | place: French Polynesia: Moorea | collected 2018-08 | reverse complement strand
TTCTGCCCCACAGACCTTGGTGTTGTGAGATGAATGTATTCTCAAGCTCCCACAACCTGAGGAATGTGTAAGTAGAAGTCTACTGAATCCATCCTGCTACAGAACCAAATATAAGATCTTATTACTTGAGAACATGTAATTTGGGGTTGCCTGCAGATGCTAGATAGAATACCATTTGTGACCAACTCCAACTGCATGACTTGAGAAATACCTGCAATCAGAACTTGGATATTTGGATTGATAGATATTCAAAACTCACTCAATCCAGAATCTTAAACATCACTGAACTGACCCACTGGCATGTGACGTTCTGGCCTGACACAGGGAAGAAATGGACCTCTTGACGCAATGTCTCGTTTGAAATACACATCGCACGGCGTGATCCAAGTACAAAACACGTTGTCACGTGACATCGTGTATCATCACAGGAGATAAAGTTACGTAATCACGTGACTCCCCTGTCGCACTGACCATGTTGAGCAGCTCGGGCCCCTTGACGGAGATGAAGTTGATCCCGGACTCGTTGGCGATCGCCTTGGCGAGCAGCGTCTTGCCGCAGCCCGGCGGCCCGGCGAGCAGCAGCCCGGCCGGCGCCGTCAGCCCCGCCGCCGCGAACAGCTCCGGGTGCCGCACCGGCGCCTGCAACAGCCACGCCACGTGCGTCAGACATCGCCGTCCACATCGCGACAAACATTTCTCAAGGGGGGGGGGGAAGAGGCGGGTGGCTTGAGACTGATGTAGTTTGGGTTTGCGGTTGATGCAGAGGGCCGTGAGGGTTTACGGCCCCTCCGCTGGGGTTCCATCACGAACAGGACAACATGACACAAGAGTGATTGGTTCGACGGCAGCATTTCTGAAAACATCTTTGTGACTGGTTTGGATTTATAACCATAAGTACACAAACAGCCTTTTGTGCCTGCATAAGAACATCACAAAACATCAAACTGGTCAATGCGCTGCGGTTCTGGCGCAAAATCCACATCACCCCCGCACTCACCAGGATGGCCATCTGCAGCTGTTTGCGGACGGTCGCGAGGGCGCCCACGTCGTCCCACGTCACGTCCGGCACCGTCGCGAACCCCTCCCGCTTCGCCGACGGCTGCACGCTGCCGAGCGCGACCCGGAAGTCGTCCGCCGTGATGCAGAAGGCGCCCAGCTGCGCATGCGTGAGCGCAGGCGCGTCCTTCAGCGTCCGCCACAGATCCGAGATGGAGTCTTCTCGCCTCGTTCTGGCTTCTGCGGTTGGCGTCTCTTGCGTGAGACAATGTGAGAAAGTGTCCATCTCGACTGGGGTGTGTTCCATCGTCCCTTCTACGGCAGTGTGTTGTTTTCTCTGCGGGTCAGTATCCGGTGAAGGAACAGCGTGTGATGGTTCGCCCGACTGCTGGGCCTGGTGGGGTTTGGAAATCTGCATCACGTATCTGCAAAGACGGAAAAGAACTCATTCCTTTGTTCTATTTTTCTGGAAACCGCGAAATTTTTTGATTTTGCAATGTTTCTCAGCAAATGCACATGACCCGTAGACCTTCAAGAAACATGGGCACTCAAAGCTGAGCCCACAGGCGACGTGGTGTGATGTGAACCTGACCTCACCTCCTCGGCCCACCCTCACCCTCACCTCCTGACCCCAACCACGATCTTCTCCCCCCCCCCGCCATCCCTGACCCCAGCCCTGTCTTACCTCACCTGACACCGACCACAGCCTCACAGGTTTGAAACCAGCCTCATCTCATAACCCTGACCCCAATCTTATGACCGTGATCCACCCTCACCTCCTAATACCGCTCTCACCTCCTGACCCCGGCCCTGATCGCCATGGTGATGAGTGACTTGAGGTCGGCGCCCACGTATCCAGGCGTCATGCGCGCGAGGTGCGCGAGACTCACGTCCGGCGCGAGACGCAGCGAGGGGCACATCACCTCCAGAATCCTGCGAAACAAGAATGTGTTACAGCGTTGCGACTAGTGTCAGGTGACACAGGCAAACAGAATGACGTCCAGAGAGACGATGATGATGTTTCATTGGGACTTTTTCAGTGCCAGAGCACCGGAGAGGATGGAGCTGGTGTGTGTGTGTGTGTGTGTGTGTGTGTGTGTGTGTGTGTGTGTGTGTGCGCGCGCGCGCACGGCGCGCAAGCTCTGACGAATAAACAGCAACGGCATCTGGGCGAGAGTGGTGCTGTCAATCAGACGTTCTGCTAACGCTGGAGACGGAACCGAGTCCCACCTGTGACTTGGTGTGCATGTGCGCTGGCGCACCCGGTCTGCATGAGGGGTGTTACCTCAGTCTGGTGGACTCGTCCGGGATGCCCAGGCAGATCTCGAGGTCAAAGCGGCCGGCGCGACGCAGCGCGGGGTCGATCGAGTCGGGACGGTTCGTCGCGCCGATCACGAGCACGTGCGCGTCCGGCTTCGCGTTCAGATCTGCGCAGAAAGAGCTCAAATCAGTCAAGTCTGCGCAGTTTCCGGAACAATGTGTGTCTGTCCACATCAAAAAGCTTAAAAAGCTGGGAATAACTGAATTCCAAGAACAAATGCAGTCTCACCATGCTCGCCTGTTGTTTCTTGTGGGTGTAATTGTGCGTTTTATAGCGTGCCGCATGAATTTGTGTTGGTGTTAGTGTATGTGTGTGTGTGTGTGTGTGTGTGTTTGTGTGTGTGTCGCTCACTTGTGTTTGTGTGTGCGCCTGTGTGGTTGCTGAGGCTGAAATGGAGTGCTCAGCGGAACCCATCAGAACTTAAGACGTGCAGATTCTCCAAAAGCCACCGGTTCAAAGCTTCAAATCCCCCCCCCCTCCTCCACCAAAGCAAAGGGCCTCGCCTCATTGTGTGAGACATTTTGAACAACGCAATGCCCAAGCCCGATCCTGGTCCCACCCATGGAGAGTGCTCACCGTCCATGCACGTGAGGAGTTGGGAGACAATGCGACGCTCCATGTCTTTGGACGCGTTCTCCCGCTTCTGTGTGATGGAGTCGATCTCGTCCAGAAACAAGACGCACGGCGCGTTCGACTGCAAAGTGAATCACCACAGAGGTCACAGCAAAGACAATGCTAAACATGATAGAGGGTGTTTTGCGTTCTTCTTTCTGTGATAAAAGAGAGGTGTGTGTATGTGTGTGTGTGTGTGTTTGTGTGAGAGAGAGAGAGAGAGAGAGGGAGAGAGAGAGAGAGAGAAAGACAGAGAACACGCATGCATGCACGCAGACAGACAGACAGACAGACAGACAGACAGACAGACAGACAGACAGACAGACAAACAGACAATCAATCAATCGACCAGCGACCTTGCTTCATATGCTTCACATTTCTCACCTGTGCCTGATCGAACACGTCTCGAATCTTTTCCTCCGACTCCCCCGACACTCCGGACACGATCTCGGTTGCGGCCATCTTGATGAACGGCAGCTTCAACTCCTACAGCACACAACGGACTCCCTCGTGGGGAACTTGGAAATACCCATGCTTCCTCATTGTGCGAAGTCCCTTCTGGGAAGAGCACCTGGTCGAAGGGCGGCACACGCAAGGTGTGCCTGTTGTCCTGCCTTTCCCGCTCCCCCCAAAAGCCAACTTCCCCTGTGGCGAACTCAACCCCGTCCAACGACCAATTCCACCCCCTGCCCAAAATTTCCTTCCTTCTCTATTTCTCTCCTGTTTTCCCCTTTCTTTCTTCCTTTGTTTCCCCAGCAAAGAGATTTGAGGGACTTCGCAAACGCAGACGCCTTGCGCACTGCTTCTTGCTTCATTTCAAGGCCCCTTACCCCAGCGACGGCGTGCGCGAGGAGCGTTTTGCCGCAGCCGGGCGGGCCGTGCAGCAGGAAGCCCCGGGGCGGCGTCCCGCCCACCGCCCGGTACAGGTCCGGGAACCGAGTGTCCAGCACCAGCAGCTGTACCTCCTGAAACACGTCCAGCAGCGCGTTGTAGCGGGTCGGGAGAGACGCAACACAACGCGTTGTACGGGTTGCAAAAGACGAAACACAGCGCGTTGGATTAGGCGGGCGGGGGGAGGGGGCGAAAGACACAATGCGTTGTACAGGTTGGACGAGACGGAAAAAATGGCGGTGTGTGCGGGTGGAAAGAGACGAAGCTGTTCAGGGCACTGTGCAGCTTCAGAAGTACCTTTTCTGAAAGGGGAACGACAGGAAAACCAAAATCGGGTCAATGACGAAGTGTACGAACAAAGATGGCTTGACAGCCAACCAATGAGTCAAGCGGCGCACTCTAGCGACTTTCCGAGGCACGTGCGATTATTCAGTAACTCAAATCACACATGGTTTTCGTCAAAAGTGACCATGTGCCCAAACCCAACCTTGAGTGTCGCCTCGTTTCCCCCGACGTCAGCGAACGTCACGTTTGACGTCGTCACGTCGACACCGCCTTTCTTCCTCGGCCTCTTCGCCGCGGGTTTCTCCTTCTCCTCGCTCGGCTTCGCTTTTCTCTTCAGCTCCTTATTTTCCGCTCCGTCGCGCTCTCCGTCCTGAAACTGCATTGCACGTTAGGTCAAAACGGCGTTTGTAAATGCGGGGGCCGTGGGCGCGTTAAGGACGCACAGGTGTAATCAGTTGTGTCTCGACGGGACCTGTCAGACTGAGGTGAAAATTGAAGCAGATGTCACGTGTTCTTCCACATAACGTGTCGGCTTTGTGACGTGCATGTCCTCTCACATCACACGTTCTCTCACGTCGTTTCCCTCACGTCACGTGTTCACACGATCTTTCACGTGACGTCACGTGACGTCGTTACGCTCACGTCACGTCCCTCGCATCAAGTGTTCTTTTACATCACGTGTTTCTCCCATCACGCATCTTCGCATGTCACGTGTTTTCTGACGTCACGTGTTTTCTCTGTCACGTGTTCTCTCATGAAACGTGTTCTCTCACGTGACGTGCCCCACCTTGTCCGCGGGCGCTGCGCTCTCCTCCATGACGGACCCGTTCAGACGCGAACTGTCCGTGGAGCGGGGCTGCTTCTTCGCTTTCTTCGTCCCGCTTCGATCGATGGTGAAACCCAGGGACGAGTTGAGCGCTTCCTGGTCGTGAAGCAGCCTGACGTGAAACAAGCAACACGCGATGTTCGTTCAACGAATTGGTTGTGGACAGAACAGACGCACAAATTCAGGTGAACTCTACGTGCTGCAATAGTGCGAAGAACTGAGCCAAACAAAATGTTGGAGCTTGTGGCAAGGAAACAAACGCGCATCGTGCAGTGAAGTGGGTTATTGAAGAGGTCCACGGGGTTTATTTTGCCTGCGTCCCCTGTTGTGTGAAGAGATGATCAGCCGTTCAAGAGCTGGCGCTGTGTTCTGTTCCAATCGATTTTCAGAACCGCAGGGTGACAGTGGGATCGAACGCGCCCACGACGCACCTGTGCGGAGACGCCGACGGCGTTGTGTCCACGTGACGTCGCGGAGACGCCGGTGCTGACGCCGCCTTGACGCCGCCGCCCTGCCGCAGCGTCGCGTTCTGTTTGTACATTTCCCTGAGCCTCTTGTTCATCGAGTTCGAATCCTGCAACAACCAAAATGACAACCATTTGCGAAACCCAATTGCATGCGATATAATTTTGCGTTTGAAACAAATTCCAGGGACGTAAACAATGAAATTTACTTGTGTTTGAAAGATTCAAAGCTCAAACATCATTCAAACATTTCTTGTCACCATCAGAAAAGTCTCCCCCCAATTCTGCTTGAGACTTTCCGGAGCCAAGATCGGGTCTCCCTCAAAAAAGTCATCAAGATGATCAGATTCGAACCTTGCATTCCACGTAATCGTTGTCTTCAGAGAAGCTTGCCTCGCTGTCGCTTTCTTTCTTCTTCCTGAAACACGAAAAAGAACCCAAAGTCGGCCTTTGTCCACTCTTGTGAGGGTCAGTGACACGGAAAAAGACAATTCTCACCAAAGTTCTGCAACAAAGGACGAAAAGAATTCTCACCGTGTATCCACCAGTTTCCTCCTTTTCAAGTGGTCCTTTTCATACTTGGAATACGTATCCCCTTCTTCGCTCTCCACTTGGCTGCAAATCTTGTCGTACGCTGAAATGATGACAGGACTCCGTGTGCTGTTGCATCAAAATGTGAAATGTATGACTTCCCAGGCAGAAAGAATCATTCAGCAGAAGTTCAATGCCAAGCCGACCTACCTTTTTCGACTGCTTTTCTGAACGGAGTCTCCTTCTTCCTGCTGTATTCTCTGTGAAAACAGAAAAGGACGGGATTGTTCCGCATCCTTTCAGGCGCAGAAGGGTGGGCGGATTCCCTGCCTCAAATTCCCCTCACACCTCACTGAGTTTGAGCCGAGAGTTGTGAGTCCCAACCCGGACCGATCCCTTCACCAAGTCCTGGATCTGCCGGTGGGACAAGCTGCTTCACGAGACAACAAAACAACGTGACACTGACCGGTACGTCTCTCGAAGTTCACGGGCCACACTGTCCAGGTCCACCACTCGCTTGTTACTCGACCGTAGATGCTGAAAGCAGAACAAACTATTCGGTCTCCTTTGTGCAGCAAGACCACAGAGACTGAGGTAATTTTGGAACAGTGGGTAAGGGGCGTTCTGGCGTTAAATTGCTCGATTCTATTGAAACACAACAGCGCACCAGATTTGCAAATCGGTGTCGGAATCCGAGCGTTGCGTTGAAAAACCGTCCACTCTCACTCAATCAAACGGTTCCAATCTTCAACAAGCATGTCAATGGTCATAATTCTCTTGAAATCGTGGGTATCTGACACCCTCTCATCATTTTGCAGACGTCTGCACAGAAAGCGTGAAAAGGTTGAATCCATGAATTCGCTCTATTATCGCTCACGTCCATGTGACATTCTCACCTGTTTGATTCGTGGAATCAGTTGCGCATCCATTTGCTATTGTACACCTTCAATCGCAGTTTGATAAGTCAACAAATTTTGCAATAATGGGCATAGCCTGTATACGTAAACTGGATTGACATCGTTTCCAACAGCTGACATGTGTGTTTACTTCTGCTGCTGCTATCTGCCACCACTTCCGGTTCACTGTATCCCTTTTATCGCCCACCAAAGAACGGGCACAGATTTTTTGAGAAAAGTGCACCAGTTACCCCAGTCATCTTCACAAGGTAAGATTACCACAACCCATGTGACAGTAGACTTGCCATATTGCATTGGAACACTGGAAAAAGTGGCGCTCTTGTTCAACTTTGTTCAATTCCCCTCAAAATGAAGTCGAGTGCAACGTTCGTCCAGACTTTGACCGAGAAGTGCACGTTTAGATATATCTACATTTTCATTCCAGATGCAAGGTGGACATGAACACAGAGCGGTGGGATAGTATGGGTGTACTGGCGCGAGTTCCTGCTACCATTGTTCATAGATTCCTGACTAGTTTTCACAAAGTCACGTTTTCACGTCGTTTTCACGTTTCTTCCACGTCTGGGATCCAGCCAAATGGTGCAAAATACACGATGCAATCCCCTGGTTTTGGGATAAACTTCAGTGGCTTGAGTCGATCCAACACAAGCAACGCGGCGTTCTACGCCAGATTCTACAGTCTCCAAGCGACTGAGCAGCAGGAATCGAGCAGTGACGACGATTGCTTCATCGTTGAAGTTCCACACAACCAAAAGAGTTCGCCACAGGATTGTGTGGCTGAAGACAATGTCACTGACCAAGGAGATGTCACAAAGATAAACGACGCTGCAGAAAAACACGTGTCTGGTACAAAGGTCGCCAAGGGTCTGACTGTTGAAGAAACCACAACCAGTGTTGAAACTACAAACAAGGTTGAAGAACCCACAATCAGTGCTGAAAATAGCACATCCAGTGTTGAAGAAACCACAGCCAGTGTTGCACCTACAACTAGTGTTGTGGCAACCACAGCCAACGTTGATGAAACCACAACCAGTGTTGCCAGCATTGCATTGGACTCCGAAAACGTCGATGCCGCGCCGTTAGTTGTTGGTGACAGAGAAACTGGCACCGGTTCTGTGACGGTGAACTCAAAAGAAGACAACGCTGAAGTGAAGGGAAACGCTGATAGAGAAAATGTGATTCGGGACGAGAAGGAACCTGAAATTTGTGCCTTAGAAAACGAACCTGACCAGGGTTCAGCAGTGTCTTCTGTTCACCATTTGGTTGAGATACCCACAGATGACAAGGGTGCCACAACTAAAAGTGAAAATCGCCCAACTGCTGAGAGTGAAGAGGAAAGTTCGAGCATTTCAGTGGTGGAAGAAGTGCGAATCGTGTACGCAGGAACAGACAGCGACTATTCTGAAATCGACGTTGTTGGAGTCGAGGAAGGGTTGTGTGAATTACCGGTGCACGACTTCAGGCCTCAGGGAGAACGACTGAGCCCTGCATCAGATGTTGTGGAGATTCTGGACTCCAGTAGTGAAGAAATTGAGGCGAGCTCAGAAAGCTCTGAAGTGAGTGGGAGTGGTGAGGGAGAGAGTTCTTCCCTGGACTCAAGCATTGAAATGAGTGAAACAAACGGCGATGTCGGTCGCCATGCAAACCAGCGGAAGAAGAAGAGGAAGCATCGCAAGCGAAGCCGCAGCGATAGCGAAGCGAAAACCGCTGCAGATGTTGTTGAAGTGGAAGTCACTGAAGAGTCGGAGCCCAAAGCAAAAAGAGCGAAACACAAAACGCCGGAGAAATCCAAAAAGGCCGGAAAAACTCAAAAATATTTCAAGAAGCGAAAGTCGAAGAAAGAAAAGCGAAAGCTGGTAACGCCGACCACTGAAGCGCGAGGTGGTGAAGGTTCCAGCCGTCTGGTGGACTTGACTGCTGATTCCCCTCACAAGAAAAGCCAAGCAACAAGCACGATCACAGCACTTGAAAATACCCAGGAATCACACCAAAAGTCAGTGGCCAGTGACGATGGCGAAGATATCATTGAAATAGACAGTGACATGGACGTGGCGCGATCTCCCTCTGTCGGAGGGATTTTCTACGCGGATGAGTTGGAGGCGCAATGGAGGGACGAAAGCGAAAAGCAGCGAGACATGGACGACGAATATCGGCGCTTTCAAGAGAGCATGGCAGCTCTCGGTGGCGTAAGCGAAGACGCGTCGCAAACATCTCGAAAATCACGTGGGGAATCTTCAAGCAGATCGGGCAAGAAGGGACCAGAGAACCTGTCTCAAGGTCAGGCGCGGGACTCCAACGCCGCGCGCAGCGGCATTGAAGCGTGGCCGCCGGGCAGGCGTCACGGGGCCCCGGCCTTGACCCGCAGAAGCTGCGAGCGAGATAACTTCACTTCCGGTTGGGAACGTGGGACTTCCGGTGGAATCATGCAGCACAGCCAAGCCGGAAATCTGCACGCAGCGACGGGGCATCAACGTGGGGTTGATCTTCCACAAGCTTTCAATGACTGGGGAGACCTGCAGCAAGGCACAAGCAGCAGCAACTACCAGTTGCACAGACTCGCACCATCGCAGAACCAAACTGGTTCGATTCTTGGTCCGTTTCCAGGTCAGGCCCTGGCGAACGCCACCTTGCCAAACACGTGGGACAGTCTAACCAGCACCGTTCAGACGCAGCATCTCGGTGGCCATCAGTTTGGCGCAAACTCCCCTTTGATTTTGTCACATTCACCATTCGGCAACGTTGGACCACGTGGACTTGTTGACAATGTGGGACCACGTGGAGTTATTGACAATCTGCAACTCCAAATTTCTCAGGCTTTGTCACAGCAGTGGCAGCAGCAGCAGAACCGGAAGTATCACGTGTCGTCCGCCAGTGGCGCCCCCAGTGGCGGGCGGAACCGAGGCGGCCCCTCCCCCGGGAGGCGGAGCCAATCCCCGCCCATCCCTGTGATTGACATCAACCAACCCTACGCCGGATCGCACGGTAAGTGGAAGCACGTGAAGCTATTCTTGTCGCAGGAACCTTATCCACCCCCCCCCGGGTCGAATCCGAAAAAAAAAAACAATCATGGCCTTTCATTCGGGACGACCCCCCTTCATCTTGACTGGATCCGTACCTGTATTGCACTGCAACCACCCCAGTCTTGTTCGTGTGGGACTGACAAGCAAACATTTGCTTTTGGCAGCGAACGTTCCATCCTGTGACGCAAACACGACTGAACAGGGTGTTGACCCGCTGCTGTTCCATCGCGAGAATTCTCAAATTTGACAAAAGGACACGAAGCATTTGTTTTCACACGTGTCTGTGCACAAACGAATGTTTGCGTTGTGTGCCTATTGCATGGTGTCGACTGCTGACGCAAAACAAAAAAACATCGCTCTGAAACTCAATTAATTATCAGCCGCGGTAGCGGTCTGATATTGGTTTGCCCCTGTATCCGCGTCCGTCCGTCTTGGGCGGACAAAACCTCCATTTTACCCCTGTTCCAGTGATCACAGACTG
>JAAUXT010015317.1_pt1 | contig 10344 bp, 11 predicted proteins | sample 7278171 | NCBI WGS metagenome assembly JAAUXT01 (sample SAMN14350112, study PRJNA611818) | marine sediment metagenome | isolation source: surface marine sediment (1.8m) | place: French Polynesia: Moorea | collected 2018-08 | reverse complement strand
CGGTCAACATCGCTTGAGTCGCACTGACAACTCAGAAAATCAATACCGAGATTGACACAGTGCGCAGAACACAGTCATGACGGCGGAAGGAGTTTTGGTATGGGCCTCGTAAATTGAATCACACTTTCTGAAGAATCCCGGACAATGTTGATCTCGCTGTCATCTTGACACTTGTCCGCATTACGAGTACGAATTGAGCATGTGACCAACCGAGCTCAGTGTTTCATGCAGGATACATTTTCCCCTTATCGCTCTTGCACAGATGCATGAAAGTTCACGCTCGACCAGTGTTGTTTTTCGTTTTTTCGCTCAAAACACAGTGACATGCAACGAGGAAGCGCAAAAAAGTTCAGGCATGCACACAAGACACGTTTTGTTGTCATTTCATTGCTATTTTTGCCACAGAAAATTGAAATTTTGAGGTAACCCCGTGAATCCTCTTGGGAACTCAACACCACGCGATCTGTCAGAATTTTGGTTCCTTCAGTTCCGAAACTTCCTGATGTGTTGTTCAAAAAGCGCTCCCTTTTTTGGTTGGAATGGGTGTGATGCCGTTTCGTTGAACTGAAAATGCAGTGGACTGGAAGAGGTCTGTGACGCTGCATCTCTGTTTTGCAATCGCGTCTTTTCTTTCAACCGTTTTTCTTCCTGAACACAGGAACCAACTTTGTCCATTGTGTAGGTGGTGCCTTTGCGAGCATTTGCTGGTATCATAAGGACCACCATGCATCGGAGAACAGAATTGCGGTGCATCTGACATTGGCCCGATTGTATTTCAGACATTACAGCGACCATGCCCGGAGAGAGGTTGATCTGCGTCTTCCAGGCGGCGTACGTGCACGACATGGAGACGCGCGGGGAGCCCCGCAAGGCCATCATCGAGGCGCTCACCGCCTCATTCGACAAGTCCGACCACATCAACTACCAGCCCAGCCAGTTCGATGCCGCTTTCAAGGTTCGTCGTGGTCGCCGTGTGTCTGGCGGGTGGGTAAGGGGAGGGAGGGGAGGGGAGGCAAGCTGATGCATCGTCTGGTCGACCAGGAAGGAAGCGGCGATTCCGATCGCGATGTGCCTGTCTTCAAAGCTCGTTCTTGTCGTTTCACAGAAACGCTTTGTTGTCACCATGGTCAAGAACTGCACACAATGAACTCGCATCTGTTCACACAGGGTTCGACTGTCTCATTCAACGACTACAAGCAGTACGTGTTCGACAGCCTTTCTGACCGAATGGCGCCGCAGTCTCAGATCGAGGAGGAGATCGAGAAGATGTGCTGGGCCATCTGCAAACCCTTCTACCGCCTCGAGGCGATCCGCTGCCCGGAACCCAAGTGAGTGTTGTGTGTCTCCCTGATGTCGATTGAGTCAGCACGCGGTCGGTCCCCAGGACTCGGGTAACGTCTGGGAGTGCGCCGAAATCCGGCTCCTTCCGTCGAGCCGGAATCGAGGTCACTCCGTTGCGCTCCGGAATCCAGGTCAGCAACAACCACCCTCGCTGACCAGGAAACTGGAATTCCGTCTCACGCTTCTGTCCAGTGACACAGTCGTACCCACAAGAGTCAATCCTTTTCCAGAACAAAGTGGATCCGATGCGCAACAAAAAGAATCGTGGTTTCTGTCAGATTCTTTTCCAATTCCAAGTTCACACTGGTTCTCCCCTTTCTCGCTCTGACAGACATGTGTGAACATTGAACACCAACTCTGCCTTCTTGCGTTGCTTGGTGCTTACAAAAGTTGTCAGGGGAAAATGTCTTGATCTCAAAAGGTCGCGGCTTCGTAAAGCAAGCATGCCCGGTTGTTGGGTCCGAATTCCACGTGCAGCGTCTGTCTTGTTTGCAGCAGTAAAGCGTCTGCGTGGAATGCTCTGGATAAACTGGCCTCAGACTACGAATTCTTGTAGGTACTGAAAAAATGAAAGAACTTTTCCGCAATTTCCCAGCGCAAGTCAACAGCAGCAGGGGCTCTCAGGGGACAGGGAGGCACGGAGGCACGGAGGGAGGGAGGGAGGGAGGGAGGGAGGGAGCTTGGGCCTTCTTCCATGGAACCGCCACCCAAATGGCCTGACACGAGTGAACCAGGTTCAATGAACGTAGTCCCTGTTTCAGTCAACAGCCCACGACAAATCGAGGCAAACTGAGGAAGTCCCTTAGCGCCTTCAAGGCTTCGTGGCTCAGATCAAGGCGTAGGGAGAGTCCTGCAGAACCGATCAACCTCACTACGCTCTCGGATGCTGAACTGAGCCGTCTGCTGAGTGAAAAAGACGTCTACCACATGTGCTTGACAGAGCCAGAGCAGTGTGGATGGAGCTGTCGGGGTCTTAGGTTGCTGACTTGTCAAAAACTTTTGACTGTTTCGTTGATATCTTCAGTTGTACTGTTTTGGATGGTCCCGGTTGAACTGTGTGTTGGGGTTGGTTCAGTGAGGCTTCCTTGGGGGTCCATACAACAGGTTTGGACCAGTCGTTGATGGCTTTGCACTTGCACCGTTCACCGTTCTCACCACATTCTTCAGGTCGCCTTGTCACAAAAAACGTGCAATTCCTTGTTTGTCACAAAGTTTGAAAACTGAGTGAAACAAGTCTGTAGCAACAGTAAAGAAACACTTAGTTCTTCCCTTCTCTGTTCACAGCGGTCGCCGTAGTTTGTTACCGTCGCCTCAAAGTGTCATTCCGTCGAAATTCTCTGCCAAAGTTGACGTCCACAGCATTTCACCTGGCTGTTCTTTGGTTTTGCAGGGCGTTCCAGCTGTGGCAGATCTTCAACCGGCTGGTGGCGGTGTACGCGGTGCCGCCGCGCATCTCCGTGGAGGACGCCGTGTGGCTGACGGAGCGCCTCGTGTCGTCGCTCGGGCGTCAGGTGACGAGCACCGGCATGCAGACGCAGGACGACGGCGTGTCCTTCGGCTCGTGGCTCCGCTTTCTCGATCAGAACTACCTTGGAGGTGAGGCGCGTCCGGCGAGCTGGTGGACGGGTGGGTGTGGTTGCGCGCACCTTTCAAGTTCTCACTGTTGGCTCCGAAGTGTGCGTCTGCAAATAACGCCGTCGAGGCTGGCGAAGAACGTTTCAAAAAGGTCACGTCTGGTGGGACGTTCTGAAAAGATGTCGAGATTTACAAAGTGCTTAAGGCTGCAAACAAAATTGTCACAGCCAAAATTGTTGAGATGGAAACAGGCAGCGTGGTCAGATGTGGCACCATGGGGGTTCACACTGGGTTGTGTGTCGCGCTGCAGGGCTGGTTGACGAGCGGCAACAGGCGGTCGCTGCCTCGGCGCCTCCAGCCGCCTACGAAATATTCAACCTGCGCGCGACACACACAAGTAAGGCCACTGCACATCGCATGCGACTCTCGCGAAGGTCGGTTGCTTTTGCTCGAGTTGCAAAGATATGTTGCAAAAGTACACGAGATCGCATACGTTGTGCAATGGTCTTCACTTGAAAATGTTTCGATCGAATACACGAACCTGTGCATACACAGGCTGAGCCACCAACGAAGCGTTCACTGCTGTTCCCTGTTCATTTTCCTTCCTCGCAGAACTGCTCAGTTCGGACTGTCGACTCGGCACTTCCCTTTTCCGAAATCGGGCACCACGTTTGAACAGATCCTGAATCTTGCCGAGGAGGAAAATAACGAACTCGATGAAACATTTTTCAGGGACCAATGAGGCAGTTCCCTGCCTCCTAATCTGCCCCCACGTCCAATCTCTAGCCTTCAGCACTTTTGTTTGCAGACCTTCCAGCGGACAAGTTGGCGACGTGCGTGGAGGACGTACACAGCTGGCTGGTGCGCGAGGTGAGCCTCACCGGCTGGCTGCTGAAGCGCACCCGCAAACAGGCCAACTGGACCAACTGGCTGCGCCGCTGGTTCGTGCTCACTCCAGGTGAGGGCACCAGTCTTGAATACTCGGTCGCTTGAGCCACAGGCTGAAATACGAAGTGGTCTCGGAAGATTCTCTTTCTTTGAAAATGTTTCACCCCCTCCCATGCATTGAGAGATCTCGATTTTCACGCCCTTTCTGATAATGCTGTTTCTTTGAGCATCTGTGTCATGAACGTCGTCTTCTGTTGAGAGCAAAATTCTGCAACTGTGTGGGAAAGAAATATTTGGAGAGATATGTGGTCAGTGAAGGTCCCCAAGATATCACTGTGTCCGCGCATCCCCACTGACATCCATCTCTCTTTCTCAGGCAAATTGACGTACTACAAAGGGTCTGAGATGAAAGAAGTGAAGGGGGAGGTCGTTGTCAACAAGCACTCCAAGATCGAGGCATTGCCCGACTACAAGAAGAGCTTCCGCAGCCTGCAGGCCGTCTTCAAAGTGACGAACGCGCCGTACCTGGAGATCGAGCTTTCCGCGCCAACAGACCAGGTCAGTCGTCGCCCAGAGATGAAAACAAACGTTGCGAAACTGTTTTTGACCTGTTCAAATACGTGTACGCGTGTCAGTGACTGGAACAGAAAGGCAAACGACTTAGTTGTCAGATTGGAAAAAGAACGGTTTGGAACAAAAATGTTCGGTTGCACCGTTGTGACTCTCAGATTGCACATTTCTGACTTCAATCCACTGCTGTTTCGCCAACAGGAGAAGAAGTCGTGGATGACGGCGATCCGGGACATCGTGGAGGCGGCGCGCGCCAACACGACGCCGGTGACGGCGCTGCTACAAGAACGCGGCGCCGCCAGCGCCGGCAAGGTGCGTCTCCCGCCCTTCCAGCAGAATCCACCTTCATCTCGAAGCCATCAAGCGTCCAAAAATATCAAGTGACGCGTGAAACCTTACGAATGTCTTGAACAATGGCTTTATGGATAGTTTCGAGTCAGGCTTGTGCGAAGTCTGTGGAAATGCTCATGTTGTGTTCACTTGCAGGCGGGCGCGAAGCAGACGACGACGCTGAAGGAGGTGGAGGAAAAGTTCAAGTCGATCCGCGTCACGCCTCGCTCCGTGAACCCCGCCGCCACCAAGGCGAAGGCGGCCGCCTCCAAACAGGTGCGCTGCGGGGCTTTGCTTTAGCGACTTTGCCCCACCTTAGCTTTTTTGGCCACGGACAAATGCCGAGCTGTGAACTGCGTTCCGAAGATCGCTGCGGATTGTCAGTTGAAGTAGAACTCTGATTCTGCCCGTGGATGAAGATTGCACTTGTGCCTGATGACCGTGCTCGCCCCGCAGGCGGAGAAGGCGTCGCGCCCGCCGTCGCTGCCGCCCGTCGAGGACTCGCCCGGCTCCGAGGAGGACGACGCCCCCGAGCCGCCCGAGACGTTCGACAACAACTTCGTCGCCTTCCAGGAGAACAAGATGAAGGCCGTCTTCTCACAGCTGGACATCGACGGTGCGTTGTTGCAGTGAACTGCTCAAGGAACACCAACGAGGTTTTCGCAGGGAAAACAGAAATATGGCAGTGGTTGTATTTTCTTGGTGGTGTTATCTTGTCAGGCAATGGCTACATCTCGGAGTCTGAGTTTGAGAAGTTCATCGAGGGATTGGGTGTCAAGATGAGCAAGGGAGAGATGGCGCTCGTCTTCAACACCGTCGACACCAACAAGAACGGGAAGATCTCCCTCTCCGAGTTCACGGAATACTTCATCGATTTCCTGACGGACGAGACTGGACAGAACAGACCGACGGAGGTGGAGACCAGGCTCAGGTGAGGCGCTCCTCTTGTTTTCCAGGGGTGGATTGATGATCTGGTTAGGGGAGGCCAACCCCGAAGGGTAGCCCGATATCCAGTTGGAAATTTTTTGTTGTTTTTGGGCAGGAATGTTTTGCAGCGTAAGTTTTGAGCAATACATTTTGGGGCTGAGGAGGGCGGTGGGCAAAAACGCTCCCGATCCGGCCCCGGAGTCAGTCGGTGACAAACCAACAGTGATTTGCTTCTGGTCCGTTGGGTTTGCTTGATTGCGAAAGAAACGACTGTTTTGACTCAGACAATTGACACACTGCGGACAAGTCGTTCACAAACTCACTGTTTTGCAGGAGCGCGTTTCTGAAAGCGGATCGCGACGGAACCGGCACCGTCGATTTCAAAGAGTTCGTCGAATTCGCCTGGGAGAGGAAACGCTCAGTCAGGGTGAGCACAACACCACAGCCTCTACAATGTGACGCAAACACAAACTGCTTCACGCTTTTGCTGGAGTGGCGAGCGGAGGTCGCGCTTCCCCGAGCAAGCTCTGGACCCGGCGCTGTGTTGTGCACACGGCCTGATACGTGGACATGTTTTCTGCACTGCAGGTGAGCCGACTGCTCAAGACGTTCCAGCGGCTCGACTCGCAGGACGAGGGAGAGGTGTCCTTCCCGCAGTTCCGCAAGTTCATCGCCGACCAGCGCAGCTCCATCCTCGGCTCCATCATCGAGGTGACGCACCACACACATTCATACTCTCACTCCCTCACACATACACAAACACACACACACACACACACACACACACACACACTGGGACACCTGCAGGTACCAAGCACACTTCCACACAGTGTCACACACACGCACTCGGACACACACACACACACACAGTCGCACACACGCACATTTAGCCACCAGTACGCCAGATAGGATCATCTGCAAATCTAGTCACTACAACTCCGTGTGATACGGCTCGCAATGTTGGTGAACACGTCCACGTTACCAGTCATCGTCTCCCGTCTGCAGGAGTCTGAGGAGGACGAGCCCAAGTCGCCCACCTCCAAGGCGACCCTCGAGGAGAAACTGAAAAACATGTACGAGAACGTGGACGACGAGGACCTGGCAAAGTACCTGCGCAACCGCTGGCAGGCGTTCGTCAGCTTCAGGAGGTTCGTCCGTTTGTCTGTCGAGGGAACTGGAGACCAGCTGTTCGAGAAGCATAAACTTTCATGGGTCGAAAAGACGACAATGTTGGGCCGAGAAACCAGGCGTTTTGTGTTCCGTGTTGACATGAGCGATGCCTTGGGGTACAACTTGCGAATTTCTGCGCGTTGCAGGATGGGTGCGTCGGGTGATGTGGTGATGAAGGGCGGACACGGCTTCGTCGCAGACTACCTGCCCGGAGAGTACACGCTCGTGGACCTGGCCTGCTTCACGGACCTGCCGCCCCTCGAGCCCGCCCACGTCGTCGTCAAGGTGAGAACAAGAGACCTGATCTAGTTTGATATCGTTTTGGCTCCACGCCTGTGAAGTGTCAGATCTACAAAGGTGTCCACTCAGGCCAGAAGGCCCTCTCGTGGTAATCCAAGGACCAGACCACTGGCAATGCTTTGACTGAACGAATGTGATTGGGTGTTCTGTGAAGAACTGAGCTTTCAACCCTTCAGTCGGATGCGTTTGTGTGCGCAGGGTCGCTGGGAGAAGGCAGCGCCGGGGCAGCGGTCGGGACGCATGATCTTCCCTGAGGATTTTGACGGCGTCATTCCGGTCGACATCGCGACCAACGAGCAGCTGCGATATTACGGCTGCAGCCTCGCCGACCAGAACCAGGTGAGGCGACCCACTCACCAGTCTCGGCTCACTTGTTCCCTTGAAGTTCACGCGTGTGTGAAAGAAATTCTTGCCCGTTCGCGTTGTTTGACGCGTGCCTTGTCGCTGCAGGTCCAGGTGGCGCTGCTGTACCGGCACGCCGTGCAGGACTTCACGTACCAGAACTCGTACCTCGAGGACTACGTGACGAACCCGACTCAGCTCGGCGGTGCAGGTAGAAAACGACTCTCTACGTGCCGTGCAGAGCGACTCCGCTCGCATTTCCAGCTCAAATCTGAGCTGGTGCTATTCTGCTGAGATCTTGCAATTTTGCGTTGCGTTGCAGGCATCGAGCGCCACGGCTTCTCCCATCTCGACTGCCCGCTGGACGCAGACAACGGAACTTTCATCCTCGCAAAGTTTGTTGCGGACGAGGACGATGAAGAAGGGTCCGAGTGGCAGACGATGCACATCTCCGGCTTCAAGGTCAGGGTCGCCTCCCAGGGTCAGAGATCTATGCGGACAAGCCTGGCTGTTTGCGGTGTGATCTTGCAAACATATCGAAATCAAATCAACGGGGTGAATAACAGATCCGAAATAAACGGGCTCACTCACTTCAGCCCCCTTTTGATTTGATGCTCAAAAACCTACAAATTCTTTGATGTTCTTGTGATCGCCTCAGAGTCGGGTCCACAACAATCCTTATCCAGGCTCCAGCGGCTGTTCAGATGCTGAGGGAAATGGTGTTGATGTGCGCGTATTCAGAACCTTTCTTCACTGTGTGCTTCTGCTTCGTGCAGGTTCCGACCCGCCACACGCTGTACATCCCGCCCTTCACCATCCACTCCAACGACTACCTGAGGGGCACCTGGAGAACCATGCTCTCCGACGAGGTAAGTCGCCCAGGCTCCGGGCACGTCAAGATATAAATGTCACGCGCGACAGAAAAACCCTTGGTCGCCACTTGCGACTGCGAGTTCGACAGACGGACAACAAAACAGCGCCTTGATTTTGCAGGCCGATATTGACCACGTGCAGCTGCAGCAGAAGAAGGCAGGACAGTGCACCAAATTCACCTTCGTCTTCAAATAAGTCTCTCACCTGACGGAGCCATTCGCGTTTCACGTTGGTGAACTGTGGAACACAGAAGATTGATGTTTGCAGCCTGCCATTTCGACCTCGGCAAATGGTTCTAAACATTTTGTGAGGCAAAAGGTGCAATGAACTTTGCTGCCAGTATTTGTCGATGTAAAGTTTGGTTCCAGCGTCCGGTGTGAAACTGTGCAGTCAGGATTGTCGGAGCTCTGCGCGAGTGAAGACAGCAGTGAAAGTTCGTGTTCAATGCAACATAGATTCACTGACGTGTCGGCCAGGTTGGGTCTTTCCTCGCCGAGAGAAGAGAACGATGTGGCTTTCTTTCCTGCGTCCCCTGATTTTGGGTGGGTCCCACCCCTCTTCCAGATAGAAAATATCAGAGGGATCCAACCCAAGCACCAACTTCGAAAATTTCTGAAGCCTCTGGACGTGCCAGTGTTCCAAGCTCTGCTAGCTTCTTGACACGGGGCCCTCTCTTAGGCAGGTCCCTTCGCCCCCTCCCCCGATGACACGCAAGATCCGCCCCTGGGTGAACAGCCAATACTCAGTGTGCTCGTTTCTCTCATATTTGGAACCACAATTCACAGAACAGAATTGGACTCTGATTTGTACATGACGTAGGTGTCCTGTTGACATCCACATTGGTTTTCGTCGTGGTTGTTGTTCTGTTGAAGGGCTTTGGGTTTGTATTCATGAATGCACTTTTCAAGCCACATCAGTCTCGCATTTGTGCTCCTGCACCCTTGTAGTTTGCATTTCATCCGTTCGTTAGCAGATCTTGAGTGTCGCCAAACACCTGGTCCCACCTGATTCACACTCGTGTAATCGCGAGGAATGACTCAATGTACAAGTGTCAATTTCAGTCCAAATTCGAATCTGAGCTTGCTTGATGTGCTCGAGAGAAAGACGTTGTTGGCGAGTCAGAAGTACCCGGTGTTTGAGTCAGGTGGAGCTAGATGTCACTTGTGTTGTGAAATGTATGCGAGGTGTGTGTTCTCTTGCGTTGAGTCAATTGATCAATAAGTTCAAATGTCTCGGTGTGTGTGCGACACACTTCTCACTGAGACGAATGTTGAATAGTTTGTTGACCAAGAGGAAAATCCGTGGTTGTTTCAATAAATCCGTAGAAACAATATATTCTGCTCTTTCTCGTCAAACTTACATGTTTTCCAAAACACATCGAGTCGACAAGGCTGCTTGCATGCATATGAACAGTTCAAGTCTGAATGCACAGGGAGCAGAAAATCGCAACGATATAGGTGGCACATTCAGTGTGCTTGTGATCCTCACGGGAAACGGCAGCGCTTCCACAGGATGTTGGTTGCACTGCGTCGCCGGCTCCTTCACCGCTCTCTAAATTCAACCCAGGCAGTCTTGTGTCAAGGCTCGAAATTCTCCGCCTCGCATGCGCGGAAGGGGAGTTTGTGATTTTGGTGTTTCTTCAGCACACCCACACCAATGAGTACACCACACACGCACAGTGCACTGAGTCCGCCGATGTTGCCGCACACGTCAAAAACCGGCAAGGGTCTGTACGCGGTAAGAGCCATTAAAAGAGTTCCCGCTGGTTCCTGCCATTTTCTGTGTTTAACCGATCCATCGCAGTCGGTTGTGAGCTTTCCTTGCGTCCGGAAATGAGAACATATAAAAACGATGTACGCCGTTATTGCGTGGGCTTTAGCACTCTGGCTGTGGTCGAGACGTTACTCGACCCGCGAAACAGAAGGCTTCAGTGGTCCGCCCTGTCTGGTAGGAATGTAAGGTTGCAGGGCCCTGAACTTCTGGTGCTTTCCCCATCGTCCCTTTCATGTTCTCTGGACGGCCCCAAGG
>JAAUXT010037678.1_pt1 | contig 10346 bp, 14 predicted proteins | sample 7278171 | NCBI WGS metagenome assembly JAAUXT01 (sample SAMN14350112, study PRJNA611818) | marine sediment metagenome | isolation source: surface marine sediment (1.8m) | place: French Polynesia: Moorea | collected 2018-08 | reverse complement strand
TCTATTCAGGGACAGAGTTTTATTGCCTGTACACAATGGCAGGGTATGGAAGTCTAACATCATACTGATGCATTACAGAAGAAAATACATGGTTTTGAGCGTACATAACAGACTATGATGTGGTACGCGACCTCTCCCACTAACGCAGACGCAGACACGGTTTGCTCACGCCCTCCTCGCGTCTCCTTACCTCTCAAAGCAGTTGGAGGTTTGCACGGGGTTCGACCTCACGGCGCGGAGGAATCTGTGCCCCGGCACCTGCAGCTCGTTGCACGCTTGATGCAAGAAGCTTCCGCGGGGACTAAGCTGCGTCGGGGAGGGACTGGGGCTCCGCGTCCGGCGCCCGGGGCTCAGGTACCCCGACCCCGACTTCTTCTTCTTCTTGCGGCGGGAGGAAAAGGCCCGGCGCAGCAGCCCCATGCTCTCCTTGACCCGGGGCTCGTCCAGGTCCTCGGGCTTCTCGTCCAGCTCGGACAGATCCACCATGGAGCGACGGAAGTGTCGCGGACTCGTGTTCACCGTCAGATTCATCCTCTCAGTTCTGCTTCCTTCCTTCCTTCCTTCCTTCCTTCCTTCCTTCCTTCCTTCCTTCCTTCCTTCAGTCGTTCGTTCGTTCGTTCGTACCTTCCTTCCTTCCTTTCTGCAGTCTCTCTTGTCAGTCAACGCGTCAAATAGAACTTGGCAGAACGTTGAAGCGCTCTCCCACGCCGTTTGAGTCGCAACGTCCAACCCAATCTGGCTAATGGAACGTTTGTCGCACGGAATTAGTGCTCGTGGCGGTGTGAATTCTGAGCAACAGTCGGGCGCTCTCCACACCAATCAAGTCTCATAAAGTTGAGACAAATGGCCCAAGTTTTGCTGTTTCCTGCCGCTGAAGAACGTGCGCTTTTGTGGGTCAATCCAAGCAGTTTGTGAAGATCTTGTAATCAGAGAAAACGCTTCAGTTCAAACGTGGAGACTCTGAATCCAACGCACCTGCTGCGGACTTCGTTGCGAACCAAGAGCTCACGTGCGTGACGTCATTCTGAGTTCTCATTACGAGGCACGTATCCAGTAGCACAAAGTCATTTTCAAAGCTTGATTTGCTTTTTCTGTCTGTAGAAATAGATATCTCGTCGACAGGAGCGTCGCACGATGCACACGCAGCAAACGCGTCTTCAGATGATCTCAGGAATTTGAGCAGATGAAAGCTGTGCTGCGTGCTTCATATCGCGTGCAGCTGCAAATGGTGGCACCGCTTCACTTTCTCCCCTACCTTTGTACCTCCAGCCACAGCTCCCTGCACGCAAAGCATTTATGAACAGAACACCAATGCGCAGGGTGTTTAAGTGGATATGGCTGCAACATGCAGTTGAAATATGCAGAAGCTGCTTTATGACGTGAACCACGTAGCATTTCAATGACTCCCAGTCTCTTGGTCCCCACCGGCTTCACAAAGGTGTTTTGCATAACTGATTGGAGTCCGTTGATTGTGCGAAGTCCCTTTAGGGCGAAGCACCATGTGGTAGTGCAGTATATGACAGCTGGACTGAAATGTCCCCTGCCCCCTCCCCCTACCAGACCCCCCTCCCCCACCAGACCCCCCTCCCCCTACCAGACCCCCCTGCCAGAGGCAGACCCCCCCACTGGAGGTGGACACCCCCCATGGACAGCAGGCAGTATGACTGGTGGAAGATAAGGAGGACAAGGAAGAATTGTGAATAAGGAAGAATTGATGACATTACTGACGCCGCAAGGACTTCGCACTGCAGTTTCCTTGAGCACTGCTTCTTGTTTTGTGTTGCAGTGAGTGTAATTTAAGGCGCAGCTTGTGTGCGCTCAAGCGACAAGAACAACTCAGTTTGATCACCAGCCATGCCGTGACTTGATGGTTGTACCAACGAGCGCGGGACACGAGTCCAAGAAGGGAGCCCGCCCCTTCTTCACCTCTTCACGAGCACTTGAGGGAACTTTCAATTCATTTTCCTGGAAGAAGCTTTGCTAATGCAGCCAAACCTGTTCTTCTGAAGAACAAACCAAAAAGAACCTTGGTTTCCAGCAAGATCTTGTCGTAGAACTATTTTATTTCCTGGAACAAAAAAAAAAACAGAGAGACCTTGGCCTGCAACAAGTTGTTGTGCTTATTTTTCCAGGAACAAGAAACATAGGACTCTCCTCAAAACAAGTTGCTTTGCTGCAAAAAAACTTTATGAAAGAAACCCAGAGGAACCGGCCTTCAACGAGTGAGCGCGCCTTTCAAACAGTTCAACAAAGACCCTTGAAACCTGAGGACCTTTGCTTTTCCAAAGGCTCTGCAGCTCTAGAAGCCGCTCAAGCCTTTCCAGGCTTCGGTGTGCTGTTCCCATCAACAGGTCTCTTTCCCTGCAGCGCTACAGATATTTTTGTCTTTGTACTCTTTGAAACGCAATTGCAAAACGCTGATTCTGTACAAAAATAGTTGCACATCAGCAAAATCCAGGCGTGCACTCCATCTATTTTGGGCTCACAAGGGACCTGGAACTGACAAGCTCCTGTTAGTGTTGCAAATTCATAAGACTGTAGTCCAAGTCTATGTCACAGCAATCGTGCATCATACATGCAGCTTTGTTGAATGTCACGGTGTTGCCCATAAGTTTGCCAAACCAAAAAATGCTGCTGTATGGACGCATCAAGCAATTTCCGAGCGCTGTGGAACCCGTATAAGCTCGTGACAAACATTTCAAAAGAATCCACATTTGTTGCCTTTTGTGGGGCTGATTTGCTAAATTGTGATTTTTGATGCGCACGACCATGAACGATGATGCATGGCTTCGGTTTGTCCAATTTGAGAACCGCCAAAAACATTCAGGGTTGGGGGGTTCGCAGCGTCTGTACATAATATTCCTGCGCCCCGTGTTCCAAGAATCACATTTCCCCCGGTTCTTTCGTGTTATTTTGTTCAACCTGAAAGGAGATAGAGCCCCCAATGTGACAAACGTTCCTTCAATGCACATTCTGCAGGCTTCAGCCCTTCACACACTCGGCAACGCGTGAGTCCGACAAAAGCTGCAATGTGTTCAGCAGAAAAGCAAGACAGTAAAGCAAAGCAGAAGGAACTGAATCTGCAGAAACTGGAAATCTTTCTCTTTCATTGACGTAATGCGACGTGTACGTCATCGCCGGGCCGGCGCTCTCGCTCGCTGTAGCGAGGGTTCTGCGCGATTGTGTCCTTCCTGTGCTGAGCTTTCTGCAGATCCATCCCTTGGAACGTCACCTTTTGCGCTATCAACAAAGAGAATGTCAGATACAAAGCGTCGCCCGCACAGGCAAAATCATGTTTTGATATTTACTGTTGGTGCTAAAATGCCAAATCACGGCAGGTTCTCCTGACATGCGTTTTGAATATTTTATGCTCATCCCCAGATCTTTGCTTTTCCCACAGATATCAGTGTCTGCTGGCGGCCTTTGACAGAACAGCAACAACCCCACACAGTTTTGCGTCATTCGCCTCATCGTTGCCATCAACTCCCCTCCCCTCCCTGGCTGTCGTGTTGATACGTACTGACTCAGGTGAACCAACGATGCTGTCCGTTTTTGTTGGTGAGGTTCAGCACGTCTCAAATTTCGTACGTGCAGTGCACCAATTGCAAGATTGGCGACACAAATACCAAACCAGATTGCCAAATTTGCTCGGACAGCAAAGCGACCAAATGGTGCCCGTGGCCCTGATCTGGCACTTGGGGCACGTCAGAAAAGGAGCGGACGTATTTTGTTGAACCTCCGTACTGCACTGGCGACTTGGCGCATTTCAATTTCTTTGATTGAACCCAGTGGGGAACCTCTGAATCCGGATCACGAAAACGAACGTCGCCCAACACGCCCAACACAGCTGAGTCCTCGGCCTCTGTCACCACCTGAAGAAACAACGAATGATCGACGGACCCACACCAACCTGTCAAAAGCAATTATAAGTTTTCTCTGCACACTCATTTTCACTGGTTCACGGCAACTTACATATTTCCTTTTTGGGTCTGACGTCTGCAGAGCAAACCGAACGTGGATGCTATTTTTGTCGCCGGTGACGTCTTAGATGGAGAGAAAATTCCAGAGCAAGCAAGGGTTCGAAATGCCACTCGGCATTTGCGCGTCGTAAAGCTTTGCTTCCTCCGAGAGTATTTTTTGCGACACTCAGCCAAACTAGCGTCAGAACTGCAAGCGAGCAGTTTGAAGATATCTCACACAAGACTGTTTAAATCCAAAAGAGGATCAACCGTATCAAATTAATGCAACACGTTCGAGCTCCTTGCAGCTTTCGGCTTTTTTTTCAAGCAAAAAGTAATTACAAATCCCAGCAGGAGTGCGGCGTGTCTTCCAGTGCAAAAATGGCGGAGGGAACCAAATACACCCAGCTGAGGAAAATGATCCCATATTTTTCTTGTGTGCCGAGTGTGTCTCAAAGGCCCTCGATGCACTCAAGGGGAAAACACACCAAGTTTATCGGATGTCACGGACTCGCGCAAAATCCCCGTTCAGCGGTTGCAGTAGCAGCAGTCAACAGACATGTTCCTGTCCTGAAGTCCATCTCTTGTAGAGAGCATTTCCCAGGTGCCTGGATCGGAGGTCCTTTCTCACGGTACACAAAGCTCTGTTTGGCGGAGATTCTCAGACCGTTTGTTTGGCTCACGTGGACATTCAAAGGGAGCCAGGTGAAGGACGCCTTGAGGCATCTCTGAGCCAGTGTCAGAGACGAATCCACAACAGATAAAAAGACGAGTTGGATTTATCTTGTATCAGCAATGCGCTGTCGCTGCCGAAGCTCATCATAACAACGAGCTGTTTGTTTGCTGAAAGGATATATTCAAGGCAAAGAAGGGTTTATGGAACCAAAAGGATTTTCCTGCGGGCAGCAAGCGAAAAGACAGGTCCAGGGACCTCACAAAGAATAACTGAAAACAAAGGGACGCAACAAGAAAGTAGGTTGTGGTGTGACAATTACAGAGCTTGTGACCCTTGGTGCTTTGTTTGAAAATTTGCTTCGTCATTCCTGATTACAAGTGCAAGTCAGGCTTATGAATATGGCTTGTGAAGGGAAACTTTATCCATTTTCCGCACCGTCAAAATTGAGAAGCTTGGTCTTGGACCTGAGATGTCGTGACTGCCAGAGGCTTCACACTTAACATTTGCCAGATTGCGGTCATGTGCACGATCACGTGGGTCACGTCCGGTCACGTGGTCACGTCCGTCAAGCGGAGCAGGTGTTGGTTGTTATGGCGGAAGGCGTGTGTCGCATCCAGGGGTGTACAGGTTGGAGGATCTGACCCCATCCAATATTCGCAACGAAATTAATTTCCTGAGCTTAGCCATTAGCAAGAGAGGACTCAGTGGGAAGAAGCAGCAAATCCGTCCGCTCCTTTTCAGACGTGCCCTCTTGCTTGAAGCTTACCAGTTTCAAATTTCGGTGCCTGCGCAGAGAAAAACCTTCTCAAGCTGGACAGCTATTCTCAGAGAAATTTCAAACACGTATTTGCACTGACTGATTGAAAAGAAGGTTGTTTGGAACCTTGGTTTGGCTACTCCAGATTAAAAACCCATCCACATTTGGAGTTTTGTCATCTCTGTGAGTGACGTTGCTTGTCCCAGACACACCCAAGGATCGCTGACAAAATTCATTGCCCCGTACAAGTACGCGTGCACTATCAGGTCCCAACCCCCCAATCGTGGACCCGCTGGTGGTCTTCTTGTTTGACCTTGGTGAACCCACGCCCCACCCATAATCTCACCTTGACCTCAACCTTGAGACACTCGGCTTCGTGCCTCTCTCGATGCAATGGCACAACGTGTGGAACCTTGAACCACGCAAGAGTGTGGCGAACGTTGTGGCTTGAAACCTTGAGATACTCAGACTCACCGACAGTGGATGGAAGCCAATTTTGCTTCTCGGATTTGTTTCGATTTTTTTCAAACTATTTTTTTCAAACTTCAGACGGCTTTGCTGGGATTTTTTCTCGATTTGCCTTTGATCTGAAGCTGATTCGGAAGATTGTGACATTTCCTTCAGTCAGCCATCTTGGAGAGAACTTTTCACTTTCGCTTTCGTTTGCAGACTGATTTTGTTCAGAAAATGTCCGTTCGGGGTGAAAAAAACTTGGTGATCTGACGAAAAGGTGGAACAAAATGTTCACTTTCTTCAGGTGAATTTTGCCAACAGAAGTGAGATGCACTTGCTTGTCAGTTCAAATTCAATGTGAAGACCTCTTATGGTCTGGTTGTGGTTCCTCCAGGCTACAACACTCTGGAGAGCTAGTGTGCAACCTTTCAACCGAACCAGAAGTTTCCCAAGCCATGGAACTGCAGAGAATTCTCATCGTCAGCCTCTGCAGCTCATAGTTTCGACAGCGTTCGAGAACCACGTGTGTTACATCCACCCGTTTCTGAGTCTCAGTTTCAGTTCTGAGAGTCCGTTCTGTTCTGAGACCTCAGCTCTTCGGGTGGGGCATACCCTGGTTCCTCGGGTGTGACATACCCTGGCTCTTCGGGTGGGGCATACCCTGGTTCCTCGGGTGTGACACACCCGGGCTCTTTGGGAGTGGCATACTTTGGCTCTTCGGGTTTGGTAAACCCTGGCTCGTCGGGTGGGGCATACCCTGGCTGTTTGGGTGCAACCAGGAGCAGCAGACCCGAAGAGCTAGTAGCGCACCTAAAGGACCAAGGACAGAACTGAGAATGAGAAACAGGTCGACGCCCCTCTCTCGCAATCTGATAGTTGGTGAACGACCAGGGTCTTTTTTATTTGAACTGAATTGAAAAAAATGTCAACCGTCTCTCGCTGCGAGTTGGAGCGTCGACGGAACGAACGAACGCAGAGACGCAAGCCGCCATCTGTATTATCTGAACGGAGGCAGGTGAAGTGAGTGAGAAGCTGTTTTGATGAGGGCTGCGGCTCTGCGGCAGGTCCCACCACCTGTTGGTTGGATGCCGTGCTCGTGCGGCTTCTCTCTCCTGCAGATGCCGTCTCTGCCGCATGCGTCTCGCGATCCAACTGAAGCCGCGCGGGAACAGAAAGTTCTCCCTGAGTCATTAGTGAGGCGTCGTCTCAAATTATCCAACTTACAAAATGAATTTTGACACTTCAGCAGCAAGCAGAAAATTTCCTTTGTGATGTTTTTTCACGTGTGATTTAACATAAAAAAACACTCGTCTCGTGGAAAACAGCAGTTTGAATACAAGAGCGAGAGCTTCATTGAAAAAGGGCTGCTCCCAATTTGTGTCAAGAGGATTTGGAGCAACCAGAACAACGTGAGTCACGTTGAATGTCAAAGTGGCTTTCGACACAAAAATGAGAACATAAAAGTTCAAACTGCGCGCCTCTTCGTCCAACGTCAGATGTCTGAGGATGGCACACCCAGGTGTGCAAATAAGTTTTCACCAATGGGTGCAGACAAGTTGACGGTTTGACAAAAGACCATGATGCAAGCCACTGGATCCTGGAGAGGGCATTGGCAAAGGGTTGGAACTCGTGTTCCAGCCTCTGGGTCTCGTGTGTGTGTGTGTGTGTGTGTGTGTGTGTGTGTGTGTGTGTGTGTGTGTGTGTGTGTGCGCTCGAGCTGATTTCGGCAAGCAGACGTTGTCGGTTTCCGTGCGCACAAACAAGACCAGCGACACAAATACCAATTACGGCTGTGGAATGTTCACAACTCAGCGACAGCCAAGCACAGACTGCGAGCGAGTAGATCTGCCCTTTTCCGCAAACGATCGTACGTGCACTCACTGTTCCTCTCTCTTAAACGTCCAGTGGCCCAATCCAGGGAGCCTGATCCTCAACTGCGAAGCAGTTTTTTTGTGATTTTGTGCTTGACAGCCAATTATATGTTTATTTACTTACCAGTCTGTCGCGTTTGCTCGCGCGTGTGTGTCTGGATCAGTACTTACCTGAAACGACAAGAAACAAAACGATATTGTTATGAATTGTTTATCAGAAAGGATTTTACAACGGGAAATTTCTTCTCAGACGAGGGCAAAGCACACATAATTTTTCATCGTGTTTGCGTGATGTTGTGGTCGTGCAGACATGGCGCGGAACTTTATCAGAAGAAAGCTTTGGCATTTTGGTCGGAGGTCTCAATCTGTCACAAACCCAATCGTGTGTGTGTGTGTGTGTGTGCGTGTGTGTGTGTGTGCGTGTGTGTGTGTCTGTCTGTGTGTGTGTCTGTGTGTGTGTCTGTGTGTGTGTCTGTGTGTGTGTGTCTGTGTGTGTGTGACGTGAACTCAACATGTGCAGCTCGTGTTGTGTCCAGCTTGATTTCGAGAGGATGATGAGCTGCGGTGTGTTGTGAATGGAGAACATTGATCAGAGATTGAATTTCACATCACGGTGACACCAACGTTGCCCATGGAGTGCACGCAGGCACTGTGCACGCACACACACGCACACACGCACGCACACCTGCGAGTGCTTCGCCATGCACACCGTGCAGAGAGAAGAAGAGGCCCCATAAGTCACGGAAGTATTGATCATCTCCCTGCATGCTTCCGGACAGACCGCTGTCGTGTCACGGGTGCATTTGGGACTCTCTTTGAAGCACCAGACGTCTCTTTGGTCCGAAGGTGAGAAGCCAACATCGATTGGATGCGAAACCCCGCAGATACTTGCTGAAAAAATGTCCATCAGGGCCTGCAGTGCCCGATGTGGATTCTGTCTGAGGAATCTTTGACTTCGTCTGCATGCGAAGTTGCTGTCTGTACCTGCCTCCCTCCATGGTTAATGAATAGTGGATGCGGAGGAAGAGGAGAGCACTTACAAGTGCGATGTCGTTATCCAAATAGAATAAAGCGCATCCTGTGATGTTGTGAACACACAGCCCGTCGCGCCCGCGACAAGATGCAGGAGAAAGCGTCGAGTTCTCTCTCCGGAGAGACAACTTCACAAGGATCCTCCTGACAGGCTCTGAATGTCCAAGGCTTTCCCTTCCCGCCCGACATCAAGGGCGCTTTACGCATCGCAGGCCCCAAGACAATTGGAAATATGGGTCTTATGATCGGAGCGAACACGCGTCGGATCAATCGGGATCGTTTGATCGATATTGTTCCATCAATCTTCAGTTGGATGCGCCCGTCCTTCCTGCCGCAGTGGATGTTGTTTTGTCCGATTGTGCAACTTTGTTTCAGTGTCGTAATCTCCTGACCAGACAGCTTTGATGGGAACAAGGTTTCCGTGGGCAACAGACGGTAACCATGGTGTTTGTCCGTGTTGTGGACAACGAGAATTAAACCGAACCACAGCAAAGCCAATCAGTAATGTTCTGACAGGTCTTTTCAAATCTTGCATTCTTCGTCTTTCCCCAATTTGCGAGCAGGAAAAGGTGAACGGAACAGGCACATACTCCTCTGAAAGTCGCGCATGTGAGTCAATGGAGAAGCATGTGGCCTAATCGCTGCTCGAGAGGGAGATGGAGGTGATTCGGCTCCCACACTGCATCAGGCGCAGCTGATCCCGCGAGCAGTAGCGCTGCATGCGGTGGAAATCCTGTGGTTTGTTTCTCGTGGCTGTGATGTGTGTGTGTGTGTGTGTGTGTGTGTGTGTGTGTGTGAGAATGAGTGAGAGAGAAAATGCGTGAGTGAGAGAATGAGTGAGTGAGTGAGTGAGTGAAAAAGTGACCAAGATAAAGCCAGAGGAAGAGAGTGTGAGTGAGTGAGTGAGTGAGTGAGTGAGTGAGTGTGTGTGTGAAAAAGTGACCAAGAGAAAGCCAGGGGAAGAGAGAGAGAGAGAGAGAGAGAGAGAGAGAGAGAGAGTGTGTGAGTGAGTGTCAGTGTGTGTGTGTGTTCCAGTGTGTGTGTTGGCGCTTGAGAATCATCTTGAAAGTTCGGTGTGATGCACGTGCGCGTGTGCGTGCAGCAGAACCGGACACGCCCAATATGGCGTGCAGGTCTGAACACAACTGTCCCAGAACCTGCCTCGTCCCTCTCAACCTGACACCGTAATTCCTGCGTTCAACTCAATGTCACCCGAGAGGCAGCCCGGAGAGTGGCGCACACTTGTGAGCGAAGACAAAGATCGCACACTCTTCGAGTGTGAGAAGCGCATTTCGCACAACTGTGCGAGTCTGGTTGCAAAAAAGAGACAGTTTTCATGGGTCAATCAAGACAATGATCGAAATAGCGAAGCGATTGAGAGCATGGTCGAGAGTGAACCATGAAAACCATCGATTTGAGCGACCAGACAAGACTTTTGGGTAAAATGCGCTTCTCAAATGACAAGTGTGTGCGATCTTTTTTCTACAAAGTAACGAGTTGTCACGCAGAAGTAGGTCATTGGTTTTGGGTCACTGACTTCGCCGGGAGGTCTGTGTGACAGTTCAGCCGGTGATGTTGAGCTGTTCAGACGTGTGTGC
>JAAUXT010095738.1_pt1 | contig 10347 bp, 11 predicted proteins | sample 7278171 | NCBI WGS metagenome assembly JAAUXT01 (sample SAMN14350112, study PRJNA611818) | marine sediment metagenome | isolation source: surface marine sediment (1.8m) | place: French Polynesia: Moorea | collected 2018-08 | reverse complement strand
TTCATCTTGGTACCCGTGGTATTTTTGTTCTTTTTGCCACTGGTATTTCTAGCTGTTCTTGTTGTGCTATGTCCCTGCTGGCCAAGCACCTTTGGTTTGTGCTGTATGTGGGAGGGGGGTTTTGGGGGCGGGGGCAGGGACATTTCATCCACCTTCCCACGTACTGCACTACCACATGGTGCTTGGCCTGAAGGGACTTCGCACAACAAGAAGAGCTAGATCTACCTGTGCCAAAACGAACAATATTCCGACGGGTACGATGATGACGACGAAGATGGGAGTCGAGTAGCAGATGAGGATCATGGTGGTGAAGACGGGTGAGACGGCGAAGAGCCATTGCCGGATGTACTGCGGCATGTTGGCATCCAACACATCCATGTCTTTAGAAAATCTGCCAACAACCACGGTCAAACTTGCAACGTGCCCCACTGCAGAAGAACTGAAATCTCATATCTCCAGGTTTAAACTGGTTCTGGACAGTTTTTGTTCACTCGACCTGTTCATAATTCTGCCAAGAGGAGTCGTGTCGAAGAAGCTCATCGGGGCTCGCATGACGGACGACAACAGTGTCTCGTGAAGAACTTTCGAAGCGCTGTAGCATCCATATGCAACAGCAAAGGCTTCACACAGGGCAAATATTGCTGAAAGGGTGCAGTTTTTGAAAGTTCAGGATGTGCATTTCCGGTGATTGTGCGCCGACATTCAAATTCCAGATTGGTGACAGGTCTGTGAATGAGGTACCTTGAAAAGCTCCGAGTCCGCCGTACACCCCGAGTCTGTAGTCAGCGAGCTCTCTGTTGAAGGTGCCGTTCGCATCGTACGGATCATCATTGCTCCACTCAGACAGCCAGATGTTGGTCAGGATCTGCAGCAAAGGGAAGAAAAGTGTCATCATTTGCTGGTCTGCGATGGACAGTCTGAACACCATCGAAAGCTTTCTTCAAGTCGTCACCGGACACCCTTGGACACTAGCGGACGTACCTGAGACACCATAAAGAGAGTGTGGTTTCCTGCGACCAGACTCAGCATCAGAAAACCACCAGCTTTTATGTACGACTTCAACACGCCGAGTCTGATCTGAAAACATTCAAAGGCCTGTGTGAAGACAGGCGCGACCAAGTGAAACAGTCTGAGCTAAAGATCAGTGCAGAACGTACGTTTCCTTCTTCAGACACTTCCTCTGCTATCAGCTTCGATTTCTTTTCCTCCACGACCGATTTTCGTTGAACCACGGATTTCTTTCGACCCACGGACTTCTTACGACTCAAGCTTCGTCGCACGGTGACACTGGACGAATACAAACGCGGGAATGTACTGAGTGACTTTGGGAGCAGTTGAATTCGACTTGATCGGGGACGCACTGTTCTTGACCGATCTGGTGTTGGCTTGTCTCGAAAAAAAGTTTCTCATTGGCTGACTGACAGTTGGTGAAGAAGAAAACTGCCGAAGGAGAAGTGATGACGTTCGCTGCCTGCACGAGCAAATTTGATCAACTGTCTCTCATTGGACTTGACTTGCTGGGAGACTGAAAGGAAGGAGGGCAACGGACCGGGAAGAGGAGTGAAATACCAAAGGCTCGTAATAATCGCGATGGACACCTTGGGTTGTTCTGGTGAACATCATGCACGAGTAGAGGGATCGAACCTGGATTTGCGCCGGACAGGAATCCTGATTTCAGACTGCTGACCACTCTCGCTGATCTGCGATGTCATCGTCAGGATGGTCTCCTCTTCCACAGACTCTGCACAAGAACACAAGTTGGCCAAATTATTCCCATAGCTGCAACTTCCGGACAGAACAGCACAATGAAGAACATTGCAACAAATCACGAGTTTGAGAGAATGTTGCAATGTTCAGAGAACGGAATGGATCATATTTTGAATGCAGGTGGAAAACATGATGAAAGGCAATCCAGCTGCCACCATCGGACAAAATTGCCTCAACGAATTGAAAACTGGTGTCACACCAAAGCCTGAAAGTGATTGTGTAGTCCATGAGTAGACAACAAAGGACAAAAGAAAATATAGAAGGTACTGACAGCAAAAGACTTCCTTGATTGTTGGGCATCCTTGTTTTCTTCTTGTCTGTCATTGCAACGAAACTTACGCAAGTCAGTTGTGTGAATGAGCGGGTTATAGAAGTACGGCCGAGACTATCTTTTGTCCTTTATGGTGGACAACTGTGGGTCTTGTTGTTGACAGTTTGGTCAGAACGGTTCAAAAACAAATCACGATCACGCAATGAGACAACAATTGAGACTCGCGGACCTTCGGTGAAGCTGTCTTCGTCCGCGGCGTCTTCCTGGCCGTAGTTGTGGATGAAGTCTGCGAAGGGTCCGTTGCGCGCCATGAGTTCGTCGTACTTGCCGACCTCGCTGACGGTGCCGTTGCTCAACACGGCGATGACGTCAACGTGCGGCAGGTACGTGATGCCGTGCGTCACCAAGACCCGCGTCTGCGTCGAGTCAGAGTGTTCGACAGATGTTTGGGGTGTGTGGGAAAAGTAGTTTGTCTTGGACTTTGAAGGAACCCCAACCTCCCAACCCCCCAGCCCTGCGGACCGTGGTCATCAGATAATACAGAATGTTTCTTCTGTGCTCTGTCATGTTCGTTCATCCAGCTCAGACAAACACACGTCCACACAGCATGTCCCGCATTGTTTGCATGCTGCGTGTATTGGACTCGGAAAAACAATGCACGGGACAACTGACACGCTGGATACAGTTTGACTCTTGCTGCCCTTACACACCCCACGGGGGCTGCTGGTTGGTTGGTACCTTGTGTGCGATGTAGCCCTCGGGACCGATGACTTTCTCGAAGATGTGTTTCCCGACGTGCGCGTCGACGGCGGAGAGCGGGTCGTCCAGCAGATAGATGTCTTCGTCCTGATAGACGGCGCGCGCCAGAGAGATGCGCTGCTTTTGTCCTCCACTCACGTTAATGCCCTGGGAACAAGGTCGAAATCGAGGCGTGAGTATGCGTGCGTGAAAACACACGCACCTGATTTTCCAGAGTGCCGGTTTCTTTGCGCCAAACGTCAGGAATCGCAGGTTTTATTGCGCCTGTCATGAACGCAGCTGGTCTTTACAAATTTTCCGCTCGTTTTCCCGTCCCGAGTGAAAAGGGTAAAAGCAGACAAGAGTCCTCTGTTGAAAATCACCTTTTCGCCAATTTCCGTTTGGTCACCTCCTGGTAGCATTTTCAGGTCAGGCGTGAGTGCGCACACGTCAACTATCTTTTTGTACTTGTCAGGGTTAAATTCTTGTCCAAAGAGGATGTTGTCCTTCAGTGTCGCATTCTGAATCCAGGCTTGCTGCGGAACGTACGCCAAGGTGCCCTGTTCAAGCAGCAGGAGGCGCGCGTTTCGGATATTGTTGCATGTTCTGCCTTTTCAATTTGACGAACTTTGGTACGGACGAGACTTGCATTGATTCTGACTCTTCCTGACATCGAAGTCATTTCACCAAGTAAGGTGGAAATCAAAGATGTCTTGCCGCTCCCAACTTGCCCGACAATTGCCACCAACGACCCTTTGGGAACTGTTAGATTTATGCTGAAAATAACCGTTCAGGTCATAATCATCAAGATAAGTCATTCAGCAACAGTTCTGTGGGAGCAAACACGGGATTCATGCTTGCATGGTGAGAAATACACATTTACTCTGAGAGCACCGCGCGTTCCTGTCTGTCCCAGGCGAACGTGCCGTTCTCGATTTTTACTGCAGCATCTGAAAATAATTGGATGCCAGGAAGTGACACAAGCTGTGAGAATGAAAGTCTTTGCATGCCTGTATGCCTCTTTCACAGACAAAAGTGTCAAAATGTGACGAAGCGTTGTGTGATTTGAGACAAAGTGCAAGAAGGGAAGAGAACCTGTCATTGTGGGATCCTCTTCCACAGAATCTTCGTCCAACTCGTCTAAATTCAGGAACCTGTCGATTCTTCTCATGGATATGATTCCCTAAAAGGGGAACAATCCCACAGATTTACTGACAAAAACACTCGTTCTCGTGTTTTTTCCACATTGAGGTGAGGTGTACCTGGACTGTGTTGGCCACACCCAGAGGCAGCAGCGACATGGGGAAGTTGAGCAGGTTGATCAGAGACAGCGTGACGAACGCTTTGTTGGCGTCCAGAGCGTTTCCAGACAAGACGAAGGCAGCGAATGTAGCCAGTGAGACCTAATCCAAGAATACCACAGAGCTCTTTCTCAAAATAGAAAACTGACGGAAGTTTGAATGAAAGACTTTGATCACACTCAATGTCTTTTTACCAGGTAGGGAGACAGAAGCCAGCACATCGATCCGAAGGCGTTGATATAGTTGGCGTACTTGATGTTGAAGAGTTCGTTCTGTCTGAAGTTGAGGATCTGTTCCTCGAACGACGGTTCCCACGCATAAAGCTTGATCACTTTCATTCCTGCGAGAACTTCATTCATCACTTTGAACCGTTCATCCTTTTGTCTCATTTGGTTTCTCTGAAATGTAATTGCAGGAACATCCATCAGCGTGTCCTTCTGGAGTTCTTGTCGGTATTCAAGCGACGTTGACTTGAATCTGAACGTACAGGAATTGGCAACAATGCCATTCGGGTCTTTCTCACCTGCAAAATCATGGCTTTTCTGGCAAAATAGAGCGCGTTGAGAGGAATGAGAATCATGAGGACAGCGAGGCCGGCCAGACACGACGGCCCCACCTCCTGCCACATGAAGTAGATACTGAGCGCCACCAGAATCGGGATCGTCCACAACAGCGAGATGTAGAGAAAGAAATCCTGCAACCACAAATCCACGGTTCACTTCCACAAAAGAGAAAACGACATGGCGTGAGTTCTGTTTGTTCAGATGCGACAGGGGCACAGATTCAAAAATTGCAGAGAAGTCACCTGAACTTTCTGAGCGTCCACGGAGAGAAGATTCACAACTTGACCAACTGTAGTCATTCTTTTCGCAGAACTGGACAGCTTCAAAGCCTGCAATGAACAATGGTGGCGTTGAACTTTGAGGTTTGCCGCCGCGGTTGAGAAAGATCTGCAGATGTTTGCATGAGATCATGACGGCGCACGGACCTTCCTGTAAACCGCTGCATTCACCACAGTCCTGGCCCTGGACCCGGCTCGGAACACGTGAAACAGGAAGTTGTTGATCATGATGCTGAACGTGAAGTTTGTGAACAGCATGGCGCAAGACAGAAACAAACCCTTCCACAAATTCTGGTCTCCGCTTTCAACGTACGAGATGAGCAAGCTGAAAAAAAAAGATGGAGGTCAGAAATTGCATGATTTGCTCCTGGCCGGAAAGATTGGGTGAGACTGACGTCAGTCTGACACAAGGAGTAAACACACACTTGAGCAGCTGAGGATTCACAAAGGAGATGGGGATGGACAGAATCCTCAAGATTGATCCGATTCCTTGTTGCCATCCGACGGTACGCAGCAGGGACCACAGGATCGACCTGTGCTTCCGCAGCTTTCCTTTCGTCCTGAAACACAAAGAGAGAAAATTTGATTTTGCTTCAAAATTTACATTGAGCATTTTTGGAGGTGTGATTCAGCGGATCTCGGTGACGGGACGAGGGACTTCCGCTCAAATTTCGTTTGACTCTTTGTGAGGAGCAACTGGGAAAGGTGAAGAAGGTTCGTGGTGTGGGCTTTTGCTCCCCATGCAGATTCTGCAGATTGTGTCAATACGAACGCATCTGCGCCACCTGGTGGTTTGGTCGTCTGGCTCGAGGTAGTAGTCGGCCTCGTGCTCGGGCACGAGTCCGGCGCACGTCTCGTCACGAGGCAGCTCGAACAGGTCCTCGAACCGGATCGGCTTTTTGTATCCCCTGATCACCGTCCTGTGGGAGGAGGAAGAACAAGCGATGGTGACCGAAGGATCGTGTTGGTGATGAGCTGCAGGCGGAAGATTTCAAGGACGACTTCGTACTTTGTGAACCACATGAATGTTGCCTTCAGCCAAAACGGAGCTGTCAGCTCAGGCATCATGTTCGGAATCTGAAAGAGATAGAACTTCTGGTGAAAATCACAAAATGCATCTGTAGAGGGGGTTTTTTCTGTCTCGACCCACTTCAATGAAACTGTGATAGAGCGTACAACTTCACTGGTCTGTTTCTGAGGTTCCTTGGCCTTTTCACCGTGGAGCAGCAGGGGTTGTTTCTCCTCTGTGAGGCTTTGGTATCCAGACGGTCCGGACGCACGCAGAGCAGAGGTGTCAGAGAAGCAGCACAGCAAAAACTCCAGAACCAGGAGCACGAGATAGACAATAGACGTCGCGTAGTATTTTTCGGGGACACTTTCCGGCTGAAATATGAAAACAAGTGTTTCTTGATTCTATTGCGGGGGGGGGGGGGAGGATGGTTGAGGTTGGTACTTCGTGCACCTGCGAGAAAATCCAGCAGTTGATCCAATGGCGGAAAGTATACTGTGGCAAAGATAGAAAAGGGATCTTACGAAATTTTCTGTTCTGATGAAAATTGACCTGAAGGGGATGATTTCACACAAGAGAGTGAGTAACCAGAAGATGAAAAGAGTTCCGGGTGAGTTCTCCCCCTTCATGAAGCTCCACGGTGTGAGATAACACAAGCCAAGCTGCAACCACACAAAAGACAATCTTGATACTTGTGTTCTGTGGTTTTCGTCGCTGTTGCTCGTGGCTGGGAGCGGCTGTTGTCAGCAGATCAGTGTGTCTCTCAACATCTGTGTTGGAAGGGGGCACAGGCCAATTTATGGCCAGACACTGAAAATGCTTCCGCCAACTTTGGACTGCTGTCCCTATCCAGAGAACGTTTTTCTCTCAACTTGCACTCTTGCCTTCAGGTCACAAGGGCAGGACAGGTCGTATCAAACCACCCCTGGACCCATTCGGACAGGACTGGATGTGCACCATGGGACTTCAACAGAGGAAAACCAGGGAGACCCATTGGTCTTGTACATCAGGGAGTCTTTCTTCTCTTGAGAACCAACAAGAAGGCTGAACGTCTTTTGCTGTGACTTACCAAGGCCACAAACTGAAAGGCGAGGGCATAGTAGTGCGCCTGCGCGGGCGACGCCATGGGATCCTGGATCTCTCCGATCCAGATGATGTTGAGCAGGACGGTTATCGACATTGCAACACAGATGACCTGCAGAAATGACATCACAAAAATTGAAACATCTGCTCTTTGTAAATCCTACAATGACCGTAGCACCTGAGTTTCCTTTCAGAAAGAAGTAATCGTGTGGACTGTGTGTGTTTTGATGTGAAAGGGCGTGAACCTGTTCTTGTGGATGCAGTGCGTGTCTTTTGGCAGGCATTTCTGTTCAAATTTGGTTCGAACACGAACCGTTTTGATCCAGTTGAGTTTGCTGATGTGTCTGCACCGGTGGAGCGTGGGTTTCTTGCCGAGGGAGAAGCAGTAGAGCGGGAGGCTGCAGAGGAGGAAGAAGGGCGCGGGCCACGCGAGGGTCGTGTGTTGGAAGCAGAGCGGAAGGTCCGGGTTGCTAGTGTTGATCGTCAGAGAGTAGCTCTGCAAGAATTTGACGAAGTCTCTGACAGATACAGGATCAGGGCAGAAGGCCCGATCTCAGCTGAATTCCCTGAGAGCCTCAAAGAAATTGAAGTGAAAAAAGTGCAGGGGGCAACTCCAACTTCAAACATTTGGAAACTTGGTTTGCACCTTCAACAAAAGTGTGTCAGTTAAGTTGACCAGATTTTTTTTGGGGGGGGGGTTCCTTTGTGGATTCGCCAGAGAAATTCTGTACAAAAGATGACGTTCAGGCTGTTTCGGGCAGGATCTAGCAGTGAAAATAGCTTGACTGTTCGGCCCAGAAGCATCAGACGCTCGAGCATGAACGCTTTGTCTTCGATGTTCCAGACAGAATGTCACACTGAAAGCTGTCGAAGATCCGCACGGACAACGTTGTATAAGTATACTGCATGAAAGCGTTGTCAAGGTGTCGTACGAATGTTTTTCATTTCGCTCATAAGTCTGAATGAATTTAATGTTGTTCAGTGGCGATCGAATCAGAAACAACACCAGAGTTTATCTGTGTTTATCTTGTGATCAAATAAACTCTGGCTGAGAGTCTTCAACCCAGTTTGGCTGATGCAGTTGAGAACTGAACAAGTGTCTTTGTGAAACAATGATACGCGGCAAAGATCGAGACACGCGAGTGTACTCGTACTATCGACTGCACAACGTGTCCACGACTGGTTTTCCAGGTTGGAATGGGTACTCACCCAAAAAGCATCGTATTCCGTTCTATTCCTGCAAAAAGCTGGCCACCACAAGTTTTCAGCCATTGTTGCTGTTCATGCAGATTCCAGAGACAGATTTAATTGGAGACAGTTCAGTTCAAGTCACAAGGAACTTCCCACCGAAAGTATTTGCAATGTTCGGTTTAGAATCACGTGTGTTGCCAATCCTCGGACTGAAGATGAGTTGCAAAAGACGAAGATTTACAGACAATCCGCTCTGCATCGTATTTCATTGTAATTGGAATCTCCCTCACAATAAACTCCGCGCTGAGCGATCAAACGCTCAACATTTCACGTTGCTCCTTTAAAAAGCTCACAATTGATTTGTCCATTTTTCTGATAAAACTCTTCACACTGGTCAGGGACTTGTTGACAGAGATAGAGCGATAGCTAAGCCTCTCCCATCTCGGATTAGCCCAAACTCGTGTGTATCACGCATTGTGCATGGACGATTTTTACCCCACAGGGAGTGTGCATGTGCGTGTTTCTTTGGTTGAAAAACAACAACGACGAAACACACCGATTCCTTCCTTTCTCCGTGTCCTTTGTCCCTGAAGTCGTTTGGTCTTCAACGTCGTACGTTCACTCGTACCCGTATATCGGTCGTGTAAAAGACCCAATCAAAAACAATTGTGACGTCAAAGCATTTTGTTCAAACAAAAATTTGTGTGTTTGTCTGCGAAATGCTCTTTTTCGCTGCCTCGATCTATTTTCTGTCCGCAATTTTTCTGCAGGGGGGTGATCATTGTGCTGTTTGGCTACATGTTCATTGTGAGTCGGCCTCGCAGAAAACGGTCGCGGCATGGATGCAGGAGAAGATCTTCTTGTCCCTCACTTCTCTATCCCTCCAAGGGTACGGTAGGGTGTACCTGTACCCGGCTGCAGAACGAAGAAAAAAATAAGTTGAGGCAACGAACTGGTTTCCGGTTATTGTGTATTCAGCTGCTGCAGTTGATTTGTGCCCGTTTGCCGACATTTTTCTGAGCTGCGCAATGACAAAAGAAACATTTTCTGTGACCTGATGCCCAGAACTCGAGCTCGACGAGTCTCCAGGTCGACGGTGGCGCCATCGCGCGGACGGTGAGTCGCGCCCGCGACGACAGCACCGGCATCAACATGAGCTCGTGCGCCACCGGGCCGGCCGAGCCGCCGCCGCCGCCGCCGTCCAGGGAGAACTGCGGGGAAAACACACACTGTTTGCATCGTGATGTTATGGAAGTGAAGGAACGCTTTCTTTAATCCCGCGATCGTGGAAGGTCGCGTTTGGTGAAGTTACACTGTGACTGTCCATGTAAAGGTTCGTCACACACACACAACAAGGTGGCGTGGTCATGTTGCCGCGCACTTCTATACGTATTTTTGCGTGCAAAGTACGATGCTCAGAAAGGCCAACGTGTGCAGCTCACGGTCTGCACAGATTCGTCATCGAATTCCACGTCGAGAGTTTGGGTGTGTTGCGCTGAGTACAGATGCATCTCGATCAGCACGTAACAGGCGTCGAACGTCACTTCCAGCCACGCGCCCGTCCCCTCGTCCAGAGTTTCAAACATGTACGGGTTGCCTGTGGGCAGAAGAACGCAGGACACCAAGGGAGAGCTTTTTTTTTTTTGAATTGCAATGATCAACGTAGAATTGTGAGGAATTGTGAGACAACAGGATCCTGCGTACGCGTGTGTGCGTGTGTTTTCAGTTTTTTGGTCCAGGTGTCCACAGGAATTTTTTTCAAGGAAGCATCAGAAATTCTTTCATTGTTTCGGAAACATGTTTCTGTTGTGTACCATTTGCGGGAGGAGAGAAATGCCCGTCGATGGCATTTGCGCACGCCAAGTCCCAGCTCAGTTCGGAGGAACATTCAGCTTCTGCTCCGTTGAGTCTCCAGGCAATGTTGTCTTTCGTCTCTTTTTCAAAAGAAGAGAAACAAGCTGTTTTGCACCAACATTTGGATTTGTCAGAGAGAAGCGAAGACGTTTCTGTGAATTTTGAATATTTGATGGTCGCGGTAGCCGGCCATCTAGGTGCCGCTGTCGGCTTAAAAACCCTTAGCATTCATGTGTGCATCTGTCCACACTTTGGAATGTAACCACCCCCTCCCCTCCAACCACCCCCTCCC
>JAAUXT010127332.1_pt1 | contig 10348 bp, 10 predicted proteins | sample 7278171 | NCBI WGS metagenome assembly JAAUXT01 (sample SAMN14350112, study PRJNA611818) | marine sediment metagenome | isolation source: surface marine sediment (1.8m) | place: French Polynesia: Moorea | collected 2018-08 | reverse complement strand
GTAAATTTGTTTGTTTGTTTTTCTGGCACCCTCTAACAATTTCATTGATATCACATCCACTGCTGCAGTTTTCTTGGCACTCTCCATTGATCACACAAAGGTTCAGCTCATTACCAGAAGGACACACAATGCAACCTTTTCATTGTTGCTTTGGCCTGGGTTCAACATTCAATAAGCCAGTGTCATGTAGCAAACAAATTATTTGTTTTTCTCAGAGTGAAAAGGCTTGTGAAATTGAACTAGCAAATAGTATATCAGAACAAAATAGAAAGACACACATGAAATTGTTTGTCAAGCAACAGTTTGCCTTCTTGTGAACACTGTTCCAGTGGCATTGAAATCAACAGCTTTGCAACACAAAAATTCACCATACACAGGGAAAACCAGAATCTTCACAGCCTGATCATATTCAAGCTGGAGCTGATGAGAAAATGATGAAGCAGCTTTTGTTTTGCATTATATGGATGGTTGCTATGGTTTCAGCTGCCAGTTATGCACCACTGCGAGTGTTGAGCAATGGGCTCCCAACAGGTGAGCCCCGAAACTGTGGCTGACAATCAAACCTTTGGCACACCAAGGTATAAGTCATCCATGGTCCCCCCTACACAACCAGTCTTTTTTCCAAACATGAACAAGTATTGATCTGAATCTTGATTTGCTTGACTCTCAGAAACAATATTGATGTGTCATTCAGGTGGGGGAAGGGAACAGCTGTGGTTCAGGTTTGAGGCAACAAATCTGCAGCCTGGACTGGGCAGCTACATGTCACAATCTGTGTACAGCAAGAGGCACTGCTGGATCAAGTGCCTCAGGTGAGTCAGACCCAGATTTCACCCCTGAAGCTATTATTTGTGGTATTGCTGCATCAGTTCTCCTGAAGGTTGACAAACAGGCAACACAATGTCCAAGTATCTTGCAGGTCATCTGAGTGTATGGGGGTTGTGATAGTGGAATCATCATGTCAGATGTGGACCTTCACAGAAGTGCTGACACAAGCAAATCTCACAACTGACTCTGACTCCACACTGACACTGAGAGGTGAGGTACCAGAAGAAGTTGAGAACAAACCTCTCACTCAGGGATGTTTCTTTTTTCTGGGTGCAGTGGCTCCATTGTAGATTCCTGTGTGAAGTGGCTATGGACCTCATAATCACTGTGTGTACAGCTTGCAGAGTCATGTTGGTCATTTCTGATTTTAGACAAGTATGTGGGTTGGTTCTGGAGGTTGGCCACCTGTGACCAGGGCCCTTTTGGATCCATTCATTCAGGAGGCAACAAGGACTTTGTTGAGGATGCAACACATGGATTTCTGTCTGGCATTGATGTTGGGACATATGGAGCAGTGAAGCCACAGGCTGTCAGGTGGGGTGCTGGCTGGTTTTTTCAGAAGATATGTACCCTGAATTTCACTCAAGTATGGAACAAAAAGTTCCAAAATTTTTGAAACTGATGAAAACAGATTCACTTTTACTTCCAGCCTGAGATTGCACTTTGGTTCCCACACTGCTGGATGGATTGGCTACTCATCCCCACAGAACACCTACAGCTTCACACTGCAGCCACAAGAGGTCATCACTGGGGTGACCATTCACCATGGCAACATCCAAGGCAACATACCTGGTGATGGTGTAACTGAAATGGTTTCAGGCTTCACCTTCCACACAAACACAGGTCAGTAGATCACATGGTGAAGCAGGGGAGTTTGATGCAGGTTGTTTTCATCCAAACATGGTACCATTTGTCACCAACTCAACATTTCACTTAGAGCTAGATCAGTTGAAAGTCCTGAAACAAAACACTGCAAAAGTCTTATACATCTGGTCATTTTTCAGGCAATATCTATGGACCCTATGGAGACACGACACACCTGGACCTCAACATTGCTACAGCAACTGGAAGTCAATTGGTGTCAATGCAAATCAACTATGGTTGGCACCTGCATGGGACAACACTGAAGTTCATTGTCTGCAACTGAGAACTATCTTAGGGGCATGAAATGTGGGAGGACATGCAAAGATCTCAGACCCCCAACAAACACTCTCAAACTCTCCCAGGGTAGAAATTCTGGTTTTTGGTTTGAATCAATTTCAAATTTGTTTGTGAAAACAACACATTGTCTTCATGCAGCCCATCTATTTCTTTTGTTGTAATGTCAGGACTTGTTCATCCCATGCAGAAACATACAAGAAAAGTGAAGGAACAAAGGGAATGTGCTCAGGCATTCATGGGTGGGGTGGGGGAGTGGAGGTATGGTCAGAAAGGAAAGACCTGCGTACAGGCATGCACAAACGCACACACACACACATCTCTTTCTCTGTGTCTTTGAATGTGTCTCTCTCTGCATCATGTTTATGTATGTCATTTGTTTGCAGCTCAAACTCAGAACCAGGCACAAAATCTCTGCCATATTTGGCAATAAAAATTTTGGTTTGAACAAAATGAGGCAGAAACAGAACTGAGATGCACAACTGCCTGAAGTTTTGAACCCTTTTGTTCATCTTGATGTGGTTTTCAAGTGTGCTGTGTAAATTGCAATGGTAAATAACTGATGAAAATAATTTGTCACTGAGTGGCCATTTTGTGTTCTATTTGTGGAAAATTGTCCTCAATGTTGAGATGAAACTTTGTTTCAAGCTTCTGTGTGAATAAAACATGTTGTTGGAAACCAATGAACTGAGTGGTTTCTTTTGGAGACAAGAACATGTCAACTCAGGGGAAATGGCTTTCACACAACAGCAGAATGCTGAATGTCTTGTTAGTATCAATGACTGTGTTCAATTTATATTGCTGAAATGGCTGACTTTTCCTGATCTCCAAAGGGCAAAGTGACAAGCTGCACCCATAAATGAACCTGCCCCAATGACCGAGGACCACCACAAAAATTATGTGCCTAGAAACTGATGTTGTGTGGAAGAGTTGGCTCTTCCCATGCGTGCTATCCAGCTTTCAGGCAAGACACTGAGTACCCGATGAAGCCGCTTCAGCAGAGCTGCACGAAGCTGAAGCTGTGCACCAGGCCCACACCTTAGGCCCCCATATAAAAGCTGTCAACATGACTGCCCTATGTTCTGTCTTGGAGCTTGAGCTGAACACTCAGTTCAAGACAGGAGTGAATAAACATTTGAAGCATACACTTGAGTTTTACTCCACTGTGGCAGTCCGGCCGAGCTGAGGCTGCTTCCGACTGTGGTGCCGCATGAAGCGGTGGTTGTGAGGACGGGTTCTCCTGGGACCCGAACCGCACACAACACTGAAAATGCCATGTGCAGGGTGCCTGACTCCCAATTCACACCGGGTGTGCCAGTGCATCACACACAGCTTTTACGACATTCTGCACCATGCACCAGCGCATGTTTGGGGTTGGAACCCATCCGCGATCATGGTGGCGCACACCCACTCAGTGTGACCACAACCATGGACATGCATGAGACTCATTTTGCTGCACTGTGACCTTGGCATGTGTGATGCGCTGCTGCATGCGGTGTCAGGGGGTCAGGAAGGCACAGGTTCTCTTCCAAGTACACATCTGCCACGAATTGAAGTCAGTTGACTAAGAACTGCAACACAAATTTCTGGTCTGGTCAAACGAACAATAGTAATTGTGGGTTGTCTGAGTCAGTCGAAGAACAACAACTTTTTGCAGCACAAAGCACTGATTCAACAGACATTTCCCTGTCAAATACAATGGAAACTCTTCTGACAGGGAGCAGCTATCGAAAACGCCAAACATCACTTGAATAAAGGACCCATCAGTTGTTTGTTGCACCTCATAACACAGGAATGGAACTTTGTGGATCTGCCCTGTGCATTGCTGATTTGCAGCACTCTCAGTACACTGCTGAATTCACAGAAGGCACTGGACTGTGCTGCAACATTGTTACATTCATCATCCATACAACAGGTTCATCTCATAAACTAACACAATACCAAAATCAATGTGACATTTTCAATGGTACATTTGCCCTTTTCAAATCTCATAGGTTGTCATTTGTATGGAAAGTCTTGAAAAGGCAGAGAGAGAGAGAGAAACCTTGCAAAATAAAGGACAGAGCTGGGTGAATATCAAAACATCACTTCTGCAACAGATCCAGGGGTGGAGTCTGCCCCTTGCTCCTCTCAGTTTGATTATGTCAGGAAGAACAAGAGACACAACAGGGACTTTTCAGAGTCTACAAGGCACGCTTTTGATATTCCCAATCCACCCAAATTTTTCACTGGCACTGACATTTTTTATCTTGTCTCCTTACATTCTCAAAGAACAAGGTATGATCTGCCAAATGTATGAACAAATACTCAAAATGACAAAGTAAACTTGGAAAACAAAAGCTTCAAAGTTTATCATCAAGACATTTTAGATATTATCTTGCAGTAATTGGTACTTTGCAGAGATGCAAGCATGAGTTTTTTTTCAGATGAACAAAATGAGATTGCTTCCTCATGTCACACTTTGACTTCACTTTTCCTTGTCAATAAGACCTTTTGGTGTAATTATCTTCAAAATATTGATATCTTTGGTTCTTCTTTTGAAAAACTAGAACAAGAGAGGAAAGCAAAATCATTTGACAAAAGTTTACCAATTACTTCTGCAAATTTTCAGCTGTCCAACAAAGACTGTCCTGAAAAAGAGGATCATATCTTCTTGATCCTTGATTGGTCAAACCACACTTATGTTGAGTGTTGTGTGCGGTTCGGGTCCCAGGAGAACCCGTCCTCACAACCGCCGCTACATGTGGCACCGCAGTCAGGAGCAGCCTCGGCTCAGCTGGACTGCCACAGTGGAGTAAGACTCAAGTGTATCCTTCAAACATTTATTCACTCCTGTCTTGAACTGAGTGTTCAGCTCAAGCTCCAAGACAGAACTCAGGGTAGTCGTGGCCCCAGCTTTTATACAGCGGTGCAAGGTGCAGGCCCGGTGGGCAGCTTCAGCTTTGCGCAGCTCCGCTGAAGTGGCTTCATCACTCAAAAGCTGGATTGCGCACGTGGGAAGAGCCAACTCTTCCACACGACATGAGAGAAGATGTCAAGGAAGCCTGATGTGAGAACTGAACCTTGTGTGTTGAACCACACAGGAGATATTGATTGTGATTGGGAATATAACAAGAAGGCCACTGCCCACAAAGTGTGTAGTCTCCTGGGAGCTATGAGCTCTGACCATTATTCAGTTGACCGGTTGGCTTGTTCAGTTGCCCAAACTGAACCATGGTCCGATGGTAACTGAACTGTGCCAAAAATGAAAGTTGCTTAAAATGACTGAATATCATTCTGGTGAATTTTAGAAATGGTTCAGTTTGCCCCCCCCATTCAGTTACCCAACTGAACCAAAAGTGACCACATTTGATCCAGCCACCACCACCCCCGGTGCTGCAAGTAACATTTTCACAGCTTGCTATAGAAACCAGCAGGATCAATCAGATTCTTTTCAAACACTCCACACCAAAAAGCTGAGTTGGGAGTGCTGCTCTTCTCCCTCAATGGGTATTTTTGTGTGTGAACCAGAGAATAATCCATAATCCATCAGGGAGATTAAAAGCCCATTGGCCCGTGCACCATGTTAATGCATCAAGAGAGTGTGTGCCAGACAGGCTGCTGGGAGATTCAATGACACAACATTATACCTGCATATCTGTGTGTTTTCTGTTGCCTGTTGTGTTCACAATTTGTTTGAAAGAACGATAACCCAAGTCTTGCAAAGAACTGGAACTGGTGGCCAAAAACAAACGCAAAAGCTAACAGCAAATTCTGCACAAACTGAAACCACATGAAGCTATAGTTGGTCAGTTCTGAAGATGATACTATTATCTTGCTTCCCGTGGATGGTTGCCATGATTTCAGCTGCCAGTTTCACTCCACTTCATATACTCAACCACAGGTTTCCATTAGGTGAGTGGTCATCTAACAACAGGGCTGGTGCTTGAGTGTCAAATGATACCAGTGACAAAGCACCTGCTCGCCCTGTTCCTTTCCTTTGTCTGGAAAAAAGAACCATAGATTTCAGAGTTGGTGTGTGCTGGAATAATTGTCAATTGCCAGGCTGCTCCCTTTTCCTGAATGCCAAAGTCAAAATGCTCTCTCCACACATGTACCATGTCCCCTCCCCCAGAAAATAGAACAGATGACAACCAAACTTATTTTCTTGTTCACAAAACATCCAATTTTAAATGTTGGAGTTTGAGATCTGTTGCTTAGCAACACTGTAGTATTGAGTTTCACCAATGTTAAGCCACAGAGCAGCTGTGGTTCAGGTTTGAGGCAACAGGGCTGAAGTCTGGACTGGGCAGCTACATCACTCAGACCATGAAAACAGAGTGGCACTGCTTCCTGCACTGTCTCATGTGAGTATGAGTCTGAATTCATCCAAAAATTTGGGCCTTGCATCTTTTGTTGAGGTTTGTGTTGGTGATGCAAGAAAACACACCAGATAGCTGAACTATCTTGGCAAAAATGTAGAAAATTGATTGGATTCCAAAACAAAGTATAAACAACCATAGAACGCCTTCTGTTTTCCAGGTCAGCTGACTGCATGGGGATTGTGATGGTGCAATCATCATGCCAGTTGTGGACCTTCACAGAAGTGCTGACATCAGCAAATCTCACAACTGACTCTGACACCACACTGACACTGACAGGTTAGATACCAGAGGAAGTTGACTTCATAGAACAAAACTATCACTCAGCCACAGGTTCTTCAGGGTACAAGTAGCTCCATTGTAAACTGTGGAGCCCTCATTGCACAAAAATCAATTTTATACATGCAGAGTCATGTTGGTTACTTCTGATTTCAGACAAGTATGTTGGCTGGTTCTGGAGCCTGGCCACCTGTGACCAGGGCCCTTTTGGATCCATTAATTCAGGAGGCAACAAGGACTTTGCTGATGATGCCACACATGGCCTTCTCTCTGGCATTGATGTTGGGACCTATGGGGCAGTGAAGCCCCAGGCTGTCAGGTGGGGTGCTGATTGGTTCTCTCACCATACATATACCCTGAATTTCACACCAAGGAAATCCAAAGTTCTCAAACAGCATTATTTTACCTCCAGCTTGAGACTGCACTTTGGTTCCTACACTTCTGGATGGATTGGCTACTCCTCCCCACAGAACACCTACAGCTTCACACTGCAGCCACGAGAGGTCATCACTGGGGTCACCATTCACCATGGCAATATTCAAGGCAACATACCTGGCGATGGTGTGTCTGACATGGTCTCAGCCTTCACCCTCTACACAAACACAGGTCAGTAGATCCTGTGATGAGGGGTTTGACACACATTGTTTTCCTCCACACCTGGTCCCTTTTGTATTTTGGCCGAAGCTGCAACCTCACAGTTCTCAACACAAAACTGACCACTTCCCCCATTTCATTGTCAACTTTTTGGGCCTGGTGAAAAACAAAATCACAAAAACACCAAAAAAACAAATTTTCTGCCACATGAAACCCAAACAGTTTTCCAGTTCCTGAACCAGTGTGTGGTTTCAGGCACAGTCTATGGTCCCTATGGAGACACAACACACCCTGACCTGGACATCACCATGGCAACAGGACGTCAACTGGTGTCACTGAAAATTAACTATGGCTGGCACCTGCACAAGATCTCCTTCAAGTTCATCCAGTGTGACTAACTGATGCCAGATCAGAAAAAATGCTGGACTTCTGGTGCACTTCCCCAACCAAGACTTATTTGGAAATATTTTCACAAACAATCAACAGGGAAAGACAAGGTCCATGAGTGGACAGCAGTTGTACCTCCGCTCAGCCCTCATTGACCCAAATACATTTGTCCTTGATTTTGACTTTCCCACTTCAAAAAAATTGGAATCACTTGAATTCAACCTGAAAGCTAATTCTAGAAATCTTCTGCAAAAATGAGGTGTACCTTTGGTTCAGCTTCTTGTGTGAATAAAGTAGGATTACACTGCAAGTAAGGGTTTTCACATTGATGCCACTGCATCAAAATGTTTTCACATTGGGGTTGCGTCAAGGACTTTGTCACAGTCTGCAAAGCTACCCTTGTAGGTTTTGCCCCAGTATCAATAATTGGTTTGGAGAGATACATGTAAGTTTGATGATGTGACCAATTTTGATTGCCCCTTAACACACACAAAATTTGCCACATCATCACCCGTGTGAAAACCCCCAATAGTTTGTGAAGTGAGAACTGCTGATGCCATGCCCACATAGGTTGTGCGTGATGTCCTGTGTTGGTGTTCTATTTCGGAACATGAAGATTGCCAGCTGCAGATTTGCACACTTTGCATCCACACACATTCTGTCCCAGAAACACACAGCGCGCTGCACAGGCCCTTTTCATGTGAGGAAAAATATAGTTCCGTGAAACTCTGGTGATTTGCACCTCAAGTTCAACCAAAACCACATGACCATATTTTGCCCAAAGGTCAAAAGTCCCAGCCAACAGCTACAGGAATACTGTAAAATCACAAGCAGGCCATTTTGATCTATTTCCTTCCTGGCACCTTGTCCTTAACCAAGACAAAATCTGCAGACCAAACATGAACACAAACAAGCACCATTTCCAGAGGAACTGCTGACACATACTTTTGGTAGATGATCAATACAGTGCTTCGCTCTTGACTGGTATCACCAAAAAGAACCCCGGAACATGTGTGGACGCAGTGTAAGGACAGAGCAGGCACCAACTCTGAGTCAAAAAGTAAAATATGGTACTCAAACCCAGACTCTCACATGGAAGATACACTGAGCATTCCTGTCACAACTGAAACAAGAAGCAGTACTTGGCACAACTGCACATGGCATGTCCCAGCAAAAGAAACACGCCGTGTCCCAGCAGCAGAATGTGGTGGCCTGGCTTCTTGTTTGCATTTACCTGTTGAGAGGGGTAAGGTTGTTCATGGGAGAGGGGTTCTGATGGTTGGAGCCTGGTGAGCCTTGGGGATGGGATGGTGGCCAGGATGACCCTTCTCTGCATTGCATTGGCACTGCGTGCTCTTTCCAGAAATGACATCAAACAATTACATTTCATGATGCTTGGACATAAGGATGGGGAAGGGATGCTGCAGGTGCATGAAGTCAGTCAGGGTACCAACAACATTCACAACACAAGGCAGACATTCATGAAACATTTCAAGGTCCTGTTTGTCAAATAAACAACCAAAGTTCTTCTGACATGCCAGGAGCTGCCAAGGACACCAAACATCATTTGAACAAAGAACCCATCAGCTGTTTGTTGCTTTATTCCACCTCATCACACAGGGATGGAACTTGGATCTCCCTGGTGAGTTGCTGATTGCCAGTGCTCTCAGCACTTTGGTTCTGTTCACAAAGTGCACAGGACTGCACTGCCAAATTGACACTTTCATCCTCCATACAACAGGCTCATCTCATCACCAGTGAAACACAATACCTAGATTGATGTGACATTATCCAAAGTTCATTTGCCTCATAAAAAGCATCAATCTTTTGTTTGGAAAGGAATTGAAAGGCACAGAGAGAAGAAAGCCTGGCAATACAAGGGGTATGAGCTCACATCAAAATATCAATGTTCTGAAAGGTCCCTTCAGACCTCCCCTCTCCAGAGTGGCTTTTTCAACAACAAACATGCACAAAGAAATCTACATCAGTCAAGCTCAGGCTTGATGGGTATGTTTTATGTGTATGGCATGAGACAATGATACATAATTTACTGTAGAGACAACAGAGCTACTGAAGTCAAAAGCCTCAGGTTAATTCTGCACTAACTGGACCCAAAGGAAACTTCTTCCACAAGCTGCCCTCCATCACATTCTCCCATGGCAAATACATTGAGTATTCCTGTCACAACTGAAACAAGAAACAGTCCTTAGCATAACTGCAACATGCCGTGTCCTGGTAGAAGAAGGTGGTAGTACGGCTTCTTGTTTGCATTGACCTGATAACGGGGTCAGGCTGGTCACTGGAGAGGGCCTCTGGTGCTTAGGGTTTGGTGAGCCTTGGGAATGGAGGTGATGAGCATGACATTGGATGACCCTTCTTTGCATTGCATTTGCACTGCATGCTCTCTCCAGAAATGGCATCAAACAATTACTTTTCATTATGCTTGGACAGAGGGATGGGGATGCAATGTTGGGCATAAATGAAGTCAGTCAGGGTACTGTCACGTTGGAGCGACCGTTTCAGCATCCAAGGTTGTCTTGTGGCCGAGAACAGGCTCGCAGATGGCCCGGCACAAACAGGTTAAAGCCATGGCAAGAACTGCAACAATGTTGCAGTTGGATGGACCGTTTTGGAAAGGCAGACGTTCGGAAAATGGAAATTGAAACAAGGCCTTTTGGAAAAGAGCTGAATGCAGCCACGCCTCGGAGACACCGGATGGGCATAGGGCTGTTGAGAGAGGG
>JAAUXT010023052.1_pt1 | contig 10349 bp, 15 predicted proteins | sample 7278171 | NCBI WGS metagenome assembly JAAUXT01 (sample SAMN14350112, study PRJNA611818) | marine sediment metagenome | isolation source: surface marine sediment (1.8m) | place: French Polynesia: Moorea | collected 2018-08 | reverse complement strand
CCTCAAAGGGTCACGTGATCACCCCAGGGGGGAGGGAATGCTGGGTAATTACCAGCAAAATAGCAGAATTTTGATATTATGCATCTATTCCCTGTCTAATATATATAATTAATTATTGTAAAAATATTCAGAATATTTAAAATTGTCTGTAGAGGCCAGCACCCCCTGGTGGGGGAGGAGTGTGGTGTGACACACCAGCTGTGAATTTAGAACCACTACCTCCAGATGGCACCACTGTGTACTCAATAAATACGGAGGTTCCTGCCCTCGGGGACAGTCTCTCCTGAGATACCAACCAGTGTGTTTGTGATATCACTACATTGGCCTGCGGTTCAAATGAAAATTCACCACCAAAGAACATCATGAGTTTTGTTTGAAGAGTTCGACTCAAGATCTGGACTCTAGTATGTCTACAAATTCTCGTTGTCACGAACGACAGATCTAATTGCAGAAGATGGCAGGCAGTGGGGTGGCGCAGAGGCCTCGACTGCGGGGACTGGGCAGCAGGGTGACCCTCCCCCCGCTACTGCAGCCAGTCTACTCCACCCCCGCCTACACCACAATGCACCCGCTGCCAGACTACCTCCAGTGGAAGGGGCAGAGGCAGAAGAAACCTGTCGAATTGTTTCTTGAAGAGCTGGTGAGAGCATTTCCAAACTTCAAGTAAACTTTGTAAATTAAGGCGAAAGCACGTCCACTGAGTGTGATCTGTGTTTGGACCTTCACATGGACCTGCCCGTCTCGGCCACTTGAACAAAATATTGCACATTTTTGCAGAGACAAAAAGAAAAGGACACAGAAAATGCTGAAGAAAAGCAGTTTGAAGACAGAAGGGAAGAAAACGAAGACACCGAAGAAAATATTGAAGAAAGACAAAAACTTCTGGAGAGAGCAAAGAATGCAGTGCGAGAGATTCCGATTGACATTTTGGCACACGAGTGGCTGAGAGAAAGTCCGACCTCAACAGAAACGAGGCTTTATATGGTCGACAAGCTTCTGCCAACGCTAATTCTAGGTGTGTGCTGTAGTTTAGATTTCTGAACGTCCAACGTCGTTTGCGTAGCCGCCATTGCAGTTGAGGCTGACAAGTTTGGTGTTTGTACGGGATTTCCTCATCACAGGTGCAGAGAAGCTTCTGATTGAAGCTGACGGCCGTGGTCTGGTGACGGGTCCGGTTGACACGGACGTCGAGTTCAACCCAATCAACTACCTGGCGCAGTACCTGATGCGGAACAACCCGCGTTACAGCCTCCTCAACGGCGAGACGTCGCCCTACGTGCGCGGGCTGCGGCGGGTCGCCGAGGAGCTCAGGGCGCAGCTGCTCGAGCAGGACGAAACGTGAGATCTGCTGTCTTTTGTCCCAAGATTATGAAACGCGTTTGAACATTGTCAGAGCTGCAGTAGCCGACGGCTGATTCTTGCTTCCGATGTTTCCTCATTTTGTTGAGACGTTTGTCGTGTCTCATTTTTGGCAATCGCTCTTCTGCGCTGCATGTCTGCACGATTCGCTCTCATTTCTGACGCCTCGCTCTCTCTCGCCGCAGGTTGATGAGTTTGATGGCGGAGCGGAACCGGAAGCTGCGGGCGGCGCAGGACGAGCAGCGGCGGCGCGAGGGGGCGCTGGGGGCGCGGTTCGCCCATTGGGCGGCGCCCACCTGGGAGGAGACGGGCGGCGAGCAGCAGGAGGAGGGCGACGACGAGGACTTTGAGATTGAACTCGCTCTGGTGAGATTTCACAGCGGTTGGTGTTTGTTTCCTTCCTTCCTTCCTTCCTTCCTTCCTTGTGGAACGTTCACGTTTCGTGTCCGTGGAAGATTGAGGAAGATTGTTGCGGTTGATGTCTTGTAGACAATGGTTGATACGTTGCGAAAAACAAATGACCCACCGCAGAAGGGCGGCAAAGCGCCAAGCTTCGAACTTCCTGGCACAGCTGAACACGGCTCGAATTGTGTTGTCTTTCAATACTTCAGAACTTCAAAACTTTCTGAACTCTGCAGGTCCAGAATGCGCTGCTGTCGTTCCGTGAGCTGAACGTTGCTGAGACGGACGAGGATCCCGAGGCGCCGGAAGCAGAAGCTGAAGCCTCGCCTTCAGAGGAAGCCCAGGGACCGGATGTGACCGAACCGGACGTGCCATTCAGCCGGAAGCTGGACGAAGTGGACGAAACAGGCCAAATATTGCAGAAACAAGAGTTCGTCTCGGTGAGGGGCTGACAATCAATTGCGTTCCATGGTTTTGCTCTCACACTAAAATGTGTGATGTTTGTCATCGTTGACAAAACCAGTGCCCTTCTTTAGCAAGCACGAATTCGTGCGTGTTGCTTGCCACCTTACAAATAATGTTTCTTGTTCCAGTACGTGATGAGTTTTGCCGGCGACATGCCGCCTGAGCAGTTTGATTGGCTGCTGCTGCACATGTCGCACTGCGCAGACGCGCACCGGAAACACGTGGCTCGAGAGAAACGGCGCGCGCAGCTCGATCGGCTGTTCGAGGAATGTGACCACACCGGGGTGAGTACGTGCGCGCGCGTGCGCGATTCTTTGGATGCGCGTAAGCTCGAGGCATGCTCAATCTCTTGCATCCGCAGCAATTTTCCACTGAAAGATCTGATACGACCCTGTGTGTGTGTGTTTCAGGTTGGATTGTTGGATCGCCATCGCGTGCTGAACCTGTTCGATATGTTTTACGATCAGGCCGCGGAGGAAGTGAGGGACTGTTTCAGAAACCCGCGACACTGTACGTGAGATCTGCGCTTGCCACAAGCTTCACACCAGCCATTCTTTGTTCACTTGCTGTTCTACAAACCAGACATGCAAGCAACACGTTTGTCGTTGCCATGGTTTCAGGGCCGGTTGTTGACGTCATCGAGATTGATCCTTACGACGAGTACGATTACGCGCTGCTTGACAACGCCTCCAATGTTACCGTGGAAACGAAGCATTCGCAGGACGACGGTCACCACGCTGAAGACGATCAGCAAGAGGAGGATACTCAGCCATCAGAGACACAGCAGTACCGACAGCAAAGTGAAACACAAATAGAGTCCAGCAGCAAAGTTGTCGTTGACACCTCGAGTAAGGACAATGTAGCAGGTGAAAAGGCTGATGGAGAAGAAAATCAAGAGGCAGAAACGGTTCGTGGTGAGGAAACTGCAATTGACAAAGAGGAAGATGATTCAGAATCCCAGAAAGGTCAGGAAAAAGCTGACCAGAAAGAGGAGAACGCAGAAGTCGCTGAGGACAAAACTCAAGAGGACTTGGCGGAAGAACAAAAAGATTCGGAACCAGAGAAAGCTGAAAGTGCCGATGTCGAGGAGAGAGCTGGAGAAGAACTAACAACCACGGGTGCTGAACAAGTCGCCATGGAGTCCACAGAACAAATCGGTAGATTTTTGTCGTTGCTTCATTCTTGTGATTTTCTTCGACACTTCCATCGTGCATGTCAAACAAGCTTTGGGGTATCCCATTGCAGGACCAATCAAAGAAGAGTCTGAAAACGAGGCTGCTGCTGACGCCCACAGCCGCCCTCCGCCCATCCTCGAAGACGCGCCGCTCGGACGGGCGGAAGAAGACGACGCCCTGGGCCGGGCGGACGACGACTCGGTTGGGCGGCCGCCCAGGACGCAGCAGAGTCACGTGTCGCACGTCTCGTTCGCTGAGGGAACAACGTTCGAGCGCGAAAGAGCGCGTGAGTTTCGGTTTGGGGTTTTCCATCTGTAGAAGCACGTTTCCACCTGAAGTCAGGCCTCACTTTTTCACTCTGTAGACGCGTTGAGAGAAATGTGCTGAACACGGAAGCAGTGACAGGCGTGTGTGATTGAAAGGTCTCAAGTGGCGGATGCCTTCTGTTGGAAATGCTTCATTCAAAACTACAAATTTTGTTTTTGTAGTCGCGAGCGCCCGGACCTCAGGCACACAGTCGCAGGCCTCGGCGTTCGACGAGGACTCGCTCAACATGCCGCAGTTCGCGCAGCTCGTCGAGACGTTCCTGGGAGACGCGCCGACCAGCGACAACTTCCGGGGCCTGGTGGACTGGGTGCGGGAGGGCTACAGCGAGACGGAGGAGGAGAGGCTCGTCAGACTCATCAAGGTGTGGAGGGGGGAGACGGTGCGCGAGAGCTCAAGAACCCAGTGTAACGTGCTAGATTGGCTTGCGTGCCCGGTTGACACGTGTCAGTCGAGCACGGCTCCACAACCCGTGCCCGATCAGCATGTGTGAATGGGGCATGCACGCCTGTCAACCGGGCATGCAACACCGGGCACCGAACGTGCGTCATGCAAAGACCGAAAATTTGGTCAAGCACACGTGCTGAGAACACCATAGTCTCGCTGGAAGTTGGCACGGTTGTGTGAGATCAGCCCCGTGGACTCATCGATGCAGCCCCATTGGCTTGTGTGGCGCAGCACACAAGACCCCTCGCATGCACCAGCGCGTACACATGCCAAGGTCACAGCGCACCAAAATATGTCTCACATATATGTCTGTGGTTTTGTTCACACTGAAGTGCATGTGCGCCACCATGACTGTGGAAGGGTTGCAACCCCAAACGTGTGCTGGCACATGGTGCGTGATGCGCTGGTGCACGCGGTGTGGCCGAGGGTTTGACGCGTCGTGTGTGACCTTCCTGTTCCCGTCAGGCGCACCGGGAGGTGGTGGAGGCGGAGCACCGCGCGGTGCTGATCCGACTCTTCGAGCTCTGGGACACGGACGGGTCCGGGTCCGTCGACTGCGCCGAGGTCGAGGGCGTCATGCTCCGCTACAAGGACGGCACCGAGGCGGACGCCGTCAGTGCAGGTGAGCGACGCCGTGCGAGGCGGGCGGGTCACGTGACCTCCGCCGAGTCTAATCACCAGATAGGGAGGTGCTGCTCTTGCAGACGTCAATCAATGACCAAATTTACAGGCCTCTGTGTTGACGTGGGCATGTTCGATTTGCCTCACGCTCTGTGCTTTTCGTGGAGTGTGCTGTTCATTTCAGCTTAGCGTTCCCGTAAAGCACGCTGAGATAGACGTGAGTGAGTGAGTGTGTGTGTGTGTGTGTGTGTGTGTGTGTTGTGTGTGTGTGTGTGTTGTGTATGTGTGTGTGAAGGGTGTTTCCGAGTGAATCGAAAAACAGGCCCAAAGAACGAACTGTTTCCATTTTCTTGGATATCATGTGACCTGATTGCTTGCCTCGCACCGTGATTGGCTTTTGTCTCGCGCCACAGCGAAGGGGCACCTGGCGGAGCGGCTGGGCGTCGCGCACCTGGAGCGCCTCAACGCGCGCGAGTTCCGCGCGCTCGTGCGCGGCGTCGTGGCGCGCATGGCGGGAGGAGAGGAGCGACACGAGCAGCTGCTCGAGTTCCTCGTCAACTCCGTCGAGGTGAGACGCGCGACAAACCGCGAGGCTCAAAAATGCCTTCAGGGATGAATGTGTTCTCAGATCCAGTGTCCTGTCTGGTTTCCCTTGTGACCCACCTGTTTGCCTTCGCAACGAAAAGCAGCGAGCAATCCAAAATTTTAGCTGGTGAGCAACACGGATTTTGGCTTTGACAGAAAACACAGAGTGGGGGTAATAACTCTAACTTTGAAACTTTCACACACAACAGAACAAAATTGATTTTTTCTTCAGAGGAATCGGGCTCTTCGTGTCCCCTTTTGTTGTCGTTGGAAGCCACCGGCCGCAACACCCCGAACGCGACACACATAGAACCTGCATGTGTAACTGAACGTTTCTCTCGGCAGCGGAGTCAGGAGCAGCGGCTGCGGGGCGAGCGGCGCCGCGAGTGGCTCCAGTACATCACGCAGGCGGGCGGCCTCGCCGGCGTCAACATCGAGCCCGTCTACAGGGCGGCGTTCCACGTGCTGCGCAAGGTGCGTGCGCACGCGCGATGATGGGCCGCTATGCTGTCGGCGTTCTCAGAATTTACGTAGTGCCAAGTCTCGGCAACACGTTTTGAGATCTCAGTGAAGCACATTGTTCTGAAAGTTGCTGTTCCATGTTGAAAGGCTGCGTGTTGGCTAAACGGTTTGTTCTTGTCGCGACAGGACGCCGAAGCGCATGCGTGCGGGATGCACGTGTCTGCGCACGTGACCATGTTGGAGCGAAACCTGGCGGCGCCACAGCGTGGTGACGTCATACTGCGTTACACCGCCGCCACCAACGAAGACATGTCGTATCTCCTTGGCAACGCGCTGTATCCCGACATGCTCTGCGTCAGGTGAGAATTGGCTGTGGAGTGTTTGCTGCATTGTTGTAACGATGCTTCTTTACAAGTGTCACGTGCGACGTTGTTTGTTGTGTCCCAGAGTTCCAGCTTCATTTTGTCGTGAACGGTGGTTCACCCAAACCACGCGAAGTTCGCACAAATTTCAACGCGTTTCTGTTCGTACTCACGTATCCATGGTGGGACTGGGTGTGGGAGAACAGTGTGTTTGCCATCACCATGGACTTGCGTCCTCACTGACCTTCGGCGTCGTCGTCGTTGCAGCTTCAGCGCGGTGGAGACGGGCGCTCCGATCCACGTGCCGCGGGTCAAGGCGCACGGCGGCGTCATGCTGTGGAACCCGCGCAGAGCCGCCCAGGTGAGGCACAAGGTGGAGCGTGGGGCATGGTCAGTGCAGTTAGGTGCGGGCTGAGGTATGGGGCATGGGGTGAGGCAAGAGTATTGAGTTACGTCCTCATTGACCCGCGGTGTCGTTGAGGTATGGTGAAAGGAAGGAGCGAGGCATGGGGTGAGGTACTGCGGTGTCATGATGCGCCCAGTGGGGCGTGTGGTGATTTGCGGGTTGAGCCATCGGGTGAGGCATGGATGTTGGCTGAGACTTTCACGAATCTAGTGTGACCCCCGCCCTGTCTGTGTTCGCAGGAGGGGGACGGCTCTTTCGCCGCGGTGCCGCTGACGGACTCACGGGGCCGGGTCTTCGGGACGCTCGGAGTCGACAACCTTACCTCGCCGCCCGGACGCAGGGTCTTCGTCACCAACCAGATCCACTTCTTCCAGGTCGGTGTCACTTCTATGAGTCTGAAGTAGGACCCACCCACTTGCACGCGCATCCACTGTGCAACTGGCCTGACACGTGTGTATTTGGTTCCCGCAGGGCGTGGCGGCGGCCTTCAGCACCGCGTACCACGAGATGGCGTCACGGCGCAGCCTGCTGCACGTGTGCGAGAGCGCCGTCAGGTGGGCGACGCGTCGCTGTGCGCATGTGCGTGACGTCACCGTCTACATGGTCGAGCACGACGAGGGTGGGTAGACTGTACTTTCTCACGCTTCAAACACCTTTGGTTGAATCGGAATTTGTCATCCCTGAACGTCATTGGGTGGGGAAGGAACATTGCGCAGTGCCAAGACGGACCGAAGTCCACGTGAACTGGTACGGAGAAAGCGAAACCTGCTGAATCAAGGTTGCTGACCGTGCAGATTGTTGCAGGTGGTGACTTCGGACTCCGCAAGATGATGACAGCGAAGCAGGACGGGGAGATCGTCAAGTTCAAGAGCCCGGTCAAACTGGAGCGCAGCGACAACGTCTTCAGGTGAGAAGCCCACACCCCGCCGCACGCGCACGTAATGTCGTGTGAGGTCCTGTGTCCAAGAACGCCAAGCCAGACAGAGGCTTGCAGACTCCGAATTTTGAAAAATACCCGCGATTGGCCCATGTGTGTCATGGCCGAATCCGTTGGCTCTCGAACAACTGATCCCTCGTGTTTCTCAGAGGTGCGCGATCAACTGCGTCACGTGTTGTCAAAGTGATTTGAATCTCAAAGTTCATGTTCTGATGAAATCCACAAGCTGTCGGATAGGAGGTGAGGTTGCTTTGAGCGTGTCCGTGTGGTTTGTGCAGTTGTGTTTGTTGTTTTCTGTTTGCAAGTGTTTTTTCTGTGGTGCAAAATGAGGAGACACTGAAAAACTGGCGCACTTTGCAAAGCGTGCACAACAAAACGTTTTGTGGGTTTCCTTTTCCCACTGGATGCTTTGTCCATCACAATTGTTCTGGATGTATTGTCGGGATTGTACAGATGTGACATGCATTGTACGATCCGCCAAGCACGGTCAGTGTTGATACACAAGCAAAAGGCTTCCTCGGACTGCATTGTGATTGAATCTTCTTGAAGCTGGAGAATTGCTGTGCCTCTTGATATCATCAAGGGTGGGGTTTTCCTCACTGGCCATCCCCAACAAAGAGATACTTGGACCTAGATTTTCGTCACGATGGATAAACAATTGGTTTGAGTCCCACACACGTCACTTGAAGCACAACGTTGACGTTTCTCTCACGCATGCGCGTTGTTTCCGCAGAGAGTACGTGTTCACGTGCGTGGACAGCTCGGAGACGGTGAGCGCCGACACGTACGGAGAACGCCACCTCGCGGCGCCCGTCAGAAACGCCGACGGCGTCACCGCCACCGTCATCGACATCAACATCGGCGAGACCAGAGTGAGCGACCGAGACAGCTGAGGCCTGTTTCACGTAGGAGGCGCCAAAGTGTTGGCGCACGTGACGCTCTGTCACGTGTCGTGTCCCTGTCCGCAGGAGCTGCCGGCTGGAGAGCGGACGGAGCTGACGGCCATACTGAAGGTGCTGCAGGCCGCGTACTCGCGCATACTGACCGCGCGTCGCGAGGAGGAGATCGAACCCGCCCAGGACCCCGCAGGTCAGGACCTTCTCGCTTCAGCAACAGGAATTCAGAGCGCTTGAAATGACTGATTTGACGCCATCATTTCTGGTTCGCAACGCTTGACGCATGCAGACTTGGTTGTCTTCCGCAGATTCCGGCGCGGGCTTCATCACGGAGTTGGAGGTGATCGGGGACGAGGTGAGCCCCGAGGCGCTCTTTGATTGGCTGATGCTGCAGGAGCTCCGGCGTCACGTGACGCGCCTCGACGCCAAGAGCTTCGCGGAGCTGCGCAGTTACAACCAGCCGCCGCAGGTGCGAATCTCGCCGAAGAAACAGCGTCTCCTTCACAAAGAATCAATTGAAATCGTGATCTGAAATTGATTGTGTTCCGAAGGCCTGTGGCCAGGTTGGGGGAAGGCAGCGGGCAACTTGATCTTTGACGTCACTTGAGGAAAACGTAGTGAAATGCACAGTCTGCGTTGCCAGGTGTTGGCGTCACTGTTTGCTGCTCGTTGCTAGGTGATCCACGACGTGGTGCGCGGCGTGCTTGCGCTCTTCTTCCCGGACGCGGCGCTGCGCGGCGTCTTCGACCCGTGGGCCAACTGCAAACCGGTCAGTTCACCGAGATTTTATCACAGAGTTCGAGTTGAGCGTGAAAGTGTAGAAAAGGTGTGGTTTGTCGGTGTGTAACAACAATCAAGGGCCTGTGTTGTTCAGGCGTCTGTTGTTGGAAAGTTTGTTTTGCAGCAAGAAATCGTGATTGGTTCTCAGAGTCTGTTCAAGATGTGTTCATCTTCTATTTTTAGTACCTGACGTCATCGCTGGGTCAGCAGATTTCAGCCTTTGATCCCACGGCTCATCCGACCGAGAGCGTCCCCTTCGATCTGATTCAGCAATATTTGCAGGGTGAGTTTGATTGTATGAAGGCGGAATCTGTGTGTGTGTGTGTGTGTGTGTGTGTGTGTGTGTGTGTGTATGTATGTTTGGGGTGTAGGGAGAGCTGGGGAGGAGGTCCAACCAAGACAGGCTACAACATCTCGCCTGGATTTTCATTGACAAACGCGAGTCACAACGGCGGAATTTGGGTGGAGGTCATTGTATCGCACCAGCTTGTGCAGCGCCGAGAATCTCAGTGGTGCCGCCAATTGTGCGCATGCGTCGTGGGCTGAGTGACCGGCGTCGTGTCTTGCAGATGTGGAGGACGTGGATCTGCGCGCGCACGGCTCGGTGCCGGCGCACCGCCTCTACAAGTGGCTTCACGCCGGACTCGCGCTCATCGAGCAGAGGCGCCACCACGCGGCCGTGCCCGTGCCCTGCGCCGTCTCCAAGGTAACGCCCGGGGCACGTTGCTACGTCAAGTGTGGGTCGTTTCTGGTGCAAGTCAAAGGGTGCTGCTTCGCTGAATTGACGCAACACCCTCAGAAAAATGGGTGCAACTTGAATTGTTCAACTGGCACTTGAAAACGAATCTCCCAGTACAGTGGAACACAAAAGTATGGTTCATTCTGGAATTGAGTTCCTCATGATGATTTCAGAGGGGTTCAAAGTTTCAGAATTTGGTGGGGATCCTGATCACAAATCATCAAAGTTTTACCCCAGTTCCAGGTATCAGAGGCAGGAAATTTTTTGCATGCAAACATGCCCAGGGGTACTCTACAAGTTGCACATGGTGTCATTAGGTTCCATTCCAACTCTGTATTTTTCCCCAAAAAACCTCCCCAAAATACAAAGGCAGAAAGTGAAGTGACTTG
>JAAUXT010125897.1_pt1 | contig 10351 bp, 14 predicted proteins | sample 7278171 | NCBI WGS metagenome assembly JAAUXT01 (sample SAMN14350112, study PRJNA611818) | marine sediment metagenome | isolation source: surface marine sediment (1.8m) | place: French Polynesia: Moorea | collected 2018-08 | reverse complement strand
TTTGACACTGTTGCACTGCACATTAAAATGCCTTGTGCCTTAAGTCAGTTAAAGAACAGAGAGCTGGAGATTAATCAAAGCCTCGGCTTCGCCTCGGATTTGATTAATCTCTGGCTCTCTGATCTTTAACTATTACTTCTCTCTTTTTCGCTCCTTTTGTCTCATTTTCTCCTCTTTTCTCTCGTTACCGTGTCCGCACAGCTGCATGAATCTCTGATGAATCCTTCCCCCGTGGTTCCTTCCGACCGTCCACCTGAAAGCGATCTCAAGTTTCTCAGTTTCTGTCTGGTACCTGTTTCTTTGCTGCACGTTCGCTGCAGATTCAAATCAACGGTCCTCATCTTACCCAAGGCCTCACTGCCCTGAATCTGAAGTCGAGGTTAATTTGTCCTCAGGAACTGTAGATGATCCTGTCTACAGACAGAAGCCGTCAGGCAGTGAAAGGTGTTTTCATCAGCAAACGTCCTTGTTTGAGCCTGGTTGAGAAACACAGAATCAAATGCTTGAGTCACCACGAAGGCTGGCGTCACCAGCACGTCTCTGAAGACACAGAAGTGTCGTCTGACATATATATTCCGCAGGTTTCTCAACCAGTCTGAAAGATGAACATTGGATAGGTCTCAGAGTCATGACATTTTGAAGCACTCATAACACCGGTTGAAATTGCACACACAACCTACGCTCACCAAGAACCATGCTTTGTGTACAAAATTTCTTCCCAGAAGCTTCAGTTCGAAAAGTTTCAAGGACATATCATGAAGCATAAAAACTAAATTAAATTCCAGTGGTTCTTTGGAAGGCGGAGACCGTGTCCGGCTGTTGATTCTCATGTTTCCACGGACACACAGACAATATGCAGCCAGCGGAACAAACACATCCTGCTGTTCACCTTCACCTGAAAACCACCCAGAACAAAATTAACTCACTTTCTCAAAGGTATTTGGGCTGAAAAACAAAACTATAAACATCTGTCCTATCCGTGCTGGTGAATTCGCAAAACGTGGTGGTGACAGATCAACAATGCGAGGAAACAAATGTCTAGCACAAAGCGAGAACCACGTTTGGCTTGTGGCTCGTTCGCGTAAACTTTCACGAAGGTCGCACCTATTCCAGCAGACAGGAACCAGGCGCCAACTGACACATTTTCCACTCGACCCATCCAGGGCGCGACCACTCGCCGAGCCTCCCGCTATGCCTCTCAATTCTATTGAAACGATTACAGAATCTACGCGCATCCATCGCCCACCGAGTTCTGCTCTCGCATTCCCGCATTAATTTTTCAGGCGATGTGTCCCTGATGCTCAATGCGAAGCAATTACGAGCAATGGACGTGGAATGTCAGGAAGTGGGACTCACGCCCACACGGACAGGTTCGAATCCACTCATGTGGACTTGTCCTTCCTTCTCGTGAACAGACATTCTCACCTGTTGCTCATGGAAACAATGAGAATTGTCCGTCCGTTGATGATGTTTTGAGGCGCATGTCCTCCATTGCAGAACTTCCTTCTTGCTTGGGGTGGAACAAAGTGCGCACTCAGGCAAACTCCGCGGTTGCATGAGAACATTGTCCGAGACTAACCAAAAACAATCATCTCCCCTTAGTGTGGGAGACATCGCAGTCGGTAGCCCAAGTCTCTGTGCTGCACGCACGAGTCATTTGCAAAAACAACCTCAGTGGGAATTGGCAGAATACTCAAAGAGGAACAAACATGCCCGTCTGCCGGGGAGACTCATCGTTTTGTGTCATCCTTAATCCAAATCTCCTTCCTCTGAGGAAATCACATTTGACAGTGAACAGACAATTTGCAATCAAGCCAAACGTGTTTTCTGACTCTCTGTCTGTGGTGACAGCAACAGGGGCAATTCCGTTGTCAGAGCTCGAGTAGAATCGTCTGGCTCGTTGAGACCAAGTTGACGTGTGTGGTGTTTGTGAAGCGGCAGACATTTTTGATGTCTGTGACAGATTCTTGGAGTTTGAAAGTTACTCACGGACAAAACTAAACATTTTTGCTGGAGGAAAGCGCCTGCATCATAGAGCGTGACCGCGCAGCACTGTGCACACGACAAGAGAAGCTGTCGGCCACACAACGGAGAAGGTGCAACGTAGACCAAGGTTCGTGTCTCGTCTCGACTCACGCTCGATGCTTCAGACCACGATAATGAACTCCAGCGCGCACTTTTTTCCTGACTTCTCGCATTCAAATACTGGCTGTACAACTGGAAACCCATTTCTCGGGAGTGCAACTGAATAAATTGTGGCTGTAATTGCGAGCGTTCTTGTTGTTTCGACCTGTTTTGCTTTTCTCAACTATCCCCACAAGGAAATCGAAAATGTCATTCCTCACATTAGGGAACTTATGCACGGCGTTTCACTGAAACGTCGCGTGGAACGTCGCGCGTGGAAAGGGGGAGTTTTCTGGAATTTCTGACATCACAGAGGAATCTCCCATTTTGCGACGCGATGCTCAAACGTAGAATTTGCAAATTGGATGTTCATTTTCCCGTGGTCAGATTTAACAGGCAAAATGAGTAACAAGAAGCCGCAGGTAAAAAGAATTGCAAGCAATAGGTGTTGTTGTTCATTTTTGTGAAGGAATGGTGGAATTCCTTCAAGAATTGAGTCAGTACGAGTGAGTTGAAAACAGCACCAAAATTCGCAGCAAAATATCGTCAGATCCAACATGGCAGTGCCCATGGAAGTGAAGCTGTTGGGATGTATGTTTGGCACAAAAAGCTCCAATATTGATTCTTTCTCTATTTTTTTGCAGTTGATTTTTGGTTTGAAGCATGACATTGCAATGCTGAAGGAGGTCAAAGCGCAAAAAGCTTTGAAATACTGGAATTCCGAGTCTGCAGAAGCTTGGGAGCAAGTTGGTTCAAGGATCACACAGTTCTTCGATCACAAAAGATACCCTCATCTGAATGATGAGGATGTTGGTGGACACACTGTTCGCAACCGGATGCTGAACGTTCTTGGCAAGTTCAAAACTGAAGACAACAAGCGCAGAGCAAAGTAAGTGCAGGCAAAAGTTAAATTTTGCGTAAATTATTATTGCGGTTTGTCAAACAAAACGAAAAGTAGTAGCATGTGCACAGTTTGTGTCAGCATGAACAGCTTCTTGTAAACATATGTCTCAACAAGATGTAAATATTTCAACTGCAGGTCAGGTACAGTGGAGGAATTCACTGAATATAACAGGATCTGCTCGGATCTGGTTCAAGATTTGGAGATGTACAAAGAGCTGACTGCAAAAGAAACCGCTGAGAAAGAGGACAGGAAAAGAAAATGCAAACTTGCAGCGCAGATACCTGGAGCTGAAGTTTTGGATGAGCATTTGAAAGCTCACCGAGCAGGTCAGTCAAAAAGGAACAGATATCACATTTCTTACATGTATATGTCTCAACAGCAAGCGGGTGTGGCAAAAACAAACCTTCCCCACCAGGGTTCCATGCCTGGCCAGGTTGCAGGAGGAACAAACCCACGTCCACCTCAGCAGGGTTCTGCTTTTTTCGTCCATGCATACCAGTACACGATAGACTGCATACCAATGGGCTGAGGATGACCACACTGGCAAAGGGAGATGGGTTGCTTAAATATCAGCGATGTCAAATTGGGTGGTGTTCTGGTGTGTCACCAGTAATTTGAAACAACTCGCAAAACACGAAATCAAAATGGACTGCTGTTTTGCACGAACTGATGACTCTCAGTTGGATTAAGGCAATTTTAGAAGCAAAAAGTGGTGGATTTTTGGACTGTACAATTGATCCACGTATCCAAAATATAAACAAAAACTAAATTCTCCTGCCATTGTGTATCGTCAACTAAAGACAGGTGAAGACACTGAAAAAACTGTCTGGTACTTTTCAGTGAAACAAGCATGCACAGCTGCTGCTGCTGTGATGGACGAAGACGAGGATTCACTCGATGACAAGCCAATTACTGAGACAAAAACGGACAAAACTGGCAAACAGACAAGTAAGCTTGCAAAAATGCAAGAAGTTTTTGAACATTTGAATGCGAACATAAAAGTTGTGCTGCATGAAATGTGCACAGCGCTGAATGAGTACGAGGATGTAGTGGAAAGAGCAGGGTGGCCTCTGCACGTGTTAACTTACAAGCGAGCAGAAGAAGACACTGCAGATTTGATCACAGGCTTGGTGGAGCTTAGTAACAAACTGATACAACAAGCAACAATACCAGTGAAGGAATACAGTTCTAGCATCCGCACACTTTTGGATGCTTTGCCCAAAATGTAAAGTTTTGGTGCTTTTTTGTGTTGCCCAGGGTTCAGGTCATCCAAGACTGAGTCAACTGCAGCAGTGTTGTCTCAATTTCTCATGAAGAAGGCAGAATTCGAGCGTGAGGCCAAGTTCAAAGAGCTTTAACTGCGAGAAATAGAGATGAACCAGAAAATGGCAATTGAGGAAAGAAAACTGGCACTCCAGGAGGCTCAGCTTAAAATTCATCTTGGTGGGGCAGCTTCAGCTTCAGCTGGTGCAGGTGACGAAGTTGTACAACCGAAGCATAACATTGTCACGCATGTGATAGATGGCTGTGAGTACACGTACAATGACCTTCAGTAACAGCTGTCGAGACGTATGCACGTCATTTGAACCCTGGGCAACATGCCAGCAGAAAGGAGTTTGTTTATGCTTTCATTAGTAAACAAATAAATCTGGCAACTACATGTCACTTGTCAGTTATCATGCTCTGAAGTATTCCTCCAGAGACGGTGGTGCCAGACCAAAGTACGCCAAGATCTTGCTGCCATACAAACAAGTATGAGCATTGGTGAACAGACTTGCAACAAGGAAGTATGTACCGATTGGTTGGTGGAAAACCTTTTGGTTTGCATAGTAGTTGACAAACGCCCAGATTGTGGAGACTTTTCCAAACCCCCACTCAACTGATGCATGCACCCGTGACATCTTGATGTTGAAATCTTTCTGCTCATGGGTCAGGTTTGCACCTTGGAAGGGAATTTGCAACCAGTCTCTCTGAACGTACCAACCATCTCCATAGATAGCAAGCAGCTGACCATTTGCATCACGGACATGCTGCAGATCATTTTCAACACCACTTTTGACATACATTGACACATCGTGGTGCCTGCCCAGAAAAGGACCAAAAGCGTGACAGACAAGGCCATTCGGGCACATGATGTGCTGGTACTTCACTCTGTGCTTGTGCTTGTGTCCTGAATACAGGTCGCATTGAGTGATTCCAGGACGACACACACCCTTGAGTGTGCCGTCTATGAATCCCCAAATGTTGGTGAGAGCAGCACCTCGATCCAGAACACAATATGCAAACTCAGAGTGATGTATCCATGGCTGGAAAATGTCTCCCAACTTATCATGATGCGCAGCATACACATCTTCTAGTGTATTTTTCACAATTGTTGAGAGATCTGGTTCAGAACGACCAAACAAAGGTTGCATGTCAACGAGCCTGTTTGGATAGGCTAGCCTGCACAGCAAGCAACACAAACCTTCCAGTGGCTCCCAACGAATGCGACTGATGTCATCACGGCACTCTGATTTGAGCTGCAAAGCACTCAACAGCCGCGGAAGGTCATCTTTCTGGAATCGAAAGAACTTAACACATGCCTCATCTGTGAAGTTTTCGAAATGGAAGCGTTTGTACTTGTAGTACGTCAAGCAAGGGCGTTGCAGAGATTTCTCTTCCTCTTCTGCGAGCAGAATCATAGCCATCTCTTCATCTGAGAATGGATTTTCATCAATCGCCATGAGTGCAACCATGACATCAGCGCACGAAGCCATACTTGAACCTGTCGATACGTATGAGTAACAATGAGCATGACACTGTCATGATGATGGCTCTATTTCTGACAACAATGGAACTGTCGAGACGTATGGAGGGAGGGCATCAAGCGGTTCCATGGCCATTCATTCTGGCCATGTCCAAGTACATGTTGTCTTTCAGAAGGCCCTGAACATGTTTGTGCAACAGTACAAGTGCCTGTGCATTACGTACTCGCAAATCATACATGGACTCAGTTTCTGTGTCGCGTCTACCTTCCCTCAAATGGTCTTTGAAAATAAATTCTGCTGACACTTCAGCAGCTTTAGCCATCTCCAACTTTGAAAGCAATGATCGAGAAGTATATTCCACACGATTGTATGGCGGGATGTCTGGCAAGTTAGCAAGGTCAACGTCATCTGGTGGCAGCATCTGAAATAACGACACTTGCGTGCAAACACTGGTGCTGTCAAAAAGAATAGCCTTCAATGCTTTAGAATCCACTCACAAAAAGACCCAACACCAAAGACAGAACACAAAATGAACTGACATCTTGTCTCCGAGTAAGAATAATGCGTCCCAAACACACCACAAACAACACTCCAAAGACAAGGGCGAGTCATACATTTTCACAGTTTTCGACCCGGGTTGTTATTTTTTTCCCAGGCCTCAAAAAATTGGCCTCCTTCCTTCAGCCAGCAGCCATCGGCCCTGCTGAGGAACCTTTATTTCCAACTTGAGCAGGGAAATTGATTGAACACAGTCCATCGTGAAAAACATAAGTATGGTAGATCATGTCCTGTTTCTGGTGTATCTGAAAGTGCTCACAAAAACACTGGTTTTTACATTTTTTCCCCCACTTTCCCTGCACCGAATGCGCTCAAAATTTCACATAAATTGCCCCATAGTACCCCCCTCAAATCCACAAGAATTGTTTTGCTACGTGACCTCCCCCCTCCCCCGGGACAAAAACTGATTCGTCAAAGTCGACGAAACACTGGTTTGTACATTTTTTCACCCACTTTCCCTGCACCGAATGCACTCAAAATTTCACATAAATTGCCCCATAGTACCCCCTTCAAATCCACAACAATTGTTTTGCTACGTGACCTCCCCCCCTCCCCCGGGACAAAAACTGATTCGTTGAAGTCGACAAAACACTGGTTTGTACGTTTTTGTGGTGAGGCCAAATTTTTTTGTAAGTATGTCTCTAAGTCCAGAATTTTATTTTCCAGGTTCAAAAATATTTCTGCACTTTTGTGCCCAAAACACAGAAGCTGTCAGAACACCAAAAACCCTAGCATCAGATACCAGAGAAACAGATAACAAAAAAGAAGAGAAAGTGTGCTGCACCAAACACAAAAGTCTTCAGAATGCAAAAAACCCAACACACAATCACCTTAGTTGATGTTCAGCACAGCGCGCAGGCTGTCACTTGCACCTGAAAAAAGTTCAGGTCGTGAAGGAGCAGACAAACCAAGAAGTTCGTGGTTCCTTCTGTGCGTGAATTTGTCAAAAACACACGTGCAGCCTTCCTTGCCACATCCAGCAAGGCCTCTACAAAGGAATTTCAAAACACCATTGCCCACTTGTACACCAGCTTCATGATTGTCACATGTTTCGATGGTTCGGAAAACCTTCAGACAGAATGCAATGCTGCAACCAGTGAATCCTCGGCAGATGACCATGCCATGCGCAACAATTTTGTGGAGCCGCATGTGGTGTTGAGAAGCGAAAGTGTCACCACAGATATCACAATCTGGAAGTTTAGAGACTCAAACTTTAACTGTCAAATAGAGATATTCGGCTTCCATCCTCTTCTTCTTTGTTTGCCTCTGCGGACGCATTTCTGTAAAATGATGACGTACAAGTGATGTCAACTTTCAGCATGATTTATTGAACATTTGACCTGTCGAGACGTATGGCGATAGGAGAATCACACTCGAGTTTAGCCATGAATGAAAACAAGTCAGTACATTTCAACGTGAACATTGTTGAGATGTATGGCATTCACTTGTGCATTTTCTCGTGCCTGAGATGAGCGTCACGAGTTTTGAATTTCTGCAAACAACCAGCACAACACAGAAGGCCTGGCTCCTCATGTTGCTATACGATATGTTGTTTAAGATTATGCTTCTCAGCTGTGACAAAGTCGCACTGCGGACACTTCCACCCTTCCTCTGCATGACCCTTCATGTGGTGCTGTAAATTACACTCACGAGCAAATTTGGACTTGCAACTAGGCTCTGGACATGAAAACACCTCTCGCTCAGATTTTGTAACATGGATCAGCATGTGCTCTTCAAGATGACCCCTTCTGATGAAAACCTTTCCACACTCGCCACAAGTAAGATCAAGTATGTTGCTAGCATCGTGAACATCTTTGAAATGCTTGTCGCACTCAGTCATGCTACGGAAAACACTTGTGCAGTACGACGTTCTGCACAAGTAACGGTTGTGCTCCTCCAGAAGATGTGTGCGCATTGCGGCTCTGCTTGGCAGCATCTTTTTGCAGGCATGAAACTCACATGTATGTGTTTTCGCAACGTCATACTTGTGTGGACAACCAAACGACACAGAAGACAATGATGACCCCCCACTGTCTTTTCGGGCATGGGGTGCTGATGCCGCTGTTGCAGTGGATGGCTTGGCAGCACGGGTGCCTAGAGTGCATGGTGCTGGGTCGACTTGAGCCACATCTTCCACTTGGGCAGCACGACGATGAGCACGGGGGGGGGAAGCTGGTTGCACATCAGGCGCATCGTCAACTTGTGGTGCTGCACGACAATGATGCTAACGGGCTACAGCTGGTTCAACTGCAGGCACATCTTCCACTTGTGGTGCTGCATGCAGACTTGGCCTTCTCACAAGCTGAGTGAACTCTGCCTTGGGAGATGCCATCCGATCAGGAGACAATGCTGGTTGTGGACTTGCACTAGACCCAACACGTGATGAATGAAGATGCGTTGCGACGCTTCCTGCAGGTGATGCTGGGGCCTGTCAAGATGTATGACTCGCTGCAGATGCACGAGCATGTGTTGTTACACCATATGCAGCCTCGGGTGAAGATGCTCGTGATCTGGGTGACACGCACTGCATGGGCCGTGGAGGGTCAGCATGTTCGAGAATTGCAGCAACTTCTTGGTCGTCATCATCGGAGTCCAAGGGGGGGGGGGCCCGAGAAATGGTCGCAGTCAGGGCTCATGCACGCACTCCACACTCAAGCAGTCCAAGTGCAAAGTCATGAGCACATTGCCTTGCTCGAGTTGATGCTGCTGGGATAGGAGCTGGATCCACCTCGATTTTGATCTCCTTCTTCACATCAACTGGCCTCCTTCCAATCAGACACACTGGCATGCATGTGACAAATCTTGTGCCAGCAGAAACTACAGCGCACTGAACCTCACACTTCCAAAAGTTGCCATCCAGCCTAGTGGTCCACATCTCTCCTCCTTGAAACACAAGTCCGATGTGTTTGTTCATCGCAGCTACAACCGCATGCACTCCAACTGGATCCAGAAGGTTGTCACCACCTGCCACTGCTTTCTTCAACTGGTGATGAGTGAGGAACATAGACACTGCGGGGTGGTCCTTGTTGAAGGCTCGGCGACGCTCAGCGAATTTCTTTGGCTGCCTGGAACTTGCACTGCGCAGCAGACTGTCCACAGTCAAACGAAGCACCTCCTCTGCATCTCCCTTCACATCTCCGATGTGATGACTGACCACATGAGCAAACCCATCCCCTGCAGACTGGCATATGGCACAGCAGTCCTTGATCTCCAGACCCACTGCTTGTGTGTCCGAAGGTTTACGAAGAGCACCACTGTCTGGAAACTCGGTGATTGCGCAGAATGGATCCATGACTGAAATTGATGAGTGAACACAACATGAATAACAAATTAACACAAAAAGGTGTCAGTAGAACTCCCCCCCCTTGGTGTAAGGCTGTTGTGTTTCAGACTTTGTTGCAAGCGAGCATGTCAGCATACATCTCTACAACTCCATAAATGTCCAAGATTGGCGCACAAATTTGTGCGCCTGCCTGACACGGCCTCCCCCATCCCCCTTGTCCGTGCAACAAAGTTTTGCTTCCAATTTAGCAAGAAATGAAATGTTGACTTGATGACTAAAATTTAGTTTGTGTCAATTGTCAAAACGTACATGAAAGATCGATTTTTACACAGTGTAAGCATGCAAACTAACAGACAAATTGCTTTCCAAAAAAACACACAAGTTCAACCATACATCTTGATAAGACAGGATTCAAACCAAAAACATGCAGAATTTTCACGGCAATCCCATTCACTTTTTATGCGCAAAATGCAAACTTATCTCTCTGGCTGAAACAAAGATGGAAAAAGTGTAAACCAACTCACCGATTTTTTTGGAAGATGATCAGCGATGATTCACAGCACGAAATGAGCTGCAAGTTAAATCCACAATTTGAAACGATCCTTCAGAAACAGGGCTTTACTTTGCTTTCCTTTGCACGGTCAGAACAGAACTGATGCTTCATTCAAAGTGCCAATGATTTTATTCTGACCAAGAGACGCTGAGACGCTCAGATGTGCAATCTGAGTGTTGCAC
>JAAUXT010081535.1_pt1 | contig 10351 bp, 13 predicted proteins | sample 7278171 | NCBI WGS metagenome assembly JAAUXT01 (sample SAMN14350112, study PRJNA611818) | marine sediment metagenome | isolation source: surface marine sediment (1.8m) | place: French Polynesia: Moorea | collected 2018-08 | reverse complement strand
CGCGGCCCCCAGATCTTCTCCTGTCTCTACCACCACATGAAGGCCTTCGCCAAGGACCCGGAGAAACAGGTCCGTTCAGGAACAGTTTGTCGTGTTATTTCTGAGATTAGGCACACGAAGCTTTGTGGCGTGGACTTTGTCTGGGTTAGGGTAACTCGGACATTGTCTGGGATACCCCCCCCACCCAGAAAAATAAAAGTTTACATTTTCATGCTTGCAATTGTTTTTTGAGAAACATAACACTATGCACATTCTTCGACACACACAAGTGCTGTCCTGCCGATGTACGCTGCGCGCGGCTGATTCTCCACTTGAAAGTCTAGTTCACCACCAATTCGCTCTGACGCAAGAAGAAGGTGTCAAAGTTGGCTTTGACTGACAAGTCAGTGAGCTTCACCCAGTCCGTGTGTTTGTCCAAAATGACTCATTCTCAATTCGCCGCGTCTTGAACAAACAGTTTGAACTCAGCAGCCAATGAGAGCAAACACTGAAAGGGTGTGTCTGGATTTCACCACCACATGAAGGTCCTCGTTCGCTTGGAGCAAAAATTTTGGCAAATTGACACGGGTCAGGCTCTTGAAGAAGCAGGAACATTCCCTGGTGTCCCTGTTCCTAAAGCATCGCGCTCCTCTGCAACTAGAAATCAAAGACAAGACGAGGCTGAACCTTGGTTCTTTCGGCCCGGAAGTCTGCTTCCTTTCGTGGTTCTTTTCCTCATATCCGACTCTCGTCTGCAGGATTTGGACGATCAGCACCAGACGTAACAATCAAGCCGATCCTGGACTGGGACTTCGACAGGATCACAGCTTACGACACGTCAATTCACCACATTCCCAGGCACCGCTTCCTGCAGGCCTGTCTGCGCACCGTCGACCGAGGACTGTTGGCTGAGGACAGCACCGGTGCGGTGTGCGGCTATGCTTTACTGGAGAAGAAGCCATTCGGAACCAAGGTCTTCCCAGTTTACGCCGACCGGAGAACTGTGGCGGAAAAGTTGCTGCTTCACATTGTCGAGAATCTTCCACCAGGAGAACAGATCCAAGTGTGCATTCCCAGTGCAAATGCAGACGCCGTTGATCTGTTTGTGCAGTTGCGCTGCTCACTGCACAACTGCACCCCGACCGAGCTGCTGTCCACACGAGGACCGCACTACGTTCCCATGCACAGGGTTTTCGCAACGCTGAACATTTGTAACGGGTTTGCATGAAGGTTTGTGTTTTCAGGATCCTCAAAGTTCTTTCGTCCATGGGCCCTGTTCACACACATACACACACACACACACACACACAGACCCACACACACACACACACACACACACACACACACACACACACACACACACGAAAACACACTTTTCTTCACACCACATCGAAACCAGATGTTTTCAAGCACTATTCAACAAGATCAACAGCTTGAAACAAATAGATCTTGAAACAGTCTGCTTTCGGCTGTGTTGTGACATGTGCAAAAAGCCATGTGCACTGACCTTGCCCCGGAGGTCGTTGAGTCCCAGGTATTTTCTCCCAGCGTTCAGAACCGTCAGCTGAAGAAAGCCATGGTGTTCAGACATGGGCCAAAACATGCTGGTGCAACTGTACTTGAGGAAGAAAATGACCTGTTTTGTTGTATTGGAAAGAACTGTCCCTTGCAAAGATCTACGTGTTAGGCGAAACAATTTGTTGCAGAGCGCAGATTATATTTTTTGCTGACACAGAGTTTTCGCACACGCCCATGTGCATGGGAAAAAGGCGCGCTCAATCATTTTGTGCTCAAACAGGACCAAAAGTGCGCATGATTACGGTGCTTGTTGAGGAAAACATTTCTGTGTAGTTCCAGAGCAGAGAATAAAATACAGATGAAGACAAAGAATTTTTGTCTTTCAACGACGAAAACTCTTGAGTGTTCGAGCAAAAGCAGACTCCTGTCAGCCTACCGTGGTTCCGTGCACGATGCCCTGTGGACCGATGTAGCAGTAGCTGCCGGCCGTCATCTGACCGTACCTTAAACAGACAAACACCCTTGTCTCGAGGAAAGGATCAGCAGCAACAGCAGAAGAACAAGATACTGCAAGGACACCAAGGCCATTTCACGCCAATGAGGCTTTTTGGGAGTTTCACAGACTGTCTCAATAACTTCAGGAATCGAAAAGACAGCATTCAGAACTGTGTTTGTTGGCATGAGTTCAGTGCGTCCAAGGTTGACGTTTGAGCACAAAAGTCGAATTGCACCCATACGAACCACAAGGCACTCACATGGTGACTCCGAGCGCGAAGAGGTTTTCGTACATGTCCCTGGAGGAGTAGTTGGGCACGACCATGCCGTTGGTGATGACGAGGCGCGGCCCGGACCGCGGCGCCGGGAACACGCCGAGCGGGTGCCCCGAGTACAGCACCAGCGTCTGGTCCTCCCGCAGTCCAGCCAGGTACTCCATCACCAACCAGAGCTGCAAGGCGTCACCCCGCTTTTGTGCAACAAACACTGGACCAGAACCCAACACTCCCTTGATCAGGTTTCCACGAACCAGCGATGGAATGGTGGATATTCCAGCCGAACACAGCAGCATCTATGTCCATTGGGGCCATTTTGTGAAACATGTCCAAGTGTCACGTTCCAACGAGACAGTCCCATGAGAGCTCAGTTCATGTGAAACTAATTTTGTTTCTTTTGTACACACCTGGATGGATGTCCGCAAAGCCAAACTTCCAGCACACACATTTTCGACTGGACACAGCAGCCAAAAAACATCTCAACTGACCATCGCTTGGAACTCCCTTACCTGAGCCCAGTTGCCGAGCACTTGACCGTTGCCGCCGTACGTGACGAGTTCGTGCGGGAACTGCGCGACGTGCGGATCCAGGTTGTTCATCAGCATGTGCATGATAGCAGCGCCGTGCCGCGTGCGCGCAGGGTACTCCGACAGGGGGTACGCCCTGGAACACGTGATATCATAAAACAGGTGAAACATCCCGATTGTTCGGTCACCACTGGAGAAGCATCTTGTGCACGCTTCAAACTTTTCATCTGTTGTAAGTGTGAACGCACTTCATCTCGATCTCAGGACGGAAGCGGTACATGTAGATGTGTCCGTACAGACGCAGCTCCTCGGCAAACTCCGGCGCCAAAGTCTCGTGAGACTCCGCTGGGAAGTAGCGCAGCGCGTTCTCGAGCGCTAGCTGTGAGAAGAATAATCTGTGTCGTGATGAATAGCTATTTGGTTTTCAGGTCTGAATTCCAACACGCAAGTGAAGGACCTCGTCGGAATGTGAAGAAAACTCTTGTTTCATGTTGGTGACAGCACATGCTGTGAACAGCAAGAGACACTCTGAACCCAACTGAATTGAACATGGGTCACAAACATGAGTTGCAAATCAATGACAAAGCCAGTAGTGAACTGTCGGGTCAGCAGATTCAACAAGAAAAACGTTCAAAGGAACAAAGAATCTCAATGTCTTGTCACAACGATCACGCCAGGTTCACAAGAGTAAACGGAGGCCGCTTCTTAAAAACAGATCGCGGAAATGGTTTGCTGAAGTCTGGGTGCGGACTCACGCGTCTCTCGTCGTCGCTGAGGTTCGGGGTGCGGACGGGCGCGTGCGGCACCGACTCATCGCGCGGGCGGCGCGGCGGCAGCGGGTCCACGGGCAGCCCCGAACACAGCTCCTTCAGCGAAGACATGTCTCAATGCCTGAAAAAAGCCACTCCATCTGCTCTCACAAAGCATTTGGAAGAAACACCAACGTATCGTTTGCGTGAAACTTCGCTCGGAGGGTTGTTGGTCACACTCATACGAGTACAACTCCAAATCGGAACTGTTTGTTGTGTGCTGCACTGTCAAACAGAACATCTTTTATGCAATGTTCCGTCCTGCATGGTTGCAAACAAAACGACAAAAGGCAGAGCTCGTCCCCAAAAGTACACAAGAAAATCGACTGAACTTTCTGTTGAGAATGATCAAAATAGCGTGAGAGGAATTTGAGAATTTGGTAAAGCTACACGCACAGCTGAGAGAAACTGCTTGCCCTTTTCATGTGAAGCAACGCCAAGCATGCGAGCAGCCGTTTTGGTTGTTACACCGAGCAGCGCGCACAATGCTGAATGTGAACAAGTCTCCCACAAATGCAGCTGTCTGGACAACAATCGACGCTTTTGATGTTCATGGAATGGGTGAAAAAATACTTACGACAAATTGAAGGCTGTTTGCGAATGCAGGAGCAAATGATTGTTTGCAGGAATACAGACACTTCGATACCTGGTTTGTACCAAAGTTGCAAAGTGTGGCTGTTCGCTTGACAGGAGATTTGTGTCCTTTATCACTGATTCTATCGCTGTCAGAACTCCATGATAAGACAGATAACACAATCGCAACTTCCGCATGCGATGTTCGGTTCAAGCGGTGTAACGTGAAACGAAAACCCAGCCATGAACTTTCCGGTGTGGTGGTGCATCAAAAGCAAATGGCAGCGTCTTTGACCCTTGAGTGGGTTGGCCACGCTACCAACAAACTGCTGTGGTCAGAGTGCAGGATTCCAGACATACAAGGCAAACCCCCTCAAAAACATCAGTGCAAAATGTACATACATGTATTCCAGCAAAAATCTCTCCTGCAACTTCTGCTACTTTGCACGCTGCAGCACCAATATCTCTTAATCTCACAATTGGCTTGTGAGAGTCATCCACACCGGAACTCCCTTGTCACTTTCTGAGGTAAAAATTGGGGTCACAAACACACGCTTTGGTGAAAATTGTGGGCGGTCTGTAAAAATTCAAACCCACAGTTGAAGCTTTGATGCTTTCACCCACATATCCACGCTTTGAGCGAAATCTTAATGTCCAAATCCAAATCAGTTCAAAGCCCGATCCGCAGGGTGTTGGTTCACCACGAGGCTGCTTTTGAACTCTCTGACTTTCGTTGCGCTAATTTTTGAATCGCAATGAGAATCCCTCTGAATTCTCCGTGCCGCTGCAACAATGACGTGACGATCAAGTAAAAATTTCTTTCCTTTCTATTTGCTTGTCTGATCAACAAACAACTGTCCACTCTCTCAAAAGTGGCACACAAGAACTACCACGCGCGCATTGCAAAAAGTTTGGTTCGACGAATGTGGCATTATACAGTTCAAAGCAAGTACCGCCGTCACTACACAGTTGCAGTAGTTGCCCATTTCATACAAAATAGAGCATCTCAAACGTCACTTGAGACCTTCTAACTTTGCTGATCGATCGAAAAGAAAAATTGGAACACATCTTCCTGGATGTCTTCTCGTGGAATCATAAACAGTTTTGCATCTCCGCAATCACAAATTCTTGTCACTGTCTTTGGACCCTACTTCTCCCACTTTGCTCACTTCCGTTCTTTCCATGACCGCTTCTTTCTCTGCTTGAGCCTCCTTCTCATCTGCAAAAACGACTTCGTCCTCGTCATCATCATTGTCCTTGTCGTACAGGTCAGGATAATTGCCCATGCACTCGTGCATCGCGTTGAACTGTTCGAAGCAGTCTGCGCCCTTGGGTTCCTCCGTGGAATAGTGGAAGCAGGAGAAGGCTTCCCGGAACTCTGGACCGCACGGGCCCGTCGCCATCCCGCCCAGGCACGGGCAGCTCCAGTTGATGCTGCCATCCGGCATTATCAGCCCTGAAACCCAGATTGAAGACACTGACAAGCAATTCAAGTCGTTCTGTCCATTTCCAGTGGGTGAGTACAACGACACACTCTCCAACTATTCACGTGACAGACATGCCGTGAAAATGAGAAATTGCGAGACTTCTGGGCTGTCCCCCGAACTCGCACCAGAGAATACCCGGCAACTTTTCTGCGCACCTGGCTCATCATCATCCTCGTCCTCCAGCAGCGCCGCCGGAACCCGCCCCGGAGCCGCGTAGTCCTCCTTCGTCACAAAGATCACTCGGTCCTTCCCGTCCTTCCCTGCAGAACCGACATATCAAACAAGAAGTTCCGGGCGGGAACCCTGATGGCCGCGCCATTTCTGGTCTGGCCGAGTGGGTGGGTGGGGTCTGGCCAGGTGGGGGTCTGGCTGGGTGGGTGGGGAGGTCTGGCCATGTGGATGGGGGGTCTGGCCAGGTGGGTAGGGGGAGGTTACATTCCAAAGTGTGGACAGATGTACACATGAATGCTACTGGTTTTTAAGCCGTTAGCGGCACCTAGATGGCTGACTACGCGACCATCAACCATCAACACTCCCAGACGAAATTGGCCGGTTTGCTCAGTGGTACGAAAACCGACAATCTCCCAAATGTCCAAAATTTGTCTGACCAAGTGTGTGTGTGTGTGTGGGGGGGGAACTCAGAGACTTCGAGATAAAACTTCACAAAAGTTTTTGAAGTCCAAACAATACTCTGACGGGAAGGGGGCGGTTCGGGTGACTGGAAACTCAGAAATTCGGAATCTACAGATCCAGGAGACAGAAGGTCCAAAATTTTTCTTGGGCAGAGGGACGGTTTGAGTTTTTGGTCTCCGTCCAGAGATGTGTGCGGTTTTGCTCGAAAACGACCAATATCAACCAGGGCAATGACAACGCATTGCGACACATCCGACCAGAAAACAAAAAGCAACATTCACTGCAGCAGTATTCACGTCTTCAAAGACCATGCCGCATGAGCGATAATAGAATAGGTGTACCTTCTTCTTTGCAGTAAGACATTCTCCTCGCCAAATTGTCCCTCCTGCACTTCCAGTAATGTAGTTATTCCTTCAAGAAATTGAGCATAAGTTTGATGAATAGCTGATTGATGTTCTATTTGCTGGAAAATTCTCGATTGACCGGTTCACCTTGCTCGCCGCCTACGAAATTGTAAATCGGAATGATGTAAGGGACCATCAGAAACATGGCGGAAGTGCTCCTGCTGAAGGGTGAAAAAAGTAAGTTTTGCCTTGTTAATTGTGTCAGTGAATGACTTTTAGTGTCTTTTCGTGTAAATTTCGAATGCGGTGCCTTCAATGTAGATCTAGTGACCTGTGAAGGTAGGGGACTGCAGACTCTGTCAGGGAAATGTGTGATTTTCAAGTGACAAGCATCTTGATCCGAAGGCAACAGTTCAGATCTGGTCTCGTACTCAAGATTTCCACGTGGGGATCTTTGTGTTCCAGGATTGCAAAGCAACCCGGCCCAGTCCAAGGTCCGATCCCCGTCCCCCATCTTGCGGGGCAGACTCAGACTTCAAAGTAGAAACTGATTTTGAGTGAAAAATTTTGCGCCCTGTCACATCCCCCCGGGTGGTAACTCGGGGATACGTAGATCTACTCGTGGATGTCAACTGCCACGCAAACTATTGCATCCAGCCAGTATCTGGGTGCAGCTTTCTTGCTGTTCAGACCCCGCTCTCCCAAGGAGTAACTGTTTTGACACACCAGACCAACCATGAGTCCCCGCTGAAAGGATCATCACGCCCCCGATCACCTCCTGACCTTTCTCAGCCAAGCGTCACATAAACAGACACACACTGTGTCTTCAGTTCGTGTACCAATTTTCCGGGTGACGGGTGTCTGCAGAAGGTATGTGAAGCGTGTTGCTTGCCAAAAACGGATTTCCTGGTGAATTGCGTGGTGGCTGACACAGCGTCTGACGACATTTGTGGACAAAACAAGCAAGTGCAGGGCTTTGTACCAGAACACGAGAAGCCATTCGAACAGGTTTGGAGTGTTATGAACTGGTTGAGCGTTGCTGAAAAGGTAAAGTGTTTTGGTGTGACTGAAATAGTTCTCAAGAGCTGAAAACTTTTCACGAGGCGTACGAGGGGAATACTAAAAGTCTTTTCTGTCATGTTCAGCATCTGGCTGCGATCAGGCTTTGTGCTTGTCCGCCAAAGCATTGTTCTCTGTAGTCAAGAGCAGTTCGAGCGCTGAACATGACGGCAAAAACTTTTAGTATTCCCCTCGTACACAAGCCAAATGCGAAGCTTGCTTGTCGTTGGATGAGATTGGCAAAAGAGTCAACTTGGCATTTTTGCAGATTTTGCCTGAATTTGGCAGCGTTCCATTTCTCAATCCGTCAATCCATTGCAATTCCGGAATGGCCCTTCCATGATGCAGAGTGGAATGGCCAAGGGAAACCTGGAATGACCAGAATCGCACAAATCCTGTTATTTTTGTGCAATTCTGAATCAATTCCGCATTGACGGAAGGGTAAATCGAACACTGCCTTTGTTTTCTCGAGCGGGGTTCCCTCCCCAAAATTCAGACAATGTTCACGTTTATCAAGGCGTGTTGTCACCGATTTACCAATCAGGCGTGTGTCCTCACCAGCAAGTGGTCTTCTTGACGGATAAGGCACAACGTGTGCATTTGTGGTGCTTGTACTCCATTTTTGTCAGTTCTGCATGGTGCAAAGTTTTTCCCCTGATGTTGCCAATGCACGTTTTCTCGCGTGCCGACAGCGAAGAAAAGGATTTCACACTCAGCACATCTGAAGAAGCGCTTTTCGCACCACACCAGATGAAAAAAAATAAAATCCTGACAGTCCAGATGCTTTGCACTGAGAGTGGAGTTGATTTTTTTGAGTTTGAAGTGGTGGGAAATGACCTCTTTAAGTGCGCTGAATGCGAGATGCCACTTCCACAATTTTGCTGGATTGATACAACATGTTTTGAAAAGCCGTGCCAAAGTTTGAACTTGCTCAAGCCATTGTTTTATGAGTGCCACTCTCACAAGCATCGCTCGTTGGAAAAAAAGGCAGCACAATTGTACAAACTCGTACAACTCAGTTGGCGCGTGTTCTTTCAAAATTACGCTTTTCCGGAAGTTGTGCAGCCCACGAAGCCCCCAAGTGCCCCTGCCCCCCCCCCCCATTGCAGAAGTCAGGAGGCCCTGTTCGACCTTGCAGGCTGGGTGCAAAAGTTGGAGGGACCGACCGCCTTGGGTCCCTCATGTTCGGCTGTGGTCGCCTTCGTGCTTTGGCAAGTTCGCATGGCAGTGCACATGTGGAAATAGAGTGGAACACCAAAACCTCATGTTTTTGATGCATGCGTCCACGTGTCACTGTGTTTTGGGGTGTTTGAAAGAACGAGGCATGTCCCAAGAAAACAATCATGTGGAAATGTCTCGAAGATGAGAAGTTTGCACCGGGCAAGACTCCGGACAACAATCAAATCACGACTTACTGGCAGGAACAGACGGACCTGCTGCCCTCCTCACAATTGTGGTCGCCCCAAGCCGAACACTCAGAGCACTTTTGAACCAGAGCGTGACCACACCCACGAAGCCAATCCTCAAGGAGGTGAACAGTCATTCAAGATGGTTGCCGTGCAAACACGGATTGCGTAGCAGGACAGTAGCTTTCTTGAAAATTCATCGGAATTGGAGCGTTCTGTTGCAAAAATAATGGATCGTGAAAGGTTTGTGTCATTTTCTACAACTCTGCGATCTCTAAACATGTACGAGACGAGCTCGCATTGTGGTAGAAATGGGTTCTCACCCCACAAAAAGATTCCTGCTCAATCATACTCGTACAACTCCTTGCTCGACCAAAGGTCTCGAAAAGTCATTGTATGATTTCACGGGAACCATTTTTGTGCAGTGTGAGAACCCTGTCTTCTCGCACACCTAAACTCTTTTCGGACCTTCAGCTTCCTCAAGAACAGTTGAAAAAAAAAAAACAATCGTGCAAATACGTATTCGCTCGTACAGGAGGTCGTATTCACTGATTGAGCTTTTATGGTGCCCTTTCTCCTTTGAATGCCTCTTCCGAGGAATGTCACCTGATAATTGTCAACTTTTTTGAGCTCACAGCTTCGCTCGGTTGGAGATGCCAGCTGCAGGTAAAGTGTGGAGAGGAATCAGACTGGTCACGCTGAGTTCAGAAACCCAGAAGCCTGCACGATTCAGATGGACTTCTTTGATGGCTGTGCAGAGAGCGAAACACTTTTGCAAAACCTACCTAAACTTTGTCACAGTTACCGGCAGATTGACCTGCAGTCGCCGATTTCCCTTGACGTACTCGTACGCTCGTACGAGTACAAAGCAGTGCTCGTACAGAGTGCTTTTAAAAAGCACATGTGCTTTTTTGTGCTTTTTTTTTGACCAGCCACTTTTTTATGTGCTTTTTTGTGCTTTTTGTTAGCCTAGAAGTGCTTTTTCTTCCTGATTTTGGGGAAATAATGATAAAAATAGTAATTATAATACATTTTAAGTATTTCAAGATAAATATTTCAGAGCTTTTCTTGAGATAATAATTCATAAAATATAAGTTGCACACTTCTCAAGTATTTTGTGCAACCTGAAAAGAGTAAAGGTAAAATACTGCAGATGTAATACCTATAATTAAAAAGGATACAAATATATTTTTTAATTTTTGCATAAATTTTTTATGACATTTCAAAAAGTGCTTTTTTGTGCTAT
>JAAUXT010017121.1_pt1 | contig 10352 bp, 7 predicted proteins | sample 7278171 | NCBI WGS metagenome assembly JAAUXT01 (sample SAMN14350112, study PRJNA611818) | marine sediment metagenome | isolation source: surface marine sediment (1.8m) | place: French Polynesia: Moorea | collected 2018-08 | reverse complement strand
TGCACAAAATATGAAAGTATTCCCAAAATATAAATTTGCACTCCACAGAAAAACCAGAGGTATTGCACATGTGACATCAGATAAATTTATAGCTCCTACTGTTACTCCATAAGCTCCTGTGTTGTCCAACTTTTTCACAAATACCTGTCTTTGCACTTTCATTGACACAGTGTTGAGAATAAAAATGACAGTTGATATGCAATAGAATGTAATTTCTATTGCCTTACTTGGAAATAAATTAGTGCATGACACATACCATGGAACTTGCACTGTGCAATGTGTATTGTTAGGTGTCAGACAGCAGAGGAGAATATCTTGAGTTTCAAGAATACTCAATTGTAATCTTGTCAATGCTTGTGCATCCACATGGGTGAGGTCAGTCCCATTTATAGACAACAGGGCAATCTGTTCCAGACCAGTGAAAATATCACTGGTCAGTGCTGATAACAAATTCCCTGTCAGGTTCAGCACCAACAACACAGGTAGATTACAGAATGCATTTTGTTCAATTTTGTGAATAAAATTATCATTTAGATTTAATATTTTGAGGTTGTTTGAATCTTGGAAACATTTCTGAGAGATTGCCCTGATTACATTTGAACTGGTGTCAAGTGTCAGTAATTTTTGCAAGTTAAAGCCCACTTGGCAAATAGAATGCAGGTTTGTGTTTGTAACACAAGCAAATACTGCATCATGGTCAAGTACAAAATATGCATCACTGACATTAAAAACTGTATGTGTGATCCACACCATTTTGTAGGGTAAATTTATCTTGTGTGCAAAAGTGACATTGTTACATTTTAAAGTAAAAAGCATACATTCACAGGTGAAGGGACAAGTTTTTCTGTGCAATTAACAGTAATGTTCATCATCACTCAATGGACAATCATTCTGGCCATTGCATACATCTCCAAAATGTACACATCTATTGATGTTTCTACATTTGAAAAAACTTTCACATGATAGATTCTGACCACACTTTTCCTTATTTTCATCCAAACCACTTGGGCAGTCCCACTTGTTATCACACATGTATCCCCATGGAACACAATAGGATCCTGGACATTTGTACATCATGTTGCACTGAAATTTGATGCAGTTTTCAATGTGTCCCCCAGTTCTACAAGGTGACAAGTAGCCATCAGAATCCAGTCTGAAAATACAAATGTCTGAGATAAAGTAGCAGATCAATTCTTCATATTTGCACAAAAGCAAGCCACTTGGAGTACACAAATCAATATTGTTGGTGTCATCTTCAAAACTCTTGACTATGTAAGTGTCATTTTTCGCCTGCAATTGGTGTGCTGTGTGCTGGCTGTGTTTTTCATGTCTCTGTTGTTGGTGTATCTGTGGTACATCTTCATCAGTTTGTGTCATTGGACCAAAACTTTCACAGTGATTTTAGGCTGTTTTTGAATAAAATTTTGAACAGCTTTGTCTTCCAGTCTTGTCAGTGAGATATTTACATTTATTTGAGTAATGCTCCATTTTGCTACATTCACACCCTGTTTCATCAGATCCTCCTGAGCAGTCAGTTTTTTCATCACACACAAATTTCATCAAAATGTAGGCCTTGTTCTTACAATGGAACAAATTACCACCAGTGATAAATTTTTTGGGAGAACTTTCTCTTATCAAAAATGCCTTTGTATTGTTTGAAATAACTTTGGTGTTATCAAATTTGTAAGTTTGAGAACATTTTCTGTAGCTGATAGTGTGTGATAGATTGGCAGAAAATATAGGTGGAAATGGTTCACTGACAGCATCAAATAAGAACCTGAATGCATTTATGGAGTGTGGTTGACTATTTTCAATGTTCTTTGTCTTGTCAGTCCAAACAAATGAAACACATGCCTTCTTGAAATACAATGGACTTTGGTAGCACAAAATTTCTTCAATGGATACAATCTCAGAATTGATTATTTTATCTTTGAAGCAGTAAACAACCTTTGCAAGTTTCCTTTGACATTTTATTGGAGCCCACCAAGGTTCAGCAAGATTGTTGAGAACCATAACAGTGCAGATGTACTCAGCATACACATCAGAGCTCTGTGTTTTTTGCAGATAAAACTTGGTGTTTTTGTCAACATAAAAATAAAACTTCTTTTTTGCCTGGTATTTACAGTCTATCTCTGTCTCTTTCACTCTTGATTTTACAACATAAGACACATCTGCAGCTGTGTGGCCTTTGTTTCTCCACTGTTGGAATGTCACAGGATCATGGTTTTGCCACAGAAGAAAACCCTGAAACACAAGGAAGAAATTAAACCCCTTAAAAATGTTTCAGTGAGACAAAATTTGAAAACAAAATCTTCAAGACAAAAGCTCAATTCCTATATCCTCAAATTGAATTTTGTGGATAAAGAAAACAACAAACTAAAAAGTACAGATGTTTTCATTGATTTGAACATGTTCTGTTCATCCAAAATTTTGAGGCTATGAAGAACTTCCTTTATGTCCAAGTGGGATAGTGGTTTCCATATCAGCCATTTTTGGAACATCAAAAGTGGCATGCCAGAAAACAAAATGTTTTGGCACAGACTGTCATTTGTTGGGACAAGAGAACCTGCTCAAAACATTTTTGTGAACCTTGTATTTATCACAAGAAAAGGTTGAATTTGCTATCATACCCTTTGCTGTATCATGCCAATAAATACAAACTGAAAATGTTCTGGAGATGGAGTCAATTCATCTTTAATATCATTAAATGCTTTCCTGGATAAGTCCATTATGGAATTTTTCAGCCATGAGTATTCATCACCAATGTATGGTGATAGTTTCAGCAAAGATATCAATTCATGCAGCTCTTTCCTTGTTCTTGAAAGAGGAAGAGAGCCTCCTGCTTTCATACACACATTGAATGCTTCAACCCATGAAAATTTGATGTGTTTGCTTGTCCAGCAGTAGAAAGCATTATCTTTTGGAAGGACTGCAAGGTATTGTCCACTGAGTTGCACTTTGGTCTTGTTTTCTTGGCTGCTGTAGTAGAAACAGTCCCAACGGTAGTCACCAAGTGAAACATCTCGATTGTAGCAATCACCAGGAGTTTTGTTCAAGAACTTATCATGATGTTCTCCATAATTGTCAAGAATCCAATAAAGTTTCAGTGCACATGTGTCACAGGACTTGCCCTGTGCTGAAAAAGGATGTGAAGGAAAGTTGAGGATTTTACATTACGTGTGATCATTTTAGAAGTTCTTTCTCTTGAATATATTTGCTGGGACCTGTCATATACTACAATCTTTGTGAAAATGGCAGTTCTGGTGCAATTTCCATGCAACTTTATTCCAGATCTAAACTCCGAGTTTGCATTGTGACCAAAAGAACCACAGTCGCACAAAGCACACACTGTAAATGTTGAGTGCAAACTATTCTTTATGCTGATGTACACTTTAAAAACAGTTGGCAACACGACTCGAAGAACAAAATCTCAGAAACAAAACTTGACAGGGAGAAATTTCTGCACTGAAAGTTGATTCACAGCAAATTGCAAACAAGAAACAGAATGATTTTGGTTGAGTCCTCAATTACCTTGATGTCCTTCAGACAAGTATCCAGAAGATATCAATCCAGACACAGACACACAATGAGCAGGGTTGTGTGTTGACAATTGAATTGCTTCTTTCAATTTCAAACTACTAATTTGATAGTCAGCCACATTTGTAAACTTTGATTCCAAACCAAGAGTGAAATTTAACTTTTCCTTCTGTTTTAGTTCACTCTGTATCCACAGGAGACTCTCAGTGAACTCAGAGATTTTTCTCAATTGATGCATATTTGGAAAAGAAAAAGTGTTAAATAGTACTGTTTCATAGATAAACCTGTCAAACACTGATAACTCATCAGAAGTAACTTTTGAGTCCCTCAGTTCTACTACAAAATCAACCCAGCTGCCATGGTTATTTCCAACCATCTGTACACTGAAGTATGGTGTGGCAGAATCTGTTGGAGTTGAGAATGAAACAAACAACTTGAATGTTGAAATGTTGTTCAGAGACTGAAACTTACTGATATTTCTCTCAAGAATCATATCATTGAGGCCTCTGTTCAGACAATAATGGACATTTGTGTCAAAGAAGAAATTGTCTATTCCATATTTTGTGCAAGACAGTTCCTTGCCAGGGTTTTGCTCTTCCTTGATCATGGCATTGGACCTGTGAACCTCTTTGTATTGGAATTGATCAGGAATCCCATGCAACAAAATGTTGTCAAATTGACCTGAAAATAGCGCACAAGATAAGGTTTTGGTTGAGAAATGAACACCAATCACACAGGATACAGTTCACAGATGACCTGCTGGTTTGGTCATGTTTTCAACATGAGCAAGATAAAATTACATTGTGGACAAAAATCCCAGCAAATAAAGTCATCTCAATAAATTTTGGGTATTTTGCTGTGAAGCCAAGATTTCTTACATGCTGGTATTCCCTTATTTTTGCAAACTCAGCTGACACTTTTGTAATGCAGTGTGCCCTTTTCATCTGAAATGCCTGGAAACCTTACAAGTTGGCAGAATCCTTGACTGCATACAAAATGGGTAGAAAGAGGCCAGCCAATTGCGCATGCTGTGGGCCAAAGAAGATTGGTTTTGGGACCTTGCTGTTCCTCCTTCTAGATTATCAGTTGCAATTTGGGGGAATACTCAACACATGGTTTGCAGCATTTTGTGCCCCATGTGTCATTTTGTTTCATTGGAAAAAAGATGACATGCTTGTACCACTTTGTGAAAGCCTTGAAGAGCACAGGTCTGTTTCAACATTTGACAATGTGGAGAAGTATCTTGTAGTGTGTAAACCTACCTCTGAAAAATCCAGTCACACTCATTTGAATAATTTTTGCAGAGGCCAGAATCTTTTCTATGTGTACAGTTGTTAGACATTTTTGCTTTGGTTTTCCAGTGCTGGAAAAGTGGTTTTTTACCTGACTCAGAGAAAGTTGCACAATGTTACATCCTTCTTTGTCCATAGAGAGAATGACTTTGCTTCTTGAGGGAAAAGAATAAATGTGTGTAAGATCTGTTTGCTTGAATTGTTCACCATCACAAATAGAAACTGGCTTCAGCTCACATGTTGTGGTGCTTACTGTCAGTGTCAAGTTTATGGAACCATACAGTTCATATGAATAAAGTACAACCAGAAGATTTTCATTTGATGAGTATATGGTTTGAAAAACATATTCACTGTGGTTGTAGTTTGACAAGTCAAACCTGTTCCTTGATTTCAAACACAGAGTGGATATCTCAGATTCATTTTCATATGTAGCTAGTCCAGCATATGAACAAGAAATGGTATTGTTTTGGCCCACATATGACATATCTGTCAGAGACAAGTTCAGATGAAAACCAAAATTGGTTTGTAGTTTCAGCAAATATGTAATGTTTCCATCAAGACCACTTGAATATGAGATCCTATGGAAAGAACCAGGAGAAACCACAAGGTTTGCAGAATACCCCATTGTCCTTGATTTGTGTGAAGAGTATGTCAGGTTGCTGCAGTCAAAACAATGTATCACACACTGGAATGAAGAAGTTATACTGTACTGTTCTGTTCCTTTTCTGATAACATGAGCAGTGAAAGTCAACAGCTTTGATAGTGGTCCTGGCCCATCAAAAACTATGAATGGCAATTCAGAAGAGATGTTTGACTGCAGGAAAATATTAAGAAACTTGGGGACAGCAATTCTGTAAATTTCCATTCTCAGAGTTGCCACAAGAATGGCAACTTTGCAAACAAGATGATTTGATGCAGTGTTCTGCAGGCCTGCTCTCCCTGATCCTGGTGGGATGCTTCTGATTTTGTCCCTGTCAAAAACACTGAAAAGGAAATGTATGTCCAATGCCACATAATGTTGTGGTTGAATTTGCACTGCCAGATTTGAACATCTTGAGTAAATGTTTGTTGTTGAATGTATTCCACAAAAAATGAACTTGTAATTTGATTGGATAACCACATCTTGTCTTTTTGTGACAATGTTCCAGAAAAATTGTTCTTGCTTGCAATCAAAAATTATCAATTTTGCAAAATGACATCTGCTCAGTTCAGCTGAAGAGAAGTAGATAAACTGAAGAGTGAGATTTTGTCTCAAATGTTTGTCACAGTTGAAATTCCACTGATAAACAATTTTACTTCTGCGGGATAAGTAGTGGTGTATTTTGTCTGACATTTTGGATGAAAACTCATGAAATGCATTTCCAAGAGGACTCTTCACAACTGCAAAGATGCAGAAACAATGCAATTTTCACAGTAAAAATCAAAGTGAAAATCTGCACAAAAAATTCATTAAATTGTCACAAGTTTCTTGGAGCTTTGTTATCAAAATGACAACTTGTTGTGTCTCTGAAGCAATGAACTTTGTGCCCAAATGTAGCTCACTGAAACTTTGGTGTCATCTTTTTGTTGAAGTAAAAAGCTTCACTTTGGACAAATTTGGTTCAACCAATCAAAGTTACTCCAAACACAGAACAGTGTAAAAAAATAATGGATAGGTCCAGAAGTGTTTTCTCTAACAATTTGGTGGGTTTCAAGTGAGATTCTCCTGAGACATGTTCAGGCTCAGCAGTTTTATCATGAATTTAAACACAGAACAATTTTTAGGAATGCTGCAAAAGAGAAATGAAATGTTAATGAAAATGTTTTTGAACCTTTTTTGAATGTGATGGAAGATCTTGATTCCCAAATGTTGAATGAGAATTGTGGGTATTCTTTGCCAATACAATAAGATTTTGTTTTCCCATATTTGTTGAATTTTCTAGACAAATCTGCACTGAATTTCACAAATGTGGTCAGCAATGGCAATGCAGACTTGTTGCTGTTTGACAAAGGAAAACCTCTGTGAACCCAGAAATATGAAAATGCTTGTATATATTTGAACCACTCTTTAGATGAAAACCTGAAAACATATTTCTCTAACATTTTACTCTCCAACACACATTGCCCATGTGCCGCACAAATAATGGCACCAACTCCAAGCAAATGCTGAATCTTTATCCTCTTTTTTGAATTCATCTCAGATGAAGTTTTCCATGCTGACCAATCTCTTTGACGCCATTGTGCATACAAAGCAACAGGTCTGTGTTATCAGCTGCCCAACCTCTTGATTGTGTCACAGGTTTCCAAAAGTTTTGAAAACTTTGGTTGTAGTTGGGGTCAGCTGGTGTGTATTTTAGAAGATTTTGTTCAGGATCAGCTGCATGAGCACATTCATGCTCTGGGGTTAGCAATTAATTCCAGGCACTTTGTTTTCGAGTAACAATGTAATTTGGCTGCTGAATGGGTGTTCTCAGACAAGAGAAATGCTTGGCAAAGTTTTTGTTTCACAAATGATAACATCAATGAAAGTTTTCCGTTGATAGAAATGAGTTTGGAAATGATTTGTTTCCTTTGAAAAACATTCTGTGGGCTCCTTCACTGGCAAAGTTTCATTAAAATTGTAAAATGCAAAACTCGCATCAAAAGAAACTCAATGTGAAGCTTTAGACTTGAGACACACATAGTCAGGACAACCCTTTCCATCAATTTTTCACCCAATGTTTAGCACCCTTTGATTGTGATTTTGAGCTTGTTCTTCTCACAGTTGGTGATCCCAGCCAATATTTCTTCCCTTGGATGAAATTTCTCGGACGAGAGACAATGATCTGTCCACCAATTGGGCTGACTGGGACACAACAAATGAGATAAAAGTGCAAACTCACCTCTGTCAACACTCGTACCTTTTTCTGCTGAAGTGTCGTCAACCTAAAAACCTCATTTTAAGAACTATTTTTGGTGTCCATAAGTTCAGAAAATCTCTTTGAGAGAGGTGCATCACATTCTACCTCTCTGGAGCCTCAGAAAGAACCAATGAACTTTTTGTGGAAACAGAATAAAATTTCAAGACAATCTTGAATCTTGAAATGGGATGAATCTTGAATTGGGGCCGCTGTTTAAAGTTTCAATTCAAGAGGCAAGTCAACATTTGATGGGCTTGAATTCTGTGAGATAGAATTTGGCAAACCAAATTTTGCAAGTTTGAATTTGATGAGTCCAAATTGGGTAAGGTTGAAATTGATGAGATAACTTCTGATTGGGTGGGACCCAGTTCTACACCCCCCCTTGTGGACCAACCTTGTGCAGTAACCCTGCAGTAACCACTGGGTCATGATGAGCATGTGCAGCACCAGTCACACCGCAATTATGCTATGATCTCCTTCATTCTGGCACTTGTGTTGGCAGCACCAAAGTTTACAATCTGGGTCCACATGGAATACCTCTGCCAGGAAGAAGTGGGGAACATCTTCACAACTGTACCAACTTTTCCTGCAAAGTGATATTCAAATGTCATGAATTGTATTGCCTTTCCTGGCAAAAGTTTGTGTCACACATGGGATTGTCCAGGTGGACTTGCTGAATCTCCGTGTGAGATGAACAGGTCCTGTAGCGCTTGTTCCAATCCAAGATTTCTCATTTTTGTATCCCTCTGAGTGGTGTTTGTGATATCCAAAAGGACTACCCTTTTTATGTGATGGAACAGCTTTGTTCATTGTGGGGTGTTGAGTGTCCACAGTCTTGCTCACTTTTGGTCTCAGCAGTTTCTTGTGTCAACAGCACCAGCACTGATTTTCTGTTCCCCCATGCAAACAAAGCTTCCCTTCATTTCAGTGTCACTCTGAAATTGTTGTGTCGTTGTTGAAAATTTCAGGACACTGGTTCTTTCACACAAGAGAAAGATCTAGTTTGGCCGAGTGTTGCATTTTTGTTCCCAAAAGTGTTCAATTTACAGTTTCCAATTTAACTCAAATCAGATTTCAAAACTGAGAACCTTTGTTTTGAAGCTTTTTCAAACACACCTCCTTTGAAATTTTTGGATCAATCAAGCAACTTTTTGTCTTCCTGCTGTTGTTGTCATTTTATCAAATTTTCCAAGACTTGCACTTCTGTCACTTCCAATCACCATTTTAGAGACTGTCCACAACCCTCTATTTGCTGCAGCTGTAACAGCAGTGACTGGGCTGCTCAAGGCTGTGCAGTTCCATCTCTGTTCTCCATTTACTGATCCAACCACATCTCTGCAGACTTTCATTCTAATAAAGATTACAGCTGTAATGCAAGCAACAGCCAAATGTTGTCTTTGTCATTTCAGCCAACAAGACAATGTTGGCAGAGATTCAGATTTCATGAGCCAAAACAGCAAGTGCTGTGTCCCACAACAGGTCCAACATACAAACCCTCATGCAAACAGTAATCTTGACATGTCCAATGCTTTGAGCTGTGTTCCCAGCTCTTAAGTTTACTCATGTCTTTGTACCCCTAAGTACCCAACAGATAGGTTCACTCAGACAATTGTGGTTGTCATTCCTATGGGTTCTGTTACTCATACTTTGCTCTTTATCTGGACAACAGCAAGAAGGCTTTACATGGACAAATGATCGAGGAGCAACTATGCACTGTCAAAAATAGGTCTTAGGTGTCGTGATTTGAACTGGAGTTTGGGTCACTTGTTTGGTTTACTTGTTGGGGTTTCTTTTCCACTCACCCCAAAACACATTGAAGGCGATTTCGCAATGTGCTGCATCAAAAATGACCAGTTGATGCAGTGAATACTTCAGGAAGAGCAACATTAGTTTTATTGGCAGGTCCATCGCAAAAATATTTTAAGATAGGAATGCATTCCTGCCATCAACAACTCTATCTTGAAAACAAATTTGGTCTGCTGGGTAGCTCCTTTCTAATTGTGTCACAAAATTATTTGAGGAAAGCAAGGTATTGCAAGTACTTACTTGATGGTAGCTCTGTCACAAATTAATTTTTTGAGAAGAAAGGCATCAGTTGTATTTTGTATACTTGAGAAGACTCACAAGGAGAGACACATCCTGTATATTTTACCTAACATTTGATGCAGCAGAATTGACGCCAAACATCACAAACTTGACGTATCGCATTCGGTCTGTTTTGGGGTCAGCCTCAAAGTCGTACATCACCAAACAAAATGGCAGCTTCCAAAATGCTTTCGTTCAAACAAGAATACTGGCAACCCTATGTTGGGGGCATAAAAGACGTAGTTTTTTTCGCGGTGTATTTGGCTACTGCACCCACAGATGCCTTGAGCACTGCTTTTTAGGTGATTTGAGATGGGCTGCACGATTTGAGCCAAATCGGTGCGAGCCAAATCGAAGCACCTATAGGCAGCATCTTCTAAAAGTATGTCAGCAGCAGTTTCATGGTCAAGATGAGAATTGATTTAGGACCTTTTGGGCTCTTTTGGTTAATTTTGGGTTGGGGATAATGTGCGAGGAAGGAATTTGTCAAATTTGAATTTTTAGGTTTCTGAGGTCAAAAAGGTCAAATTTGGAAGTGTAGGAAAAATGGGGTGTGGAT
>JAAUXT010004643.1_pt1 | contig 10353 bp, 9 predicted proteins | sample 7278171 | NCBI WGS metagenome assembly JAAUXT01 (sample SAMN14350112, study PRJNA611818) | marine sediment metagenome | isolation source: surface marine sediment (1.8m) | place: French Polynesia: Moorea | collected 2018-08 | reverse complement strand
TGTGTGTGTGTGTGTGTGTGTGTGTGTGTGTGTGTGTGTGTGTGTGTGTGTGTGTGTGTGTGTGTGTGTGTGTGTGTGTGTGTGTGTGTGTGTGTATGTGTAGATACTCACCAGGGAGACTGACTCCACGGTTTCCCGGGTACATCCCAATGTACCTGCGCCCTGTGTCCGGATTCACTTCATCGTGCATCCAGTACTTCCTCTCGGAAATCGAATACGGGTGCAGCTCGTACCACGGCACATTGTAGAGGCGGTGCCTGTATGGCGCTCCGATGATGTACCCTCCTGCACACACGGGGAAAAGACAAAGCTTGTAATATTGGAAGAAAAGACTCAAAAAATGAACACGCTTGCTGCGTAACAAAAGTGGAAGGATGATGGGGACCAGACGTTGTGGCGCGTTTCGCCTGAAACTTCATCTGACAAACCCCCATACAAAAGACTACATTTCGCCAATATACTTCCTTCACAAAATATTTGTACTTTCCAAGATACAGAGACATTTCTATATCCATACCCCATTTTTTCTGCACTTTCAAATTTGAACTTTTTGACCTCAGGAACCCAAAATTCAAATTCACCAAATTCCTTCCTGGTGCATTATCCCAAACTGAAAATGAACCAAAAGAGCCCAAAAAGATGTCTAATCAACCCTTATCTTCACCATCAAACTGCTGTAAACATACTTTTGGAAGACGGTGCCTATAGGTGCTTTGATTTGGCTTGCACTGATTTGGCTCATGCACTTGAGCCCAAATCACGCAACCCACCTCAAATCACCTGAAAACCCGGGCCTCAGCAACACAAAAACGCACAGGAAAAAAGGAATTTTCTTTGGCAGGTCTGTAGGTTTGAAATCTGCTTTTGGAAAGAAATCTTTGCCCGTCAAACATACCTACTGGGAGGCTGACGTCGACTGAAGTGCACGAACACTCCGTGTTCCCCCTACAAAGAGCAAGGTTTTGGGTGAGGACCCGGCTGCATTCGTGAACTGCATTGATACCTCCGTTATTTGTTTGGTGAAATTGGAAGATGTTAACACCACTCAAGAAAGTTTCAGGTTTGGGAACTCTTCAAGCGAAACATATTTGAATTTCCCCAAGTGTTCTATTTTTTCAAACATTTGGTCAGGTCCCCTTCGTAAAGTTGCTTTGGGGTTCAGGGTTCCCTCCACACAGATTGCCAACTGGTTTTTACAGCACAACGGATGTACATACACGGTGCAGTCGAGCTTGTTCGTCGATTTAGAGAAGATGCACTCTGCGGTGACCGGTGAGTAGCCGCCACCTCTGCACTCTGGGTCGGGCGGTCTGAAAGACATCGGGAATGTGGCAGTTATGAATGGGTTCATGATGTGTGAATGTGCGTGGGTACATCGATATTCACTGGATTCCACACCCTGTCCGTCCAGCAAAAACCGTCTTGCTTTGTTACAAACTGCACGAAAAAAAGCTTGGTCATAAGTTTTATTGCTCACGCCTTGCTAATGACCAGATCCTTGTTCTTTCCTTGGTGTGTGTGTGTGTGTGTGTGTGTGTGTGTGTGTGTGTGTGTGTGTGTGTCTGTGTGTGTCTGTGTCTGTGTCTGTGTCTGTGTCTGTGTCTGTGTCTGTGTCTGTGTCTGTGTCTGCGTCTGTGTGACTGAACGTATGTGCGTGCAACCCACGAATTCGAGAACAGAAATGTCTTCATACACCCGAAACTAAAACTCACAAGCACGCCAGGGCCACCCCAGCGAGACACAGGCTGAGCAGAATCGTCTTCAGCATGGTTCCGATGGTTGTTGGTTGCGTTCGCAGAAGTTGGTCTCAGCGTTCGGCGGTGCGCAGGTCCTCTTGGATGGTTGGTCTTCAGGTCCTGTCAGGCTGCTCCCTGTCCGACTGGATGCCGCCTCTACAGACTCTCGCGCTTATATCCCTGCTCCACGGACCACTGAAGCGGATGGACACACAACAGAGTGTTTTGCATGAGAAAAACAAATTCTTATTCCTGCCTGAACTTTTTTCCGGGGATTTTTCAAACCACCAGGATGTCATGAAGATCTGCGGCCGGAGTTTCCGCAAACACGTGCGGAATTTTTGTACGTTTGTGGCTGATGTCAGCGCTTCAACAGCAGGCATCTTTTCCATAGAAAAGGCAAGACAAACGGGACAAACATGCAATGAAGTGAGGTCTGTCTGATCTGATGACCAATCAGTAGAAAACAGGCACACTCTGCATGCAAAACTCTGCCCAGCGCTGACATCAGCCACGGACGTACGAAAGTAGCGGACGTGTTGCTGTTCGTATTTGAGAGTTTCAGCAAAGTGGCCCATATGCGTAACACGTACACGTAGAATGTAGCTTATGGACACAACTCCCTTCATCTAGAAGAGTCTACAATCAATTTTGGGTCAGAAACCTACATTCTTTCTCTAAAATTGTTGACAAGTATCAAATTTTGAATACCTCATACATTTATTCAGTTTGGTTGAAAGAATTGTCAGTTTTATTGGTTTTCATATCAGTGGACTGCTCCAAAACAGGGGAGTTGCATCAACAAGCTACATGCTACATGTACGTGTTACGTCTACGGAGCACTTTGTTGAAACTCTCAATTATCTCAAATCCTCTTGGAGAAAACACTTCAATTGACCCTTTCCGATGTTTAGAATTGTGATTCCTTAGGATCCAGGGTGACAAAGAGGTGTGCCGAGACCGAAAAGATGGCACAACAGGCAGAATGTTCAGGCCTCGCGTTACCCAGGACGTTTCGGGGGAGACTTCGGAACCGCTGCACGCACCTCTTTCGCTGTGCACTTTTCAAAGCGAGATCGAAAGCAGACAATTTTGGTTTGACTGAAAAAGGGAGACGATTTTTGGAAGACAGGGAAGTAGAGAACGAGGTTTCAGAACCACCAGGAGTAGGAAGTTGTGCAGCGTCTGTTTTGGTTCCAGGCACCTCCTGCGCAGTCTGCGGCTAGTGTTGTGTGTGGTTGGGGCCCCGGTTGAGCCTCGCCTCACACTCGCCGCCGCTTATGGCACCGCAGTTGGTAGCAGTCTCGGGCCAGCGGGACTGCCTCAGTATGAGCAAAACTTAGGCCAAGCTATGCTAAGTTTATTCTCACTCCAAGGCAAGACTGCACTGCAGGGTTGTCATGCTCGTAGCTTTTATCTGGTGGTGCAAGGTGGCCTGGTGTGCAGCTTCACCAGGTACTCAGCGCCTTGCCCGAAAGCTGGTTTGCACGCGTGGGAAGAGCCAACTCTTCCACACGACACTGGCCTTTGAAAACAACGAGAAACTTCAGACTCTCACTCAAACGAAATTGGGTGCGGCGCACTGCTCTACAGAGAAACCCATCAAGTAATTCGAACTAAGTTCCGATCTTTTTCCTTTCAAGAAATTGCCAAACAGATCACAAGTGCCAAGTTGCGGACAAACATTATGTCAGGATTGAAGTGACAATTTGTTCCACAAGTACACGGGTGTTGATCATTCTGGGGCAGTCCGCAGGAACAATCAGATTCATCTTTGTGTCCAGAAACAAAGGAAAACAAACAACCAAAATCTTGTGGCGCTTCAGAGGTATCAAAACCGTTCAACTTGCAATCGCAATTTCGTGCACGGGAAAAACACAGGAGAAGTTGTGTTGTGAAGTTGCAACCCTGGGAAACAGCGCATAGCGTCCCCACTGAATCCAACAGTGCTTGCGTTACTTCCTCAATATTCTCAAGAGTGCTGATTCACGAACACACATTTTGCATACATGTATACCCATGCAGTACACTTGTACCCGTGCAGGTACACCTGTACCACCGAATTCTGTTGAAAAGGAGCGATTTGACAACAATGTTCTGGTCTGGAAACGCAAACAATCCAGAGTACAACACTGACGACACATGTAGGATGGGGTCAGAGGGTCAGATTGTGCAGGCGCAGCTGGATGCTGCATTTCTTTTTGTCTCTGTTTATCTGCAAAACGTGTCTCTGGTTCAAGTCCTGATCGCAGCACGGCGCTTGGCAGGCGAGGGAACTTCATACGTACATCAAAGAGCCCCTGCTTGTTGCACGTGGGGACCAGATTCCAGACCTACCGTCTTCACGTATACGTATGCCTTTCCTTTCCATAAATTTGTTCGTTGAAAATTAACAAAGAGCTGTGCGTACACATTTATTCTCTTTTTCCTGCCCCGTGTCACTATGAGAACTTTCTTGACTGATCAGAACACGCACTCTTCAGACTTGAAGTTTCCAATGTGAGCTACATCAATGACAAATCAACTTGCTTGTCAACGAAGCTTGAGGACAGTTCAAACTGACCAGAAGTGTCCACATGAAAGACGCAACAGTCGGAAAAACTGAACGAGACGCGTTGTCATTTCGATAGACCTCGGTACAAAACCTCAGAAAATCAGATTGAACTGACCAAAATCGGTGCAGTGACGATGGTTGGAATTTTCCGCCAGTGAAATCAAGCGTGAACCTTTGCGAAAATTGGTTTGAGTTTTGCCAGTGTCTGTCTGCTGAGGCAATGACCCAGGGTGAACACTTGCTAGAAACTTAACCCTTGATTCAACCCTGGTGCCACTGAGTGTTCCGTCAGGCTGTCCGCAACGAAAGACTTGCTTCGCACTCTGGCGGCATGCGTGTATTTTGACATGTTCATCTACACTGGTTCCAATGATGGAACCTGATTGAATCTCTCGCGCACTGCGTGCAAATGTGCTCTGGAACCAAGGAACAATTTCGGAACGTTTTGTTTTGACATTTCCGATCGTGCGTCCGAAAGCGTCTGCGTAACAACGGGCTTCCACAAAAAGGAAATGGTACGATGATCGTCTCCGCAGTTCAGCCGCTCCACATGGGGCGATTGAATTTGCTCAAGACGGCACACACAGACCTGGCGGAGTTTGCGCTGAAAGGCCATAATGCTGTAATCGTACATTTCTTGTTTCGAACCACATTCACGAGTCCACCTCTCATCGAGCCAAATAGAGGCTGGTGTGAATCACACGAGCCAAAACAGAGCCAGTGGCGTCATGCTGTTTTGAGTGGTTTGGTTTGGAAGGCAGGTGCCGCCCATTGAATCATTTCGTGGCGTGAGGACAGGGTTCTCACACTGCACAAAAATGGTTCCTGTGAAATCACACAATGACTTTTCGAGACCTTTGGTTGAGAAAGGAGTTATGTGATTGAACAGGAACCTTTTTGTGGGGTGAGAACCCATTTCTACCACGATGCGAGCTCGTATGACATGTTTAGAGATCGCAGAGTGGTAGAATCAGTGATTGAACGTCTGTCCAAACAGAACTGTGTTGCACAGCGCAGGTTCTTCAAGAACTTTGGTGTGTTAGAAATCATCCTCTTTCTCAAGACGATTGCAGTACGCTGCAATTGTGCGTCGATTATGAACCAAACAAAGGTGACAATGTTGAGGTGCTGCCAAAGATATTCACCAAAACGACCACGCCTGGTGAAGCATGATGTGTCCCGGGTATGCACGGCCAAAACAACCATCCCGGGAGGCCTGAGGTCTTGTGACATGCCAAGTGTAAATCTTGCTCCATCAGTGGCAAAACCAAGATCTTGGTCAGACAGGCCAGATCCACCTGGTCCTGATCCTCCTTTTGGTGCCTTGACTTTTAACTTTGAACCATTCAGCAAACTGGTTTGCTCACATGTGTGGCACAATTGGGAATTCTTTTCCCGTGAGTCAGGCTTGACCGTGGGCCAAGTGCGCAGACATGACAGTCAAGTGAACCACGATCAGGGTGGAGCAAGTTTCACCGGTGACTTCTTTCTGCCAAAACCTTTGATCAATTGTTGACACGAAGCGATGTGCCACTGCATGGTTATTTTCCTCAACCTCTTTGTTCGTGGCTTCGCGCACGTACAGATGACAACAGACTCGTGTCCCAACGCAACACACACACACACACACACACACACACACACACACACACACACACACACACACACACAAATAAACCCCAAACCCCAGCCAGAAAGAAAAGATATTTTTCCTCGCAAAAGAAAATTTTGAGAAAAAAATATCCCCTGTTCAGTGGAGCTCTGTTTCGCATCATCCTGGAGAAGTCTTGTCTTCTTCACCTCGGTCCCACAAACTTGGAGATTCACACCACTGTTCACTTGTTGCAGCGATTCTCTTCATGACTTCCTAGTGTATTGGAAATGAACAACAACAACAACTTTTTCTGTGTTTCGTTGCGCACAACGCACAATGCCTGGACGACGAAAATAGACTGGCGAAGTGGTTTGGGCCAGGAACAAAACAACAGGGCTCAGGACAAGCGGAAAATGTTCTTCATGAAAATTCCAAAGCAAGTGACGGAAAATACATGGAGACGCCCGTTGCGTTTGTTCATGTCCCTTTTGTCTGCATTTCAGCCTTCCGTTCAAAGAGATCAGCAGACAACGACCCAGTGGAATTCATTCTGATTTTTGTTTTCAGATTCATTTGAATCAAAGTAAATGGCTCAAACAAAACTTTTGAACAAATCCGTGTGGCAAGGAGCGGACGGAAAATGTATATCACGAAAGTCAGCTGTTTGCCTCACACAGGCACTGAGGTGCAAAAGGGTCTCTTCACAGAAGAACGTATCAACCGCGGGTTTCCTCAACTATTCAAGGAAGACAAATTGGCTTGATTTTCTTTTGTGCTGCACAAAACAGGTGAAAAAACGTGCATCGTTGTAAATACATGGTGACTTTTGAAATCGATGTCACCCACCGGGTACCAGTGTGGTCCTCTGGAATTCACATGGGGTGTTTCAACAATGGTTCTGACATAACAATTCGAACAAATCACGGAAGTTTTGTTCTCTAAAATCTTTGCAATCCGTGTAGCAACAAGCCTGCAGAAACATAAAATCACGCCTCAGAGCTACTGGTCTCACCTGCACACTTAGATACAAAGTGGCCCTTTCAGAAAAGAGCATTTCACCCCTTATTTCCTCATTTGCAAGGAAGAAAAATTGAGCTGCACTTGTTTTTGTCACGTACATCTCGCTCCACCCTGAGTCGTGCCGTTGTGTGCGTACCTCCTATTGTGCTGAATTTCATCTACCTCACGATGTCTCGCTTCATTGGTCCGTGAAATTCAGATACAACCACACCGGTCTGAAGATCCTGACCAGACCTGACGAACACAAGAAGACTTTCCTTGCCATACCAGAGTCAACGGAATCATGCTGAAGGGGATTCTGCTTGGTGAGTTCTTCAATGGATCCATAGAGATCAGGGATATGCGAAACATGCACACACATACACACGCACACACACACACACACACACACACACACACACACACACACACACGAAAGACACACGAAGTCTCAGCCTGTGTTTTCATCTCAGCCCCAGCGGTGGCGGTGGTGGTGGTGGCGGCGGCGGCGGCGGCGGTTCGACTGTGGACGCGTCGTGCACTTTCACGCGGAGTACTCGCACCGTGAGATGCACAGTGTAAGTCTCAGCTGATCCAGGGTGATGTAGACGGGGGGAGAGGGAGGAGAGCGGAAGGTGGGAAGGCGCGATGGGAGGAAAACTAAGTTTGCTTGTCTGTCATTCGTCCACCAGGCTGGGGCTACTTTGTGGGAGGAGTCTACCAAATCAAATTCAAGCCCAAATTTTCGGACTGCATGTGCTCGTGGCACATCACACCCAAGCCTCATGATCAATCCTCAAAACTTTTCACAGAATGTTCACTTGTTTTGATGTGTTGTGTTTTGCACTTGAAGGATCAAGATTCGAGATTCCCTTGGCGCAGTTGATTTTGTACCTCAAGCAAAACAACTGGCAAGCGCACACGGAAGTTTTGTGTTATTTTTTCTTTCTTCTAGGGGCAGCGCGTCGGCGACGTGCGGCGGCGTCATACACGACAGAACACCAGCGGGTGTGTGTGCAGGGCAGCTTACGTGTTTGGCTTGGGGGATAACCATCGAAGAGGGTGGGGAGGAAGTGGCTCCGACTTGCAACGTTTTCAAAACATTGCAGCACAGATCGCTTTGCTTCACCCCAGAAAGTCACTCCAGCTCCAGGCTGCCATGGGGAAGACAAACAGTTTGGTATAAGGGCCGGGCCCTTTTGGAGGAGAGAAGTTCTGAAGAGACAAAGTATAAACTGTTCATTCGAAACAGATTCTGTCAGGTTTACGGGGTTGGTGAGCTCCAAGGAACCTGTATAAACACAACAAAACGCCAAGATTTTTCACTGCCAAAATTGTCCAGGTCAAGCTGACTTGCTCAAACGTTGGAGCGTACAGTCGTCCATCCGGACCATGAGGGAAAGTTCACCTGCCAGAACTATTGCAGGGAGATACCTGCTGGGCGCACGCTACACTCACCAGGGCCACGGGGTTGACTGGCACCAGCTGCACCCGTGGGTTCCTTCGAAACGCGTGTACTGGAAGTACGAAGCGACGAACCCAGACACCGGACGCAGCGCCCTCGCCCTCCACCCTGGGACCCGTTCAGCAGGTTTGTTCGCATCAAAATAAGATGTCACGCACTTGTTACTGCATCCCAGGCCTCTCGGCCCAAATCCCAGCTGAAACCTCTCGGGCTGTTTCCGCAGGCTGCATCACGGTGCCGACCGCATGCTGGAGGCAACTGGAGAATATCCTCAGTCGCGCCACTGAACGCGACTCCACCGTCTACGACGAGGTTTTCTTCGTCAGAAGGAGCACGGTGCGCAAGACCATCGGGACCCTGCGCGTCGTGTGAACTGCGCATGCGTGTGCGAAACGAGAAATTCTTCTCCAATCAGAAACCAGATCTGCACTGTTTTCGTCAAAAAGTGTCCAATATTTGTTGGACTTGAAAGAAGTTTTGCTGTAACTTGCTGTGCACGTTGATTTAAATGACCGATGCGCAAGAAGAAATGTATCGTTTTCATCAAAAACTTGCCAAAGTTTGAAAGAAATTTGCTTCCGCTTGATCTCTGCTTGTTATTCTTCCACACGCTCGTTGACAAAATACGCAGTAAGAAGAACGTTGACCAATTGAGCATTGACGTGAAAACAAATTTGTTGAAACCTAATACTGTCAACAAAGAGACCGCTGTCGTGAAAACGTTTGAAAAATTTTCATTGTCAAAACCAATGTGTTGACAAACAATGCAAAAAGGCGATTTACAAGCACACTACTCGACTTTGTTTTTCCTTTTCCAATCGGTGTATCGGTTGCGATTCCACGTGCCCGTGGTTTGACGCGACAAAATTCAGAGACCCGTCTTTCATCGGGACATTTGCTGCCCCAAAACACTTGCAGTGGCAGTGTTCCATTTGTGTGTGCCGGCTGCATGACCACTTCGCTCCATCTCCAAACCCAGGGGCAAATTGGCGCCGCATCGCCGCCCGCCAACCGCACGCGTAAATCGAACGCGCCCAGTGTGAACCAGGCCTGGCGCTGCACAAAGATTGGTCCCAGCGTGGAGTCATGTGCACACTGCCGTTTCCCCGTTTGGCGAATGCACTTGGAGTGTTGCAAAGCCCTGCTGTCTTGGAATTCGATGTCTCTCTGCAGTGGCAGTGTCGTGCAGGTGTCAAGCCTTGCAACATGATTTTTGAGTCGGATTCAGTCAGCAGAGCGGGAAGAAGTTTGCTGCAATTGTACAGTGCACACACGGCACACGCACACACACACACACACACACACACACACACACACACACACACACACACAATATCGTATCGACATGATTTTAAAATTTCCAAAGTGAGATTGGTGCTGCATCATTTTCTCAAGTGTAGTTCCCAAACGAGACGTGCTCACTGTGTGATGAGACATTCAACGGTACAGGTTCATCAACACGCACTGTTGAATGTCAGGTAGAACTTCCAAAAACGTCCTGGTGTGCGCGTGTTCGGAAATCTTCATTTTTTCTGCGTTAAAATGCGGAAAAATGTGTTGTGCACGCATCTGAATTTTGCTCTGTCACTGTGAAACGGATTGAGTGCCAGACAATGGTAAAATGTTTGAAGTGCAGTGCTGCGTCTTGTCCGAATGTTTTTCACAACAATCTATCATTCATGCAGATCTGTCCCACTTGCCACCAAGAAAGTAACAAAGAATTTTTTCCCGCAACGCGAGCAAAGAAATTAGAAAAAATTCTGAGCGTATGGGCACTGAACATGGACATACAGGACTCAAACCCTTGATTGATCATTGTTCAGAGTTTGATGTGATGTTTCCTCCCGTGCAACACACGAGTGGTAAATTCAATGGAGCTTTGGTTGCTTCATCTTGTTGTATATATGAGTGAAGCCCCAGTAGTGATGTTGTAGTATAGTTTATTGTAGAGTATGAGTTGGAGCTCAGTGGTTTAGGCTACCTTCCTCTATGGTGTCTCAAGCTA
>JAAUXT010130941.1_pt1 | contig 10354 bp, 8 predicted proteins | sample 7278171 | NCBI WGS metagenome assembly JAAUXT01 (sample SAMN14350112, study PRJNA611818) | marine sediment metagenome | isolation source: surface marine sediment (1.8m) | place: French Polynesia: Moorea | collected 2018-08 | reverse complement strand
GGCGGGCAAGCACGCCCTGATCGACGTCGACCTGGAGATTCCGCGGGGCTCGCTCTTCGGGCTCCTAGGCCCGAACGGTGCCGGCAAGTCGACCTTCATCAACATCCTGGCCGGTCTGGTCAACAAGACCAGCGGTAGCGCCCGGATCTGGGACGTCGACATCGACCGCAACCCGCGCCAGGCCCGCGCCGCCATCGGCGTTGTGCCGCAGGAGTTGAACATCGATCCCTTCTTCACGCCGCGCGACCTGCTGGAGCTGCAAGCCGGCCTCTACGGCGTGCCGCCGCGCGAGCGGCAAACCGCCGAGATCCTCGAGATGCTGGGCCTGGCCGACAAGGCCGAGGCCTACGCCCGGACCCTGTCGGGCGGCATGCGTCGGCGCCTCCTGGTGGCCAAGGCCATGGTGCACAACCCGCCGGTCCTGGTCCTGGATGAGCCGACCGCCGGGGTCGACATCGAACTGCGCCAGCAGCTCTGGTCCCGGGTCGTTGAATTGAACAAGCGCGGCACTACCATCCTTTTGACCACGCATTACTTGGAAGAGGCCGAAGAACTTTGCGACCGCATAGCGATCATCAACCACGGCCGGGTGATTGCCTACGACACCAAGCAGGCTCTGTTGTCGCGCCTGGACGACAAGTCGCTGACCCTGATGGTCGACCGCGACCTCGACGGCGTACCGGGCGCCCTGGGCGAGCTAAACGCCGAGGTCGTCGAGCCTCGACGATTGCTGATCCGCTATCACCGCAGCCACTGTCCGTTGGACCAGATCCTCGGCGCGGTCTCCGAGGCTGGCCTGAAGGTCGTCGACCTGACCACCGAGGAAACCGACCTGGAGGACATATTCCTGCAGCTGACCCGCGGCGGAGGACAACCCGATGACCGGCAGCCACGCTAGGCTTGGCCGGCGGACCGCCGAGGCGCTGCGCCGCGCGCCCGCCTGGCCGCGGCGCCTGCTGGCGATCTTGCTGCTGGTCCCGATGGTGGCCTGCGCCAGGCCAGAAGTCGCCCCACCGGGCCCCTGGGCCGCGAACGGCGGCGGCGCGCCGGCCCTGAGCGACGACACTTTCACCGCCCGCGATGGCATGACCCTTCCCCTACGGCGCTGGCTACCCGATTCGGAGCCGCCACGCGGCGTCTTCATCGGCCTGCACGGCTTCAACGACTATTCCAAGGCCTTCGAGGTTCCCGGCGAGGCCCTGGCTGAACGCGGCTTCGCCGTCTATGCCTACGATCAGCGCGGCTTCGGGCTGGCACCGCACCGGGGCCTCTGGCCCGGAACTGAGTCCTTGACCCGCGACGTCGCCGACCTAGCCGGCCTGCTGCGCGAGCGCTATCCCGGGACCCCGCTCTACCTCATCGGCGAGTCGATGGGCGGCGCGATCCTGATGGCCGCGACCTCCAGCCAGGAGCCGCCGTCCTTCGACGCCCTCGTCCTGTCGTCTCCCGCGGTCTGGTCGCGGGAGACCATGCCCTTCTATCAGACCTGGATCCTGTGGCTGGCGATCCGAACGGTGCCCTCGATGACGGTCACCGGCAGCGGCTACAAGGTTCAGGCCTCCGACAACATCGACATGCTGATCGGCCTGGGCCGGGATCCCTTGTTCATCAAGGACACCCGGGTCGACGCGCTCTACGGCTTGACCAATCTTATGGATCAAGCCTACGAGGCGGCGGGCCGCCTGCCCGGGCCCGCCCTGTTGCTCTACGGCGAGCGCGACCAGATCGTGCCCAAGGGTCCGACCCTCGACGTCTGGCGTCGCCTGCCGAAGAACGGCAAGGCGAAGGGCCAGCGAATCGCGCTCTACGAGAACGGCTGGCACATGCTGTTGCGGGACCTGAGCGGCGAGCAGGTTCTGAAGGATGTCCTGGCTTGGCTTGAGGATCCCGAAGCGCCCTTGCCCTCGGGCGCCGATACCAATGCCGTCAACTACCTTGCCAGCTCCGCGAACGGCTACGAGTTTGAGCCGCTCGATCCTTAAGATGGCTTATATGAAGTCTGTTGTCCTGGCGGCGGGCTTCAATCGAAGACGGCCGCCCCGATGCTTGCCGCTCAGGAACCGTGGAGGGCGGCGCGATCGTCGCGCCCGTCGTATCCGGGTCCAGCCTCGGCACCACGGTGATATTCAGCCCTTATCATTTCCTCAGCCTGCCGGGCTAGCGTCCGGCGGTCGGATTCCGGAGTGATCTCGATTGGCTCCAAAAAAGAAAGCTCCACCTCAGCCTGGAAGATCTGCCTGAGCCCATAGTAATGGGTCGGGAATTCCATATCCCCATACCAGCAGATGAGGTCACGGTTCTCTTCCGAGAAAGGTTCACCGTTGATGGATTTGTACTTTATGCAGACCGGTAGGACGGCCTTCTTGTTGGCAATGGCGGTGGAGAGCAAGCTGGACTTGAAGCGCTCCACCGTTTCTCCGTTGGTCGTCGTTCCTTCGGGATAGATCACCAGGTTGAATCCCTGGTCGATTACGTCTCCGATCATTTGTGCATCATCCAAGATACGTTTTGGATTTCGCCTTTCGACGAACAGGCTGCCGCCGAACTCGCACAAATCACCGAGCAAAATCATGTTCTTCACTTCGACCGACGTCACAAATACGGCATCTATGCAAGAGCTCATTACCAAGATGTCCAGGTATGACATATGGTTGGAGACAATCAGGAAATTCTTATCGGCCAGCCCTGGGTGAAGCGATTTCTTGGTGATACGAAAATCCATGACACCCAAGATATTCGCGCTGTAACGACCCGTGTTCTGCGCAAAAAACCGACGCCGGGCCACCGGGTCCCGGATCACCACTTTGGCCGCAAGAGAATGGAAATAATAAGCCAGAAGAAAGCTTGAAGTTTTTGCGAGTCTATAGAATTTTCCGATCATCCAAATGACTTTCACAAGTTCACAAAGCGGGGGCTCTCATTGAAAAGCCCTTCGCCCAGATTGACCCGAGATCGCGATCCCAGGGGCCTGCAGCGACAATTCCTGGCGCGACGTCACACGACAAGCAGCCCAATCTGACCCAACAGGCCCGCGTCCCATGTAGTATGCGATCGGTCCCCCGGAAAGCCTGCGCCGCCTCCGCTCAGGAGGCAGCGCGATCTAGGGTGTCAAGATTGCGGCCAAGGGATGACGCGAGGGTTTCCACCGGCTTGAGTGCCAAGTCCTGATAGCTGTCTTTGTTCGTATCGCCTTGCCCCCGCCGATAACAACGATACACCCGCCAAGCAAGCCCAATGACTTTCATGCTCTTCGAATCGCCCTCCCAAGAGCATAGAGGGGATAGAACGCCAAGGCTCCATGCTTTCTGAAGTCCTGGCCGAACATCGAGGATCGACGCCAGCGAACCTCTGTCGGGAAAGCCACCGATGGACAGGGGTATGTCGGTTGCTCGGGAATGCCGAGCAATGACCACCGCGCCGCCAGGAAATCCTCTTCCTGGGACCATCGCCCCGTCAGTGACGCGTCGCCTGCGAGGAAGCCTATACAAGATCAGGATTGGTGGTCTTTGACATCTTCGGCAAAGCCGTGTTCGGAGCCGTCGAGCGCTGCCCGGGCGGCGAGGCTCTGAGCCAGACCTTGTCCGAGGTGCTGCGGCCAGTGCCATGGTGCTTTCGTACATTCTTGACTCCACGTGCATCGGATCGAGGGACGACACCTTGATCGTGATTCGGGCGGCAAGCCCGAATTGACGGCCTTCAGCGTCATGGCCCTATCCTTCTCGCCGGCACTCGGCGATACAAAGGGCTAAAGCCCACCGAACCCTCGCCGCGGAGATCCCTGAGCCGAACCTTGCAGAAGCCGTTGCTTTTGGCGTCGGTCTTCGACTAAAGTCCGTCGCCCAAGCGGACCCGTAGCTCAGCTGGATAGAGCGCTTCCCTCCGGAGGAAGAGGTCTGGGGTTCGAATCCCTACGGGTCCGCCAAACTCTCTAGCACCTGCGCAAAGCCGACTGAGTACGTGACCCTTTGCCGGATGCGCTTCGGTAAGGGCGCGCAGCGACAGCGCGGCTTGAGGATCAACGCCCGCACGACCGGCGGCGGAATGTGATCGGCGCCGGAACCGCCTGGGCTAATCGCCTCGTGCTGAAGCCTCAGCATCTGACGTCGTTCACGAACGTGGCTGCTGCTCTTCGAGAGGTTCGCTCCAGCGCTTTAACGGATCCCCGGAGCGCTAAGAGCTTGCTTCAAGAGACCCCACGGCTATGAGAGAACTATGAGCGCTGTATCTTCTGCAGAGAAAATCAACTTCCTCGACCGCAATCCTCCGACTTTCGAGGACTGGGCGGTTCAGCGCCTTGCTTCCGAACTCTTCGGCCTCGAGGGCGAGTTCGAGCCCCTCGTCAGCGACTGCGATCAGAATTTCCGCGTTCTGACAGCACGCGGCGAAGCGTATGTCTTCAAGATCGCAAATCGCGACGAGGATCCGGATGTCGTCGATTTGCAGGTTCGGGGCCTTCAGCACCTGGAAAAGGTGGATCCCGGCTTGGCCGTGCCGCGGGTCGTGCCGACGAGAACAGGTGAGCCCAGCGCTTGGATGGACGCCCCCGGCGGCGCACGGCACATCGTGCGCGTGCTCACCTATCTGCCCGGAGCCGACCTCGGCGCGATGCCGTTGACGTCGCCGCTCTTGCGCAATCTGGGCGAGACGGTCGCGCGGCTCGACAAGGCGCTGCAAACCTTCCGTCACCCCGCAGCGCAGCACGAGCTCGTGTGGGACTTGCGACAGGTGCCGCGCCTGCGCCCCCTGACCTCGCACATCGCCGACCGAGCGGACCGCAGGCGGGTCGAGCATGTGCTGGACGAGTTCATCGCCGAGGTGACACCGGGTCTCGATCGCTTCCGTGCCCAGGTCATCCACAACGATGCAAACGGGGACAACGTCGTCGTCGCCTTGGACGCTCCCGACCAGATCGCCGGCATCGTGGATTTCGGCGACATGATTCACAGTGCGCTCGCCAACGATCCAGCGGTGACCGCTGCCGACCTGCTCCTTGCTGGAGACAGCGTTGAGCCGATGTGCGAACTGCTCGCCGGCTACAATTCCGTGCTGCCGCTCGAGGACGACGAGGTCGACGTGCTTTACGATCTCGTCCTGGTGCGATGGGCGATCACCGCTGTCATCATGTCCCGGCGCATCAGCAGATCGAAAATCCCAGACCCTTTCGAATCCTCGGAGCTTGCAGTCGCTCAAGCGGCAATGGAAACCCTCCTGGCGCACGGCCGCGGTCAAGTTCGCGCCTGGCTTCGCAGCGCCTGCCGCTAGCTGTCCCGAGCCGGGCGAGAAGCCATCATCGACTGTCTTGACGCGCCGACGTCACCGCGCCGTCAACAGAGGAACAGATTCCCAGGCGGCTGGGGCAGATCAAAGCAGCGGATCGGGCATTGAGCTTGTCTTCCAGGATGACCTGAACCAGGCGGCCAACAAAGGCCCTTGCGGCCCTGGTGCTCTTCACGCTCGCGGAGACGCCTTTTGGAAACCACATTTTTAGGCTATGCCATAACCAGAGACGAACCGATTCCAGGGGATTGTTGCCTGTCGACAGATTCTGGTCTGGCGAGTTAAGTAGAGCGCTTGAAGGAAGCGACATCGTCGCGTACCGCGCTCCAATCCCGATACGGTTTGTTAGGAATTGGCCGGTCAAGTAGATAGCAGGTACAAGTATGGGGTCGAGGCCAGTGGTTTCTAAGCAACGCCCTTCACGCCTCGGCCTCAAGACATGACAACCACTCTTTGAAAGCAGCGATCCCCTTCCGGTCAACGACGCTGCCTGGCACTGGACGACGAGGAACTTGAGTATCTCAAAGGCTTCACTTCAAACCATCAGCGACGAGCCCTGCGAAGCGCAGATGGTGAGCGAACTGGCAGAGTTGATGGTCGCCACCCTGGATCTGGAGGTGGCCGCAAAAGACATCGATCCCGAGGCACCTCTCTTCGGTGACGGCTTGGGCTTGGACTCGATCGACGCACTGGAACTTTCGCTCGAGATCTCGAAACGGTATGGCGTGGAGATCAAGGCCGAGGATGAGCGCAACGAGCATATCTTCGCGTCACTCCGAGCCCTTGGAACCTACGTGGAGCAGCACGCGAAGCGATGACTGCCAGCGCTTCGTCGCCGTCGCGGCCTGCCGTCGTCCGAATAACGTTGGCAGCGGTGACCTTCTTGGCCTTTCATGCCGCCATCCTGCAAGGCGCTATCTCTCTGGCCGTGGCGATCGTGTTCGGTTCCCTCGCCCTGGCGGTGGCGGGAAGGGCCCTGCGCTCGAAAAGGCGGGCCCTCTTGCTCGCCGTGTTTGCTGTGGCTCTCTTCGCCGTGGCGGCATGCGTGCTCTGGTGGCAGGTGGAGGAGGCGCACGCCGCGCTGATACTTCCTCCCTTGATCGGCTATTTCCTGGCCAGCGCATTTTTCGCGTACAGCCTGCTACCGGGGCAGATGCCGGTGATCGTCAGGATGTGTCATGTCGCACAGGGTCGGGTCTTACCGGAAGGACTGGAAGCCTATGCCCGCGCCCTGACCTGGGGCTGGTCGATCCTGCTGGCCGTCCTGGCGTTTGCTTCGGTCGTCGCCCTCTGGCTTTTCGGCCTCGAAGCCTGGTCCTGGGTCTGCAACGTCTTCAATCCTTTGTTGATGGCCGTCTACTTCATCGGCGAGCACGCTTACCGCGCGTGGCGCCTGCCCCAAGTTGGCAAGCCGTCGGTCCTTAGGACGCTGGGCATCATGCTCGATCCGTCGTCCTGGCAGCATTCGCCCTAGCCCCATGACCGCCTTCGACCTCGCAGGCGGCAGCGCGCCCTGGCCCTTGCTGGACCCCTTCGACCCCAAGTCGGTCTTGTTCTGGAGCCAGCAGGGTCCGCTCACCGCCGGGCAGATCCTCTCCCGGGCTGCCGGCCTCGCAGAGCGCTTGCCGGACCGAACCCTGGCGGCCAACTACTGCGGGAACCGGGACCGCTTTTCAATCGCCCTGCTGGCCATCTGGATGCGCGGCCAAACCGCGGTCTTCCCCGCCGATCGGAGCGAACGAAGCCACGACCTGCTGACCCGCGATTCCGCCGAGCTCTACTGCCTGATCGACGAGGACCTGCCCTTCTCCAGCGCAACCAGCATCGTGGTCGAGGACGATCATGCAACGGCGGAGGAAGACATCGGGCGGTCAGCGGTCGCGCCCGACCATCCCGCCGTCAAGGTCTTCACCTCAGGATCGACGGGCAAGCCCTCAGTCAACGAAAAGACCTGGGGGATGCTGGTTGCAGGGGGCAAATTCATCCCGCCCATGATCGACCTCGACCGCCTCGAGCGGCCGGCGGTCGTGGCAACGGTACCCAGCCAGCACATGTACGGTTTCGAGCTAAGCGTCATGAACGTCCTCCAAGGCGGCGCCAGCGCGCATATCGAGCGACCGATCTATCCAGCCGACATCGCGCGCTGTCTGGGGGAGGTCCCGCCGCCGCGGGTCCTGACGACCACGCCGGTCCATCTAAGGGCCCTGGTCGAGAGCGCGGTGGCTCTACCGGCGGTCGATCAGGTCGTCTCGGCCACCGCGCCGCTTTCCGCGAAGCTGGCGGCGGCGGCCGAAGAGAGGCTCGGCGCGCCGGTCTGGGAGATCTATGGCTTCACCGAGGCCGGATCGGTGGCCGGCCGGCGCACGACGGCGACCCAAGATTGGCGGTTGCGGGCCGACTTCAGTGCCGTCGATGAAGACGGGCGGCAGTACGTCGACTGGTCCGCCTTCGATCGGCGCATTCCGTTTCCCGACCTGGTCGAGATCCTGGACAGCCATCGGCTGCGATTGCACGGACGAGCGCAGGATATCGTCAACATCGCAGGGAAGAGGGCCTCACTGGCCGGCCTCAGCGCCCTGCTCCAGCAGATCGACGGCGTCGAGGACGGCGCGCTCTGGCTGCCCGCCGAAGACCAAGGCGAAGGCAAGGTTGCCCGCCTCATCGCCTTCGTGGTCGCCCCGGGACAGACCGGCGAGGCGATCCGCCAGGAGTTCCGGAAACGGACCGACCCTGTCTTCGTGCCCCGCCAGGTCTTCCTGGTCGAGTCCCTCGGGCGAAACGCCACCGGCAAGCTGCCGCAGGAATCCCTGCGCGGTTTGGCGGCGCGGTTTCTGGGGCCGGTCCGGCGGGAGACCGAACTGGCCGTTTCGCCCCAGCACCCCTGCCTCGAGGGACATTTCCCCGGCCACCCCGTGGTGCCGGCCGCCGTGATCCTGGCCGAACTCACAGCCTGGGTCGAGGCGGAGCTTGGCCGGCCGGTGGTCGGGATCGACAGCGCCCGCTTCCGTGCGCCCCTGCTGCCAAAGACCGGATGGTCGGTGGTGATGGAGAGCTCCGATGATCGAGAGGCTTCGATCACCTGCGACCGCGATGGCGAAGTCTGCATGACCGCCAAGCTGGTCCTCGGGCGGGTCTGACACCGTGTCCGTCAGATGGCGCGAACGGCCCGAGCGCGGCGGCCGACGAATCACCAGGTTCTACAAATGGCTTTGCTTGAGCGTCGGGCGCCGGCTGGCGCGGCCGATCCTCTACGGCATCGCTCTTTACTTCGTCCTTTCTGCACCCGAGGAGCGGCGCGCCTCCGCCGCCTATCTCCGGCGCGTTACCGGCCGACGCGCCGGCTGGCTTCAGGTTTATCGGCACATCTTCACCTACAGCACGGTGATCATGGATCGGTTGTTCTTCCTGGCCGGCCGCGACGAAAGCCTCAAGCTGAACCTCCATGGCGTCGAGGCTTTCGATGCGCTGGCAAACTCGGGACAGGGCTTCATCCTCGCCAGCGGGCATCTCGGGAGCTTCGAGGCCCTGCGGGTGCTCGCCGTCAGTCAGCATAAACTGCCGCTCAAGATTCTCATGTTCATGGACACCTCCCGCCAGCTGAACGAGCTGCTTCAGGAGGTCAACCCGGAGATCTGGGACAGCGTCATTCCGCTCGGCGGACCGGGCAGCATGCTCGAAGTCAAGGAATGGCTGGACCGGGGTGGAATCGTCGGCATTCTAGCCGATCGCATCTCGCAGGGCGACAAGCTCGCGAGATTGGAGTTTCTCGGCGCCGAAGCCGACTTTCCGATAGGACCCTGGTTGCTTGCCGACTTAATGAAGGTACCGGTGATGCTGTGCTTTGCTCTATACCGGGGTAGCGGAGAGTATGACGTGCACTTCGAACCCTTCTCGGATGGCGCCGACTTCGGCAAGGACGACAGGAACGCCGCCGCCACGGCCCTGGTCCGGTCCTATGCTGCGCGGCTGGAAGCCTATTGCCGGCTCGCGCCCTACAACTGGTTCAATTTTTTCGATTTTTGGGCCAAACCCGAGGCCGCGAATGCCGATCACCGGACACAGAGCCGCTAACCGCCCTTCGTTTCGGAGCCGACTTGTCTTCCTGTTTGGCGTCGTTCTGGCCGCGGCACCGCTGCAAGCCGCAGATCTGGATCTCCAGAAGCTGCTCGCTCAATTGGCGCTGGATGGCCGGCGCCAGGAGATCGCCTTCGAGGAAAGCCGCTTCAGCCGGCTGGTGACCGAACCGCTACTTTCCCGAGGCCGCCTGATCTACGAGCCGCCGGACACCTTGATCAAGAGGATGGAGGTACCGCGCCGTGAAAGCGCGGTCCTGCAGGACGAACGCCTGGCGATCCTGGACGCCCAGGATCGAGAGCTTGCCAGCATCGACCTGTGGCTGCAGCCGGACCTGAAAATGATCTATGGCTCGATCAAGGCCTTGCTGACCGGCGACGCCGACGCGTTGCGATCCGCGTTCTGGGTGTCGACCGAAGGTGGCCCCGAAGACTGGGTCCTGATCCTTCGACCGAAGACCGATTCGGCAAGGAAACGCCTGGAGCTGGTTCGCGTCGAAGGCCGCGCGTCGCGGATTCTGAGCTTCGAGTTCCTCGAGACGGACGGCGACCGCTCGCGCCTTCGACTACTGGCGGAGCGTCCACCCGAGTGAGCGTAACCCTTGGCAAAGCCCGAATTCGTCTGGCTCTGGCGCTGAGCCTTCTGGTGGCGGCCACGGCGGCGGTATTCGCTCTGGTCCCGATCCGGGCCGACGTGACGGTGTTGATGCCGGAGACGCAGAGCCGCGACCTCGAGCTCCTGTTCGGCGCGCTCCAGGAGGGACCGGCCAACCGCGTGATTCTGATTGCCCTGCAACCCGAAGAGGGCGCGGTACCCTTGAAGGCGCCGGCGACGCTGAGCCGGGCCTTCAAGGCCAAGCTTCGTGACAGCGGGTTCTTCGAGGACGTCCTGAACGGCGAAGTATCCTTTGACAGCTCGGCCCTCGAACCCTTCTTCACCCACCGCTACCACCTCAATCCGCCGTTCGATCCCGAGAGCTTCACGGTTTCCGGTCTGAGACAGG
>JAAUXT010099865.1_pt1 | contig 10355 bp, 11 predicted proteins | sample 7278171 | NCBI WGS metagenome assembly JAAUXT01 (sample SAMN14350112, study PRJNA611818) | marine sediment metagenome | isolation source: surface marine sediment (1.8m) | place: French Polynesia: Moorea | collected 2018-08 | reverse complement strand
CTAGCCTTTCAAGTGGAGAATCAGCCGCGCGCAGCGTACCTCGGCAGGACAGCACTTGGGTGTCGAAGAATGTGTGCATAGTGTTATGTTTCTCAAAAAAACAATTGCAAGCATGAAAATGTAAATTTTTTTTTTTTTGGGGGGGGTATCCTGGACATTGTCCGGGTTAGGGTAACTCGGACATTGTCCAGGATACCCCCCCCAAAAAAAAAAAATTTACATTTTCATGCTTGCAATTGTTTTTTTGAGAAACATAACACTATGCACACATTCTTCGACACCCAAGTGCTGTCCTGCCGATGTACGCTGCGCGCGGCTGATTCTCCACTTGAAAGTCTAGTTAGCATCTTGTCCCGCTTCAAGGAGTCTCTGAGAGTGTGCAGGCCCAGGCTCACCCATCATTTGTACATGGATAATGCACCTGCCCATGGTTCCAGAGATACACGCCTTCACCTTCTCTTGACCAGCCAAAAAGTGGTTGAGCACCCGGCCCCGTCACCCAACCTCGCACCGTCAGATTTCTAGCTCTTCCCTCGTCTCAGAAAAGCTCGGCGCAGTCACCATTTTGTCTCTGGATGCCCTGGAAGAGCTGTCAGGAGGGAAGTTGGACTTGTGATGATCACAGAATACAGAGACACAATCCTCACAAAGTGGCCAATGCGCTGGGTGTGGTGCATGAACCGCAATGGGGATTACTTTGAGGGTTGGGAATGATGCTCAAAAGCAGTTCTTGCATGTCTGTTTCCATAAATTTGACAGTGTGACTGTTTTGGTCATGTGACCCTTGTTTTTGTTGACAAAATGAACAATAGATTGCCTTGGTTACCCTCAAAATATTGTGTCAAATGCCTTATGCAATTTGCGGTGCAATACCTGATATCAGCATGAGCGAGCGGCAGATGTGGTATAAGACTCGTAAAAACTGTCGTGATACTTGTAGCACGTGCTACAGCACTTCAGATCGAAGCGCGCATCAATTTTATTGGCCATGTCTCCTGCAATCGCTGGTCTCGGTGTCAAATTGCAGGCTGTGTGCGAATATGACGGCCTGCAAGCTTCGTGTTGGTTGCAGAATTCAAGAAGCTCGTTGAGAACTTTCAAATCCACCAAAACTGTTTTGTGTTGATGCCCTTGTGGAAACTTTTGGCTCTCACGACAAATGCACACAAGATTGCCACAGAAAGTGAACAGATCTGTCGAGATGTATTTGCCCGTGTTTACTCTTCCCTGTTTACATTCCGATTTTCTCCTTCAAACTGCACCTGACACTGGATACTAATATCCTTCGGTGTTTCTTCAAACCGTTCTCCAGGCGATTGCGAATTTTCAACGAAAACACAATTGCCACCGGTGTTATTTTCGACACAAAAGAAGATCGTTTCCATTCACACAAGATGCACCGTGTGCATGACCCTTGATTTTCACACAGGCACGTTCTTCTGAGCGACCTGGTGTTGTGCACCGCCACGGCATTTGCTGGAGGCTTGACGGTGTGCCAGTTATAGGGAAGCGGTCACCCTGACCTGGACACCACTTCGGAGAGACTGTGATCACTGACAACTTGTCGGTGGTGGTTGCCCCCTGATAACTGCCAAGAAACCACTGGTAATTTGTGGAGCAACCACCATGCGCGACAAAGTGGTGGACCACCTTCCAGCCCCCGATCACGATCACCACTGAGTATCAAGACTCGGTGTCGATTTCTCTCTTGACAACGCCACTTTTAGGCGCCTGTTTTCAAGGTTGGAATCACCCCCTTGGAGGTTCAGGCCATCAAGACTGACCCTCAATCGCTGGAACCGCCACAGCATGTTGCTTGTCACATCACTTTCGCAGTTGTGGACGAAACTACGTTTGATCAACAACTTTGTGGGTTGCAGATGACACCTCCACTGCGGACCGGTTGTACGAAGAGGTGAAGGTGCTGTGCTGGATCCTCACGTCCCCGGACAACCACAACACCAAGGCTGTTCACATCAAGGCGACGTGGGCGAAACGCTGCAACAAGTTCGTCTTCATGAGCGAAGCCGAAGACCCGACCCTGCCTGCCATCAAGTTGGAGGTGCAGAAAGGTACCATGCATTCCACCTGTTCAGTCCGATGACAACATGACGCACAGTTTTTGTTCGACATGGACTCGTTTGCGTCGCTCCTTCGTGAAATCCAACCGTGGTGGCTGCACCTCGATGGGACATATGCGCGAAAAGCAATTCAGACCAAAGTGGACTCAAGCAAACAGAATAGCTGACTGCCAAGGTGGGTGAAGCGAGGATCGAACCTGCAGGTGCAGACATTCTCGGTTCTTTCCTTTACAACTGGTCTTTGCAGGCTCCAGTTGAGAATTAGCGTAAGGAGCGAAGCGTGTTTTGTCTGCGCAGGTGGCTCTGGTTCATATCAACGTCTGATCGCCCAAGAAATCGTTCAACATGAAAAACCTGCAAGGCCCGTGCAGCACACCAGGCATGCAGCCGCGGTGCAGGTTGTGGGTGCGAAATGTTCAACGTTCATTCTTCTGCACGCAGGCAGGGACCACTTGACCGCCAAGACGATGCAGGCATTCGATTATGCCTACCAGAAGTATCTGAATGATTTCGACTGGTTCCTGAAGGCCGACGACGACACTTACGTCATAGTGGAGAATTTGCGCTACCTACTCAGTGCGCACAAGCCTTCGGAACCAATCTACTTTGGACATCACTTCAAAACAATTGTCAAACAAGGTAAATATTGTTCTCGCACCGCAAGGAGAAAAAGATTCCTGTCGATTTTCTTGGACCCAGTGATTCTCACTGCGTGCGATGGTACCCTGAGGGCTGTGATCGATCCAAATTCTGACACCAATCCTGCAGGTTGTGGGGAAGAGGGTTGACAATGATCAGTGATCACAACTAGGTTATTCAATGTTGGTGGCCTCAGCAGGTTGCAGGACGAATCTACCTCAGGTTTGTTCTGGTTTTTTATTGTGGTGAGAAGAAACAAAAGACATAGGGTGCACAAGTTGGGTGGATTTTTGGTGGCTTCTCTAGAGTGGGTGCAGTGAGAAAGCATTGGGGTTTGCACCGGATTCCATGAGACAACGCATAATAAAAAGATGACAGGAGATCCCACGGAAGGACCGGATCACACAGGATCCAATGACATTGTGTGGGATCTCATGTGATCACACACTCCGACATGATCACGTGGGTTCGCATTATGTTGCTGCTTTGCTCAACGGTGAAAGATCGCTTGCCTCCCCGTGAGAGGTGCCTTTCAGTTCGTCTGTGCAGGAACTTGATCGTATTCCAACCGCACCATTTGCCAGCCACGCTCACGGAAGCGTCTGTTCTGAGATGCTGTTTTCATTCAGAGTCCAGACGGTCAACGACAGTTCAATGAACACAGGGTATTTTTGAAAGCGCACGAAGGCAAGTTGGACTCTCATTGCAGGTTACTTCAGCGGGGGAGGCGGGTACGCGGTCAGTCGGGAGGCCCTGCGCCGCTTCGGGTCGCGCGCGCCGAAATCGTGCGCCGGAGACTGGGGCGCCGAGGACGTCGAGTTCGGCAGATGCATGGAGACACTCGGTACAAACGAGACACGACTCTCAACGAAACGTTGAGCGAAGACAAATGCACAAAGCCATTACGGGAGGACAACGCACTGTCACGACGCAGCATCAAACAAAACATTTTCATTCGTCATCCTGTGTCCTGTGCACTTGTTTCAACTGAAAGTGACATCGGCGCTCCTCATGTTGCAGGCGTCGTGACGGGCGACTCTCGGGACGCGCTCGGCCGCAGTCGCTTCCACTGCTTCAACCCGGAGACGCACCTGCGTGGAGGCTACCCCGCCTGGTACTATCAGTACGACAAGTATGGGGCCAGGAAGGTGAGGAGCACACACACACACACACACGCACACACTTCATGCTGACATTGACTGTTCTGAACGTGAAACCGAACGTTTCACCACGAGCGACGGTCGTGGTGTTAACGAACGTATCAACCCGACAAGTTGTGCGTCTCCATACAAGACGATGTTATCTTGTGCAGCGTTTCGGACGAATTCTGTTTTGCCAACAGCTGTCGTGTGGGCCGGGAAAAATGATTGGAACCCTTTTTGTGCCGCATGGATAGTTTTTCAGCTTTCCTGAGTGTTGCCCTTTCAGAAACGTTTTGTGCTTTGCCAGACCGAAAAAATATTGTGGGATCCCCAGACAAGCAGTGTGTGTCGTGGGCAGGAAATGTTGAAATTGATGAGTCATTTGATACCAGTAATCTATCCCAGACCATTTTGTGGACTTCTCGCGTCACTGTCAACAAAACATTGTGCCACGTTCTGCATTGCATGCTGCATCGCACATGCCGGTAATTTAGCTTCATGGCCTCAGGCGATTCGAGAGACCCTGTGTTGTTGGTTCATCATTTCCAGGCAGGCAGTTGCATTGTATGATGAGAACGCCTCATTAAATCTCTGTTCTTTCCTTCTGCAGGGCAAAGACAGCATCAGTGATTATCCGATCACATTCCACTACATTTCAAGCGAACTCATGTACGATCTGGAATATTACATCTACCATCTGAGGCCTTATGGTGTGTCTGCTCGCAGCATGGATCTCAACAAGCCAGTTCAAGCACCGCAGATTTCCAATGTGAATGGCTCAACTCCAGCGTCAAATCGACCCACCACGACTCGGCCTCCACAGGTCGAAAAAGCGAAAACAAAAAATCTCCTTGTCAAACCACCAAACGCAAGATGATCTCAAGACCCCAATCAGTGTGACAACAGAAGTATCAGGTTCATTTAATGTGAATATTTCAAGTTTTGTGAAAAGCAACGGAGTTCAAGCTGTTTGGGCTGAGCTGTTGATCAGCTGGAAGGCTCCACAACGGTGACTTCATGCGCAGTGCCAAATCTGACGATACGCGGCAAACCTTGCAGAAACTGTTCACACGTCACCCGCCCCAGGCTGATCCACTTGGGATCTTGAGCAAGTTGAAAACTATCCCCCATGACCCCATGTGTCGGAGTAATTTATTTGTTTGTTATCGTGTGTGCGTGCGTTTGTGCGTGCGTGTGTGGAAACCCAGACGAGGAGTCGCGAGGAACACGGCAACGGGACGAATGCTATCGCGTTTCACCAGCGCACAAAACTTACTGTGACATCAATGCAACTCTGCCTGTGTCAGTGTGTATGAAACCCGACTGGATCGCACAGATGTTTCACGAAAATTCCGGATGCTGAGGAAGCCTCAAAGGGGTCCGATTCTTGGTCTCGTATTGGTATAATCGGGGGGGGGGGAGAGTCACGAAATACAAATTTGGTAAGGTTCAAAAGGTCGGAACTTGTAAAGTGCCAAGTGTCATTGGAGGGCCCAATGGGTACATTTGTTTTTTGTGGTGTGCTGGGCACGAAGGTATTTTCACTGTGTTCACTGTTACGTCTGTTTTGCTATGAACCCGAAATAAATTAGAAGAGGACCAAGTGCGGTGGGTAAAAAACGACCAGTTGTTTTTTGTTTGTTTGAGTCAAGAATTGGACTTCGTGATATCGAACCTTTTCCTTGTTCAACGCAGAAAAGCCTGGCGATTTGGTGAAGAAATAGGTCTGCTCTTTCTCTTTACATGGTCTCTGATCAGTCATGCGAGGGGCCAAGAACAAAAGAGTTGACCCTGCTGAAACCCTTCAGGGTGGATATCTTTTTTGTGTTGTGCAGTTTTGGGTGAACTTTCTGTTCGCCACAGGCCAAAACTTCCATTTGCCAACAGAACGGAGACAGTGTTCAATTTGTTTTGTTCTGGCCCAGAGAACAAGAAAACTAGGGAGAAATTATCGTTGCTTGGCACACGCAAATCACACAACAACAAACAGTGGCATTTTTCAACAATGGCACTTGGGAATTGCTTTCCGTTCAAGAGGATTGCGAGTCCGCAATCCGAGCGGCCGCAGCGCCCCCACCCCGTCCCCGGCCGCGCCGCGCACCGCCGCGCTCGAGTGAGCATCACGACACGGTGCAGCACGCATGCGTCGCAGGTAACACGAAACACTCCCAAAACAGTCCCCGCTGCTTCCACCAAAAGTGCTGCGTTTACGCTTCCCTCTGGGGACTGCGACGTGAAATGACACGAAAGTCTTTGTTTCCATTTTTCATCTGTGTGAACTCAGAAAGTATGCACCATAACAGACATCTTTGAAAGACTGATCCTCCAACACAACAGGACTTTGGTGCAGGGGACAAGAACTTTCTTCGTGGACTTCGTTTTGAAGGGACGACCGAAGGATTCGCAGAGGATAAAGTGGTCAGACGGTGACGGATTCAATCATGAGGATTCCGGTGGTGTTTTTGTGCCTGGCAGTGACACAGGTTTGGGGACAAAGTGAGCGTGAGTCTCCCCCGTGGAATTGCAGGGATCTGACACCCCTCGAACGTGACATTCCCAAGGCGACGACGTCCAGTCCGTATCACATCGAGATCGGAGGCAATCCGACCCACGTTGTCGCTGGACAGCGCATTTTGGGTGAGTAAAATCAACAGCGTGAAATGCAAAAAAGAGGAAAGTCAAACGTCACAGTCGTAAAGAAACATGAAGAAGAAACTTCTGGCTGGAGGCCACAAGCTCAGGATTTGGCGTTCTGCCTTTGTCCTCTGGCGCATCCACGATGAACAATTATGGAGGTAACTTTGTTTATCGACGATCAGGAAGACTCAAGCCCCCAATCCCTGCCCCCGCCGATCCGCTGCAGATGTAGGGCTTCTTCATGAGATGTGTGAGGTGCATGAAGAGAAATTAGTCCACAAAATCTTGACAGAAAACCCATTTTCGCACGCCAGTTTGTCAACACATTCTGTCTTGTTCCCAACAGCGCTCAGCATGTTTCGCTGTCAGCGCCTGTTTGATGATCAAGAACGAACCTTTCTTGCCGTGCAGAAAAACATTCAAGTCGCAGAACAAAAGATGTGGGACACATCGTGTTTGATCTCCCAACATCCGCCTGAATTTCAACCGAGGAAGCCAGTCAAAACATCACGAAGGATTGAAGGACCTTCCGTTGAGATGTGGGTGGTACGAGTAGAAGGCATCTAGTGATTGAAGTGGGTGAATTTGTTTTGAAATCAGCCACTGCGTAATTGTTTGAGTCGACCACACAAGAGTCTACAATTTCCGGTCGACGAGTTCAATCCGATCTGAAATTTCGTCATCAAATTTGTTCGTAAATGTAGGTGAAAAAAGTAGCATTGTTTGTGCCGAGAAAGGCGGCCACCACATTTGGCTCTGTTTGGTGATCAACGAGGAGCACAGAGGGCAGGAATGTGGACCGTGTTTGCATCCTTCTGTTGTCACAAGACTTTAAATTCGCAGCTCAAATTCCAACCTTTCCACCAGATTTAATCGTTGGTTCATTGCTTCCTTAGAATGTGCAACATTCATGCAGGGGGACTTCAACTGGCTGCAGAATGATCAAGGAAGGGTGGGCTCAATGTGCACTCCTTTTGTCGATTGTACGAGCACTGCGGCAAAAACCAGTCGATTGTGGGCAATTTTTGTACAATGCTATTCAGGCATGCAACTCAACCAGCATGAATGTTCCTGCGATTTTTACCAGCGATGCAGGTGATCAGTATTTTTCGCAGCAGCTATTTATCGATCACATGGCCTCAGCACAACATTCACAACCAGTCTCTGTCAAAGTATTCTGGATTGCCTGAGCCTGTTTCGTTTGACAAATCGATCTGGTGAATGTGTTTTGCAGTTGTGTGAGTTGCGCAGTTTCAAATTCGTTTCTAAAAAAGTCTTTGCATTTTGACTTGGAAAGGATCGGTCCAAAAAAAAAAAATGAACCCCACACTGAGAACCTATAGATCTGGAAGGGGAAACCACAACGTGATGCCAGGGAATGGACCCAGAGGCCAGAGGCCAGGCTTCTTTGCACACGGACACTCGAACCCCAATTCCCGTGCGCTTGTTCCACCTGCTGTGTCTGTCGTAGACACTTCCAACATTGCGCGAAAATTTAGCCCCAAGGCGCTTTTTGCTGAAACACACATTCGGTGACAATTCCTAAAAACAACAGCGAAAAGGACCTCTTGTGTGAATTCAAAGGTTCCACCTGTGAGGAAAATACAACCACGACGCTGAAAATTCAGTTTGATGCCCATGCAGGTATACCTTGTGCACCGTGTATCATACATTATTTATCACAACTCAGTCTGTTGCTCATAAATCGTGCAGGGTGTTGTGAAAATATTCACTTGGATTAACCGCAGCCAAGCAAGGAAACTTCGTCACTGAGACTGAAAAACATGTTCGGTAAACGTTGAAAGAGGCCAGGCTCTGTGCTCTTTTCCTTGCGGCTGTTACAGTGCCACTCCAGGCAAATTCGTGTTGCTTGTCCGTTGTATGGTGGTTCTTTTCTCTTTTGGGGAGTCATTTCGTGGAGTTTGGAGAATTTGCGTTTCTGAGCGCAACTGCCCGACACCAAAAGGACACAACAACTTCTTTGTGACTGGAATTTAAGATGAGATGCACATTTAACGAAGGCTGTGAAGTACAAAGAATCGTTTCACTCGAAATGACAGCATAAGGGTGAAAAATATGTTGGCCCAACTGTGCTGCATTGTTTTCGACTCCATGTTCAGGGGATTCAAGAGTCTGCGTGCCAAACGTCCGAATGAGCGTGAAGACCCAACTTGGATCCACAGTTGCAACACACAAAAATCTGCCATGTGTCTTGGTCTTCAACTTTCCACTGAACACAACGCGAAGAACACCTACAAGAAACGGCTGAGACCATCTCCGGGATTAGCAGGGCCCTAACACACACTGCAGTGAATGTTGCAAGAAGCCCTTGAGTGTAGGCGTGGGTGTGCAACACAAGCAATTCCCTTTTGGTGCCAACTCTGTTTCATTTGAGACAATAAACTTGAAGTGGAAACGAGATATGAATTCACAAAACAGCGAAAAGACAAGAAGAGTGCTGCATGTAGGTATCGACGCGTGCGGACTCAGAATGAACCCGTAGATCTCTGCAAAGAGAGCGAAAACATCTTTTCTGAGAAAATGTTTGTGCCGCATTTTGACTTTTGCAGAAGTAACATCAGTTGTTGGTGTTCAGCAACAAAAATTGCCCAATATGACCATCTGTGCCTGGTCTGCTGGAGTACGAACCAGTGTGTTGTCTGTTGCAGTGCGCCTGTCCGTGGAGGAGTCGCACTCGATCCACGGCTTCGTCCTTCAATTCCTCCACCCGTTGGAGCCGCGCAAAGGAGCCATGGGCACCTGGTCTGAGCACCCGCAGGTCGGTGATGGTGATGATGTTTGTGTGTATTTGTGTGTGCGCCCACACCTTGTCACTGCCCCCCTTGGGTGTTTGCAAAAAATGCCAGAAACGGGTCACTTTGGAATAAGTCAAAATACCTTGACTCTGGAAGCCTGCGAATCCGGGCCCTCGTCCCATGGCGTCGATTGACTGAATGTGTGACTTCAGAACGAACACGCGCGGCCGCGGACGTGCTACAACAACGTGAACGACACGATGATGAACTTGGGTTCGCTCGGCGTGGCGGAGCACCAGTTGTGGTGGACTGCGCCATCTGAGGTGCCGAGCGGCGGCCTCCGACTCCAACTCGTGTGAGTGAGATCAGCGGCCTGCTTCCACAGATTGAAGTATGGACACTAAGTCTCAAAGCAGAGATAATGTACTCCAACGTGAACACGTGAGTCGTACGAAAGAACCTCACTTAAAACCGGACGATAACGTCAGGGTGAATGAAAAACATTGAGAGCAACTGCCTTTTTTGCTCACATCCGTCAAACGAACCGAACATTTTTCTGTAGTGGGGCTGCAATGGACGGAGTGGCCAGAAGATACTGGAAGCTGCACGAAAGTGCCGTCGTTTTTGAGGTGACAGTGTTCGCTCCGGGTGAGGAACCTTCCAGTCCAGCCCAGGAATCGAACCAGGGCATGACAACCTCCGAAGAAGACAGAACACTGGTGAGTCCGCTTTGGAATTAAAGAAGATACTTTGTGAGTTTCAATGACGCAATTGAGCCATGAACTTGAAATGCGGCCAATCTTTTGGTTCTTGCAGGTTGTTGGTGTTTTGAATTGTAGAACGGCTTGTTTTTGTTCCAGATGACATCTGAAGATGAACGCGACCTGCTGAAAGAAACTGAAATGCAGCAAAAGTATGAGGAACGCAAGCAGGCAGACGTAAGTCTCTCGTGATCTGTTGTTTGTCTTGAGGAAGAGAAGAAGAGCGTGTGCTTTTTAGGTGATTTGAGATGGGCTGCACGATTTGAGCCAAATCGGTGCGAGCCAAATCGAAGCACCTATAGGCAGCGTCTTCCAAAAGTATGTCAGCAGCAGTTTCAT
>JAAUXT010052978.1_pt1 | contig 10355 bp, 9 predicted proteins | sample 7278171 | NCBI WGS metagenome assembly JAAUXT01 (sample SAMN14350112, study PRJNA611818) | marine sediment metagenome | isolation source: surface marine sediment (1.8m) | place: French Polynesia: Moorea | collected 2018-08 | reverse complement strand
CTGTGGTTAGGTCACTGTGTTCAGGTCACTGTGTTCAGGTCGCTGTGGTTAGGTCACTGTGTTCAGGTCCCTGTGTTCAGGTTGCTGTGGTTAGGTCACTGTGTTCAGGTTGCTGTGTTTACATTGCTGTGTTCGGTCACTTCTCAAATCATCAACTTTGAAGAATTTGATATGGGAAAGAACATTTCAGAGCAGGTGCCAAAAATGCAAAATTGAGGGTGGGAAAATGATCATGAGGGCAGGGGATGGCAGGAAGGTGTTCTGTCCCCCTGATGCCTCCTGGATCTGCCTGCAGTCCTCACCCGCCAGGCCAGGCTTGTCTGTCAGCACCAAGAGAATACAGCACTCCCAGATGAGACTCATTAATTTGCTAGTGAGATGTATGGCAGGCCTGTTTCACATAGGATGCATCACCCATTGCATCTGTTTCAGGCCAGTTGTGTCACATGGATGTGCACCTAATTAGAAAACCTGTGTCTTTTTTGTGCTTTGCATGGTCTTGTGCTGGCTGTGTTGTGTTTGACACCAGATGCACCACACATTACATGTGTGTCAGACTCCAATGCAGACAGCTTTGGTGGGAACCCAGTTGTACACTGGATTGTACACTGCACTTGTAGTGCATCTGTGGGGACCTGTACTGAGGTCAGAACACAGAACATGATACAGGGAGGCTTGCCAGTGAGTAGTGTGTTGCTTGGTGCTTCTTGAAGTTGTGGTAATTCTTCTGTTGCTCCCAGTTCAATTTTTGTTTGAAAATTTCACAGTGTTTGTATGACTGCAAGATAAAGAGAGAGAGAGAGAGAGAGATAAAGAGGAAAAAGACAGACAAGACAGAAAAACTGGAGGCATAAATATGTGAATGTGTGGGTACTTGTGTGTCTCCCTGAAACCTTTGATCACAAACCAAAAAGCCACTGCAACCCTTTGATGCAGTTTTTAAAACTGCTTGCAGTGCCATAGCCCCTTTCCCCAGTTCTTTCTGGCTGTGTGGGTATGCTCAGTGGGGTATGCTGCACTTGGTATACATGTCCATCATTGCCTGGCCTCCATACCCCCATCAGCCCCATATGCCATGATAACATAGCTCTTCATAAGTGCTCAATCTTTGGGTTTGGTTCACACTGGATGCATTGTGCCTTCCCAAACAACCCAATGGGTGTTGCATTTGTCACTTTCAAAGCACATCCCTCACCCTATCTTCTTTGTCTTGCACCTGAAATTTGTGGCACTGGGTACAACATATTTTCCAGTGTTAATAGGCCCAGCTGAGGCCAAAGGCCCAGAAGACACCTGGTGAATCACCTCTGCTGGAGGTCTTCATGCAGCAGACTAGAACCCTGTGGAAAATTCTATGAAGGATCTAAAACTAGAAAACAAAATGTTTTCCATTGACAGTACAAACTGGTACAAACTTCATGATCACAGACTGTGACAACCTAAATAGACATTCCAGAGAGGCTCAAGGTGAATCCAGATTTGATCAGAGGAGCTCAGCCCCTGAGGAACCTGATGCTATTTGCAAAAGGAAAAGATTATTTGGCATGAAATTAAGGTGGAAAAAAGGTGAGGAGTGCAGTGTTATGGTCTTGGCATCCATCATGCAAGTTCATCAGGCATCTTCAAGATCATCTTCACTGCAGGCAGTTCCACAATCTTCATCACCATTGCACAACAACAACACACCAGTGGAGGTTGGTTCAACAAACTTGTGATTTTTGCAGCAGAAGTCGACTCTCAAGGAGGTGGCACCACTAAGCAAGTCCACAGAAACCCGGGTCACCCATGTGACAAATGTGTCACATCTAGAACTGGTGGATGAGTCTGCCATTGATGTTGGGACTTTCCTATTTTTGTGTACCTTGACATTGTTTGCTACCTCTTAAATTTTCAACCATGTTTAAGAAAATGCAAAAAAACATTTTCATTTGATTTTTGTACTTTTGTCCAGTGGCGATAGTCACCATGGTCATGATTTACTGCTTTCTATGTGGCCACTCACATGTGTTCGTGTGTTCAGTTCTTTTCGTTTCTTGAGTGAATTGCGTGAATCTCAATGCCTGTTGTTGTACATCATGTCATCCACACTAGCTTTTCTATTGTTCTTGTGCCATGTAAAAGACAACAACAATATATTTTCTTTTGTCCATTCTCTTTGGTCTTTGTTTCCTTTCATATATTTTCTGGGTTTCTGGATTTTTTCTTTCATTTTTGTCACACAGATGAACAATGTTGTTTGCAACCCAACCACAGCTGGCTTTGTCTGGCTTTTTCAGTGGTAGTACTAGACTTGTAAGGGCTGCAAACACTCTTCTCTTGCGCAAAATGTATGGCCAGTACTTTCAGAAGGGTTCACCAAAATGTGATCACCTTCTTCAGGCTCTGAAACAGGGCGCAACACTGGCTTCAGGTGTAGAAGTGGGACATTGACCTCCGGGAGGTACGATGCTGGCCAGGGTTCACTTCCCCAACCAATTCTGTGGTGCAGGCACTTCTTTTTGTTCAACAGTGAAAGATTGTTGAAGGCCAGACACCAAAGAGTGAGGACCCACTGGATCTTCTGTGCGAAAATAGCTCATTCCCTTGCACCCTAAAGAATGTGAGATACAAAGTTGTATGTCCCCAATTTTGGACTGTAGGGAGCACACCCCTTTTGCTTGTTTGGGAAGGGCTTCAGATTTGGTGTCAAGCCTTCCCTTGTCCCTCCATCCTGAACTGGTGGATCAACTAGCTAGATTCACCACACCAACTGCTGGCACAAGACCCACCACACCAGCAACAGCCCTGGTGTTTTGGTGTCAGGAAGCAGTGTGATGGAGAGGAGCATTTCAACCTGAACAACAAAGACTTTGGGGAAAATGTAACATTCATGTGCAAGGAAGGTGTGTGTGTGTGTTTCTGTACACAAAAATATATACATGTGCATGTGTGCATGTGTGTCCATGTGTGTGTTGGTTGTTGAGAGTTCTATCTCACTGGTGTGATCACAAAAAAGTCTGTATTTTGATCTCAAACATCAAGCAACTTGTTGCAACTCCTTTGTTCCCAACCAAGATTTTCACAGAAGGAATTTTCTAAAAAGTCAACTTTGTGGTCAAATCTTTGATGAAATGCACATGAGGTTATCACATAGCAAAGAGAAAAGTCAAAAAATACATCAATTAATCTTAGTCATAATGCCAGCCTGGTTTTGCACATTGCTGCTCCTGGGCTTCCTGCCCTGCCTCAGCAAAAATGCAGCAACAATCACTGGGTTGATGATTGAATTCAGGGGAAGTATGGCTCCAGTTGTCCAGGTTAACAACTCTGTTGATGGCTTTTCCAGAAACAAGGATGTTGAAAAAATAATGTTTGATGGGATCCAACACACAATGGTTGACATACTCAATGACATTACCTGTACAAATACCACAAATGTACGTGCTGCATTTTTTGATGCTTGCAGAGTTACAAAAATTATCCCATGTAAGATTGCCATGAATACAATGACCAGTGTTTGGAAAGCAAAAACAGCCAGTGTAATGCTGTGGATGATGTGAGGACAGGGAAACTGACTTTGAACAAATGGCACACATAGTCTTGTTGAAATTTCACAAATCTTTTTGAAGAGGGTGACCCAAAGAACTGAAACAGTCACAGCAGAGAAAAACAAGACCAGTAGGGATTGGTAAGTGAATTTGATTGATTTGAAGGTGGCATTGAAGGGATACCATATAACTACAAACCTACTGAGTGATAGGTAAGCAGACAGGAGTGGTGCTAATATGCTGAACAGAGTAACAGTAAAGATGGCAGCAGTGCAAAGGGTGCTTTTCCCCCAACTGGCTGCCATCACTACAAAATAACTATTGCATGATCGGTCAGTGAACCAAATTATGAGAAGGTACATCCCATAAAGTACATCAGTAATGTAAAGAGATGACACAATGTAGTCATAAGGCCAGGCAAATCTTTTTGGTTTACCAGATTTGTTGTTGAAATTCTTTTTCATTGATAAATTCCAAATGTTTCCAAGAAAAGAAATGCAATTCAAAGTGATGATGGACATTGCAACAGAAATATAGAAGGCTTTCAAGACATTAGTAGGCAAAAGTTCTTTGCATGACCCTGTCAAATGTGCTCTGCATTTCTGGGCAATCTGAATGCAGCACACAGTGTAGTGATCAGCTTGTACCAAGTAAATGAACTGAGACTGGATGGACTGCACATCAACAGCCACAATTGGGTTGTTCCTCAACAAGAGACTTATGATGCAATGGACATTGAAAATGCTGAACTTTGACAAAGAAGTGAGGTTATTTGTGGACAAGTCCAAAGAGAGAGAGCTGGAAATGTTTAAAATGGAAAAGGGGTGTAAATGCCTGATGTGATTGCTCTTCACTGTGATAAAATAAATGTTGTTGAGGCCTTCAAAGCATCCCCTTTGAATTTTAGCAACACAATTGTCAGACACATCAAATGTGTGGATATTCTGGCCCACAAAACTGTGAGAGCAAATGTCTGTGAAATTGTTGCTTGATGCCTTTATGAATTTGGAAAATTCATTCTGAACAATTGCTGTCAGGGATGGCACAGTTATCTTTGAGGAGGTAATGTAGTATGAGATGTATAACAAGGTTGTGTGTTCTTGAAAAGTTGTGTTTTCACACCACAAAGCATAGTTGAGGCAATGGCATCCCCTAGGACAGATGACATACTTCAGACTGCATTGAATTTCATCATCATTGAATGGGCAGTCTGAATAAGCATCACAAATGTCATTTAAATGTGTGCATACTGTACTATTTCTGCACCTGTACATGCTTGAGCACTCTCTATTTGCATAACAGTCTGGACTTTCTTCAAAACCTGAAGGACAATCTCATTTACCATCACACTTATGCCCCCATGGTACACAGTAAAAATTTGGGCATTTCAAGTGCAAAGGGCAGACAAACAATTTACAGTCCTGTAAGTGACTTCCTGCCTTGCAGGGAATGATGAATCCACTGTGGTCCAGTTTGTAAATGCAGATCTCACTCAGTTTGTAGACATTGAATTGTACTAGGTGAGAAGGATCACATTTTATGTCAGTCATGATGCAATCAACACTTGGTTGACCTCTGTTAGTTTCACCTGTAAAGCTGTTCAGTGTTATTTCATTTGCAGAACTGACACTTTCTACAAAGCTTTGGCATCTCATGTTCCTGGTCTTGTAAAACAGTGGAGAACAGTGGCATTCCAATGTATCATCTTTGTGTGCACATCCTTGTGAACAGTTCCAAAGACCTTCACTGTTGTAGTTTGCCTTGTAGCAGCCATTATTCTCATCACATACAAAAACTCCTGATATATATTCACCATTGCTGCACATTAAAAGTGTGCTGTGTGTGGAAAGAAGTCTCAGTGATGGGGAGATGCACACCAATGAGGCCTCTTGCTTTGCCCTCAAAAATCCTTTTGCTGTAAAAATTGATGTCCATCTTTTTTCAAAAGTGGTTAGCTTCCAGCTGCCATCTGATTCCATCATATGAAAGCTTTTCAAATGCAAACTTGATGCTTGGAACATAACTTTGAGGAAACCAATAATTTTTCTGGAAGAAACAACTGGTTTCTGTCCACAGTTCTTGCATGGATTCTTTTGTTGTGTGGTGTGAGGTTCAAAATGTATGAACTTCAAACAGGCATCAATGATAAACACTTGCATCATCAGACACATTTCATCCCTCTCAACTCTCCCTGCAGTCTGGAATGATTTTGTTCTAAAAGGTTCAAAGCAGGCCACATTGGGCAGAATTTTTTCACTGCAATTTGTGGTCAACCACTTTGGTGTTGCAAGATTTGACAACAAAAGAACTGTGCAGTGTTGTGCAGAACCAGAGACAAAAGAGGTTTGTACCTTTACTTGAGTTAATCTTGAATCATTTTCTTTTGTGAAGCAAAAAGGAGCATTTAAACTTTCCAGGCACTCAAAGTGCCTGGCAAGCATGACTAATTTTGGTTCCTTTGTATGAAAGTATGATTTCCTTGAATGGAACAAAGAGTAATTGATAGAAACAGCATCTTCATTTACATAATGCCAGATTTGGTAGGAAACTGGGGCTGCTGACCAGTGAAAAATCTGGTTCTGAAAACAAATAAGCTTCCCAAGAAATCTGCTTCAAACAAAAGAAACTTGTCAAATATTCAACATAAGCAAAATATACCTGACTCCTTTGGAAACTTTTCAATCCAATGTGAATTGCCTCCATTGGGTATATGTCATAAGAATATTTTAAGATTTCTATGAGCTCATCAAGTTCTCCCTTTCTCAGGAACTCTGGTAAGATTCCAACTTTCTCACACAAAATACTAGCTTCTAGCCATGAAAACAGCTTTGGGTTGTGTGTATGATTTGGGCAAGGATTAAAGTACTTGTACTCATTGAGAAAGAAGTATTTTTGGTTGTGGACAGTATCAAAGTATTTTACAAAGTGATAGGTGCCCTCTGTAGCTGTTCTTCTGAATGAAAATTTGTGATATGTTGAGTAGACTGGAAAACCTGATTCATCCCATTCATTTTCTTTGTACTAGTCCACAACACTACTGATCTGTTCTGGCAAGCCAACAAAATAAGCTGAAAAGTCAGTATCCAGCCAGAGAATTTGAGAATCCATGGAAATATTCAAATTGGATCTCAAAGTTATTTTGTCAATCATTCCAGGCAGAGCTACTATGTACTTTGAAAAATCTGTGGAGAAAGAAACTATTGAGGACCAATGCAGTGTTGTTGGCTGTGTGCAGTCTCTGCAAAGGTACAAACAAGTTACCCTTGTCTCATGCTCCAGGATGGTAAACTGTTGTCTGTATAGAGTTACCTTCTGTAAAAAGGAAACAAAAACATGGCAGGGATTTCATTTTTGCAAACTGACATTATTCTTGTAAGCCTTGAGTGAACTTGTGGTCCAGGGACTGGACAAAACAAGTCTGTACACAGCTACATTTGCAGCTTGGGATTCCAATTTCAGATAACATCAATGAAAGAGCCAAAAACATCTTCAGACTCCCAAACTATTCAAGTCAACTCACCCTCATCACAATATTGATATCAACCAACACATTCATCCCATCTTCCTGTGGTACCTTCAAACCAATTTGCAGGACCTTTGCTCTGAATAGCTGATCAACATACCAAGGTGTGTCACTGATGCCAATGAAACTAGAAGTTGCTGCATTGGATACTTCACTTACAGAGAATACAATCTCTACCCAGCTTTTGGTTGACAATGGTTGATACAGAAATACAAGTCCTGTGTCACTAGTAGGTGTGGGTGAGAACAATGACAACTGACAAAGGACTGAGTCTTGATTTGTAGGGTTGAGGTAGAAGACAGGTTTCAGTCCAGTTTGTTGGTAAAATTGTGACTGCATTGGATCTGTTTTGTTGTTATCAAACATACAGGGAGAAGTGTCTGGTGACAGAAGTTGTTCCATTCCATCATTTTCTTGAACCACTGAAATTGTTGTTTTGGGCTGAATGAAGTTTTTACCTCCAACAATGAAATATTGACTTGGGGTGAAGAAAGGACAAAATGAACCAACATATGTTGTTGGACTGTGCAAGTATTTGTCTGTGACTGTGTGTTCTACAGAGTAAACATCCTTTTGTAAAACTACAAACACTGTGCATTTGGTTGGCTTGTATCTCCAGATTTTAAACAAGGTGTTACTGTGCAATTGAAGCACCACACATTCCTTTCTAGTTGTATCAATGTATCTCAATGGCATGCCTCCCAAATTTGGTAAAGCCTTTGGATTCCATTGAGTTCATTTTCACAAAATTTGGTTGTTTGTGATAGGGATCACACACATCAATAACAATTGGAAAACATGAGGATTGTGCCACTTGCATGCTTATATTTATATGGCTGTAGTACTTGTATGTGTACACCAAAAGGAAAATGCTTCTTTTTGCAGAGTAGATATTCTGTATTGATTTGTGCTCCTTTACTGCTGGGAAACACAGTGAAGCTATTTTTCTAGGTGAGGAAGAAGAGGAAGAAACACTGCCTCTTCCATCAAAATCAATTTCATAAAACCACACAGCTCCATACTGGCAATTGGAATCTTCATCTCCTAAATATGTGAAATGTGTGATTGAAATGTTTAAAAATATTTGGTTTGACTGATATACTCTACCAAATCCAAAGGTTCCTTCTGTGGATAGATCTAGCTTGAGATTTGTGGATTCATCCACAATTTCCTTGTGGAATTGGTTGACTGAGAAGAGGATCACCACATATTGAAAAGACATTGGAATGTTAGTGTGAAGAAGACACTGAAAACTTGATGCTTGAATAACTGCTGGAAACTTTGTGATGATAATTTTGTTTGACTTGAAACCAGGACCCTGGTGAAAATAGACAAACCCAGTTTCCTTTGGGTTTGAAAGCCTCACAGCAAAAGTATTTCTGGCTTCAGTCATAAGATGCCAAAGATGCACATACTCAGTCACAACTCTGATCATATGGTTGAAGATGGTGAAGTTAACCCTGCGCACAGTATAGTCAGCCACATATGTTACAATTAGCCCAGGTGATCTGAGGCCAAACAAGGCATGAACATAGAAAACTGCTGTGTTTGTAAAAACACATTGAAGAAGATAGAACTGGACTCAGGGTAGACAATGAAGTTGCTCTTGATGCCACAAAACTGGAAACCTCTGGTCAGCCTTTTGCCATCATAACCCCTGCCTCGATTCACTATGTTGAGCAATGGATAACAGACAGTTGCCCTTTTATTGTAGATGTTCAGTTTCATGATAGTAATCTGCAATTGTAGTTCCTTATGGAGTTTAAAGTGGTAGGTGTAAATGTTTCTGTACCAAATATTACTGTCAAGCCTGCCATTCCTTTCCTTCACCTGGACTTCAAACAAAATGAGGGGAGAAGTCCAGTTGGTGAGGATGCCTGATTTTTCATGCTGTGGCTGGTGGGTGGACTCTGTCAAGATCAGTTCTGAAGTCCTCAAATACTTTGCAACACTGGATTGTCTGAACAAGCTGTGCAACATACAAACAGTCAACTTGTAATTCTTTACTTTGAATACTTTACTGTGAACCAGAAGAGCATGTGTGTAAGACACCCAGAGTTTAGAGTAGTTTGATCCTATCCTTGTTTTTATATCAATACTTTCCAAAGGGTTGTCAGTTTTACATGGCTTCAAACAGACCAGAATGAGCAAAACTAAGATCATGCTCACCGTTTTTCTATTTGCAAATCTTTTTCATGAAACTAGTTTTGTGTAATAATTTTTCTGGGCAGAATCATGATGACAAAAGCAGGCTGCTTTTTTGAACTTTGAACTGCTTCTGGACTTGTGTGCCAGACAAAAATTCAGTGTGCATTGCAGTTTGAGTTTCTCAGAATTTTTGCATTAGACAGATGCACTTTATAGAGCAAGCTGCACACTCAGTATGAAACTTGACTGAGCAAATGAAAGAATCAGAGAGGATATGTGATTCCTGTGTGCTTTCAATTGAATGTCAAAATTTCTAATTGGCCTTGTTCCTTTGCAGCTACTGTTGGTCACAGTAGGCTCATTAGCCTGGCCTGTAGCACCTCACTAAAAAGAAAAAATGCAGGCCATTTCATCTGGACTGCATGTGTTGGGTTGATCAGAAGCTTTGTTCTTTAGCAAAAGCAAAAGTGACTTCAGCCTTGCATGTCTGTACATTTCCAATGAGAGGACCTGGACACAATGTCATGGGCAAAAACAAATGCCACATTCTGTGTTGCCAATTTATTTTGTCTCCTTTATCACAGCAGTTTGATCTCAAACTTCTTCAAGCCTTGTTGCAAGGCAAACAAGAAAAGCAGATGTTGTGGAAGATATTGTATCTTCCCATGCAGGTGATCCAGCTTTCAACAGTGTGCTGAGTACCCAGTGGAGCTGCTTAAGTGGAGCTGTGCAAAGGCAAAGTTGCTTCCTGAGCTAGCACCCCATGCCAGACAAAAAAACCCATAGCACAATTCCCTTGCCAGGAAAGCTACTCTCTACTGGAGTGAGAATGTATGAGTCTCTTCATATATCTGAGTTCTTACTTTGGCATAGCCAAGCCAGAACCCAAGGCTGCACAACTGCAGTGCCATAGCAAATGGCAAATGTGATCAGGCTGCCCAACCATGGCTCCCCACATGTAACACAGAGCATAGGGCAACTGCAAGTGCAAAGTCCCTGGGGTGTTTGTTTTGTTTGTCATGATCCTTTTTAGGTGATTTGAGGTGGGTTGGGTGATTTGAACTCAAATGAGCCAAATCAGTGTGAGCCAAATCAAAGCACCTATAGGCAGCATCTTCCAAAAGTATGTGTACAGCAGTTTCATAGTCAAGATGAGG